>Ga0105359_10001318_pt1 | contig 20885 bp, 16 predicted proteins | sample GOMGulsemesocosm_6_FD_83659 | JGI IMG/M metagenome (GOLD analysis project Ga0105359, IMG submission 83659) | Methane-oxidizing microbial communities from mesocosms in the Gulf of Mexico - GOM8C Gulf of Mexico | ecosystem: Environmental > Aquatic > Marine > Cold seeps | place: Gulf of Mexico...
AGAGAGAAAAGTGCACCATTTGTCATAAACAAGGGCACTAAAATAATCAATAAAAGCCCCCCGAATCCGCAAGCTGCTAAGTTAATATTCATTTGTACTTGTGTATCTTTTTCTACAAAACAACCTAAGTTTAATAAGTCAGCCAGCATTTTTAATAAAGTACATAGTAATAACCAAGGCAATATGCTGATAGCCGCATGATATTCAACAGGTGTTAACCATTGAATTAGTAATGGTCCTAGAAGGCCAAGCACACCACAAATAAGCACTGAAAGCGTGGCGCCTATTACTGCAAAGTGCGCATTTATAGCTTTGCCATCTTGCTCTTTCAGTACAGTGAAGCGCTTTGGTAACCACCAAAGTGTGAAGGGTTGAATAAGTAGAGTTGGCACCAAGGCAAATTTTATAGCGATTGCATAAGCTGCAATTTCGGTTGCGCCAAAATGCTCAGCCAGTAGCCACCTGTCCATGCCTGATAATGTAAATGTGGCCAAACCACCGATGAATATAGGGCCGGAATAATGAATAATGCTTTTAACATTATTCATCATGGTAGGGAGTGATAAACGGATTGTATTTTCTTTTGTTTGCACCTCTTTTATTACAATAATACAAAGGATTAGGGCAACAACTACCGCTGACACAGCTCCTGCAGCTAAAATACTGGTAATACCCCAACCGTTGATTAAGCCATAAAAAGTCAGTGCAACTTGTAATGTTACTTTTAGCATTGAGATAGTAAAGAAAAGTCCTGCACGGTCAGTGATCCGCAGCCACGCCAGAGGTACATTAATTAAGCCTCCGACAGAGAGCGCAACACCTAGTAAATAAAGCTCATGTTCTGTAATTATGCCTGGTAACAGTGGCAATAAATCACTGGAGTAAAAGTGGAAAATAGCATATGAAAATACTGCGATAATGCCTGCGATAAGTAAGCACTCTGCAGTATGGCGTTGCTTTTGCTCTATATCATCAGCTAATCCAACAAATCGATATAAGGCTTCAACCAAGCCAAAACCTAAAACAATGGATGCCACATTAGAAAATACCACCAATACTTCTAATCGTCCGTAATCTGATGGAGATAGATAGCTGGTATAAACTGGCAGCATGATTAAAGCAATTCCCTTCATAAGGAAAATGCTTAGACCATAGAGGGCAGATTGATTTAAAAGGTTTTTATATCGACTATTTAACATGCGTTCCCTCCATTAATGCTTTTTGATAAACATTGAAAATTTTTGGGAGAATCGCTTTACAAGAAAAATTATTTCTAATGTGTAAATAACTGAATAATGACATTTTACTACGTTGTGCATTTGATAATGTTTGAGCTTGTTTGATTGACTCTATAAAGGCGCCTTCATTAAATGGTGCGATTAACCAGCCACTATGGTTATTAATAACTACAGATGAAATGCCACCAATATCAAAACTAATGACGGGGATGCCTCTAACGAGTGCTTCAATGGCGACAAGAGGTAAACCTTCTTCTCTACTGGTAATACATAACAGGCTTATCTTTGGCCAGTGTGGGTTCATTGATGTAACATGACCCATCATGGTCAGATTATCGGTTGCAGCGGTGCTAATCTGCTCTAACATTGGACCATCACCATAGATTGAAAAAGAGAATTGCGGTAATTTCTTGGCTAGGCGAATAAATACGTCAGGGCCTTTCTCAAAACTTAAGCGACCGACGAAAGCGATTTGTGTTGCGGGCTTTGTTGTTTTAAATGAATTACGAGGGAGCTCGACGAAGTTTTCGATTACTTCTGCAGATAGATTAGCAGATTGCTTAATTTGTTTAGATACACAAATACAAGGGGATAAATGAGCGGTTAAACGATCAAGCCAACAATATAGCCTAAGTTTAATATCGCCTTTTTCTCCTGCATGAAAAGTAGAAACCACAGTAGTACTGCTTAACTTACAGCTAATTCTGCCAATAATACCGGCTTTATATCCATGAGTATGAACTAGGTTAATATTTGATTTTTTAATCAGTTGATAAAAGCTTGATAGCTTTCCATCGAGTTTTATTAAAATTGAACGAAGAAAGGGCTCTGATTCAAATACGGGATGTTCACCATAATCATTTAATAAAATAATTTGTACACTGTGACCTGATTCATAAAGCCCTTTAGCAAGGTTAGCAACATGTGTTTCTATGCCGCCATAATCCTTACTGTCGAGTAATAATGCTATGTTGAGATTTTCAGTAGCCATATTGAACCTATTACTTAAGATGCCATAACTTGATTTTGCATAATCTGCGCCAACTGCAAATACGGTTTTGTTGGGCTTTAGCGGTGTTTTTCTATAACTGTTATCAATTTCATTGCAATATGCATTTTGCTTTGCAAAGCAAACTAGAAATTTGTATTTTTTTGGGGATTTATTAAAAATATCTATTGGAAACTGTTGTCTTGGCGAAGTTGAGGCGGATTTGTGAGTCAGGTAATGCGTGAAGTTATTTATTTTGAACTAAAGTTTATTAATGGAAAGTCTATACAATAGAATGGGGGACAGAAATAAATGGAAATAAGGCTAGTCATTACCTCCGCGCTAATATTATTGCCAAGCTTAATATGGCTGCTAATGAAACAAGTCCACTCGCCTTGGTGGCTTGAAAATATCTCTGCGACGCCTTTTATTGTATTGCCTATCTATTTGGTATTGATGTTATCACTTGTCAGTTTTCTTTCTATTGGTCAGTGTTTTAGTTATTTGTTAGTTAACTTTATCTTCGCCATTTGCTTAAACAATACCGTTACCTTTAACAATGAGCAGTGCGTCAATAGTATTAGTGTTTTTCAGTTTAATATTAAATATCAAGAGGGTGAAAATGAATTAACTTCATTAGCAGAACACCTAATAGCAGAGGAATACCACTTAATTGCTTTACAAGGGGTTAGCCAAAAGTCCAAAGGGCAGTTGATAGCAAAGCTAAGTCCCTACTTTCCGCACTTCATTTCTGGCGCTAGTGCTAAGCAGCAAGTTTATAGTGATCAACTAGTCTTTAGTCGTTATGCTTTTACTAAGGTTAATTATGTTAAAAATGGCAATAGCGCCTATTTAATAACGAGTCAGTGGCAATTACCTTTTACTGACATTAACTTACACACATTACACCCTCCATCACCACGTAATGAAAAGCTTTGGCAAACAAGAAATAAGACGCTTTATAGATTAAAACATGAACTTAAGCGGGTCACGAAAGGTAAATTGACAAAAGTAGGGAAATCAGTGATTGGTGAGTCTGATGATAACGTGCCAGTAAGTGATGCTTTGGCAAAGAATTCATTAGTGATTGGTGATTTGAACCTGTCAAAACACTCAGACAGAATTCATTATCTTAAAAATGATATGAAAACACGCTTTGTAAATTCATGGCCAAACAAGCCATATATTCCCATGTTGTTTGGCATAGCGATTGATCAATTATGGATTTCAAAACAGGCTAGTATTTGTCGCCGAGAACGTATTGGCCAATTTACTTGGTCAGATCATTATGCAATAAAAACGCTGATTAATTTCACCAAGTAAAGTGTGTAAATAAATTGTTTTTGATTAATCGGAGTTCGGCACGATTAATTTAACGGATTGACTTTTATGGCTTTATCGAAAGGTATTTAATGGCATTTTTCGGAGAGCCAACCTTGCCAAGTAGCTTTGTTTTCCTGTAACCAAAAATCAGCAGCAGCTTGGTGGCTCATCAACTTAACATCAACCAAAGTACTAATATACTCCAGCTCAGCATTGGTAAAATTAATATTTCTTAATGTCTCAAATGGGCACGGCCATTTATTAGGAAAATCGGTTGAGACCACTTTCTTAAGCCAGCCGGATTTAGGGTTGCCACAGTCATAAAGAAATGAAGTATTAATCCCCCAACCTGGGATGGTTTCACATTCAATAGTGTGCTCAGGGAACTCAACAAACTTTCCTTTATAGATTGAACCCACCCAGTTTGGCGTCCAATTGAATAAAACGATAGGGAGGTTAGCTTTTGTTGCTTTTTCAAGCTCACTCCATAGCTCATCAGCAGTATTGGTATTAATTATTTTAAATTTTAACCCTAAGGCTCGCACTCTTGCTTTATCTGGTTTTTCCCAAGGACCGCCTATATAAATACCGTAACCTTTACTACCAGGTCTAGAAAATACTGAAAAACAATCTTTTAATGCTCTCCAGTCGGGTAGACCAGGGCAGAGTTCTTCTACATATTCAGGGTACCACCATTCCTCTCTCGTATTGACATTATAAGTACCTGCATCAACTAGCCAATTAGCCTTCAACATCTGATTATACTTTTCAGCCATGGTGCCTTGCCAAACTTCAACCTGAACATGAACTCGATTATGTTTTAACATATACCATTGTCCATTTGTTGGCACCTTAACATATTTAACAGGATAGCCTTGATGCTGAAATATAGAGCCAGCAATTCGTGCAACGATAAGTTGAGAAGACCAGTTATTTAGTATTATTTTAATCGGCTCTGGAGCAGGGGACTCTTGCTGAGCAATCGTCATAACGCTGAAAAGTAAACTTGCGATCAAAAGAATAAGTTTTTTCATTTACTTGGAAAATTTATATTAACTGGAGATAAACTTAGTCTAGTTCAATCATTCTTTATAGACAAAGTTACCATAAGTTGATAGCAGGCTAATAATACAGCGGACACTATGGCGTTGAATATCAGCTCGCCCTTATAAATGAAAAACCTAACTGAAAATATGCTCAAATAGAAACATTGAACAAAACAGTATTCGCTAACTTTTTTCTAAGCTTGGCCATTAAAACAGGCAAGAAAGCATTAAGGCGATATGTTTCTCGCTGTAATTCAGTTAAGAGTGAAGGGTTTGATTTATCATTTAAAATAGAGCCAATTAAATTCACTTTTTTTAGTTTTAGTTTTTCAATACTCTCTTGTATCAAACTTGCAGGTGTTGCTCCAGCCTCAATGACAAGTGCGGCGCCTTCACAAACACCACAGATGATTTCTGCAGGTATGTTGCTTTGATTTAATGAAGTTAATGCTGAAGTATCAAAAATAATGCAATCAAAATCGATAAGCCAGCCTGTAATGGCATCAAGTAATAAGTTAGCTTCTCGATATTGAAGCACGGTATTAATATTCTGCGGAGCTGGCAACAAGCTATATCCCTTACTTTCAATCGCGACAATTTCATTTTCAATAACTTGTTTACTCATCGACAAACGTAGCTTCTCTGATAACGCAGGGTTGAAGGTGTTCATTTCAACCAGTAGCACTTTTTTACCGACTATTTGTGCTCGCTCAACGAGGGCTTGTGCAACGGTAGTTTTTCCTTCTCCCGCTTTTGCTGAAGTAATGGCTAGCGTCTTATAACCTGAACCAATTGTTTGATTATATATTGATTCAACTTCTGCATAATGAATGGGTAGTTCTTGCATATTAAAGTCCTCCAATAATGGCAACAAGTGATACTATGCTTACCATGTCTTTGACGTTAGCCATAAATACATTCCAGTTACTTTGAGAAGAATCTGGTACAAAAATGGTATCTCCTACACGAACTAAAGGTAGGGTGTTAAAGTCCGGGTGTTCAACAAATTCTTCTAAGTTGAAAATTCTACTGACATTTTCTTTTGATTGACTAGTAGAGATATTTACTACCATAATTCTTTCTAAATCGGCCGTTTGTGTTGGCCCTCCTGATTCAGCCAAAATGTCTAATATGGTCATATCTGCACTGAATTGGTAGCGACCTGGTTTATCGACGGCACCAATAATCCTGACGGTTTGTTCTTTTTTATTGTCTATCCAAGGCTTGTCTCTTTCTGGTACATAAATGGTATCTCCTGCCTTAACGTTAGGGATTAAAGTCTCATCGCCAGTTTCAAAATATAGGCCTAAATCCAAAGTGGTAACTTTACTTTTAAAGTTATTGCGATGAGTTATTTTTATATGGTGAATATCTGCATGTTGGTTTGGTCCATCTGCGGCAGAGAGAATGTCGAGAAAATGTAACTTGTTATTAAAGGCATAACGACCAGGTTGACCAACCTGTCCAAAGACGTAGATTGAAGATTCTTGTGATTGACGTAACCACCTTGCCTTGTTATCAATGACATCTCGTGGTCTTTCACTGATGATAATAGTGTCACCAGCACTCACTTTAGGTAATAAGGAGAAGTCGCCACCCTCAGTAATGAAGCGGTCTAAGTCGAACGGCTCCATGCGCTTACTTTCGCCTTTTTTTATTACTCTAACTTGTGACATATCGGCATCTTGTGTTGGGCCACCAGCATGCGCCAAAATATCAAGAAAAGACATTTCATCTCCCCATTCATATCGACCTGGCTTTTTTACTGCACCAATAACCCTAATTGCTCTATTAGGGGTTATTTTAAGCCATGACTTTTCATTCATATCTGTCTTTTCAGGTACAAAAATAGCATCTCCCGGAGAAACTTTTGGCGGGGTGATTTTTGTTAATCCTTCGGTATAAGCTTGTAAATCAAAGGCATCAACTCTGCCTGTAGTACGGATAATTCTGATTTTTCGCGATTCGGCAAAACGTGTAGGGCCACCAGCATTGGCTAATATATCGAAAAAGGCAGTTCCCGCTGGCGACTCGTATGCTCCGGGTTTGAATACTTCACCCATGACATAAATAGTACGCAAACCACTTTTTACTTCTTCTTCTTGAATGGGAATAAATAAGGTAGAGCCAGGGGTGATCTTTGGCATATGAGATGCGTCGCCAGTATCTAAATAAGTTTTCAAATCAAAGAGTTGAGGGGTGCCATTGTTAATTACTCGAATGTGTTCAACCCCAGCGTAGCGAGTTACACCTCCAGCTCTCATTAACATATCAACTACAGTGTTACCTTTTTTAAAGGAAAATACGCCAGGCTTAAGTACCTCACCAAAAACTTTAATTGCTGTTTCTGCTTCTGAACCGTCGCCACTTGCAGACAAGGTGGCAGCATCAAAGTCCATTTGCACATTGCCAATTAAAGGGGAGGCAGGCACAAATATAACATCAAGGGGCGCTATACTAGGTAAAATGGAAAAGTCACCGGAGTCTAAATATTTTTTGTAGTCAAAGGTTGTTATGTGACCATCTCGATTAAGTTGTATTCTGTCAAGTTGAGCTCCAGCTCTGGCTCCTCCCGCTCTTTGCAGCGCCATTTGTACATTACCATCTTCCGGTAAATCTACCATGCCAGGGTTGTTGACAAAACCAAGTACTTGAATGGGGACTCTTCTCTCGATTAAGTAAATTTTGAAATTGTTTATGGCGCGGTATTCTTGGCCTAATATTTCAGCTAAGTCAGTGTTGGCTTGTGAGAGCGTTTTACCCGCAATTGAAACCTTACCCACCTCAGGTAAGTTTAATGTGCCATCACGTTTTACTTGGAAGGCCTTCTCGAAGTCGACTTCTCCGGGGATTTCAATTTGCAATACATCACCAGCACGGATGATGGTATCTCCTTGTTGAGCATGAGTTACACTAATAAATAGACACAACAAAAGACTTATTATTAATTTAATCATGGTAAAGCTCCTATATGGTTTTGTTATCGCCCGTATCTAAAAATAAAGTAATTGATGTATGGCGATTAAACACTCTTGAAACATCACTTTTCTCAACTTCCCTCGTATTTTCTTCTCCATTGTTTTTCATGACTATGTGTGATGTTGCAATTCCTCTGTCGGTAAAATATTTGGCTACGCTATTTGCTCTTTTTTCACTTAATTGCATATTATACGCGGCACTGCCTTTGCTATCTGTATGACCTTGAATAAGTAATGTTGAGCTAGGATAGCGTTTCATTAATTCAACAAGCTTATTTAATGAGTGATAATAAATAGGTTTAATTTTGTCTTGGTCAAAGTCATGCAGCGTTTCTGTGATAAAAATATCTTTTCTTCCATCACTCGTTTTAGCTATAGAAGACTTTTTACATTGGTCAAAGTCACCTTCACTGTACCAGCGTTTCAAAACAGTCTTTTTATTGGTATAACCACAGCCAAAATGGCCATTGATGTAATTATTGATACAACGAATTTTTCTTATTTGTCGATCAAGCTCGACTAAGGTTATAAAGGCATCTTTATTCATATCTGCTTTATGCTCTTTTGAAGCCTGAGCTAAGAATGATTGCGCTATCGATAGTTGTCCGGCGATACATTGTTTAGATGCTTGTTGCTCGAAACTTAAGAGTTGAGACTCTGCGCTGGTTATATAAAGATGCATTTGCGCTTTGTCAAAACTCTTTGAAGTTCCACCGTGAGTAACTAAACTTGTGCTGGTGTCATTATCGTGTGCTGTCAATGAACTACAAGCTGACAATGTTATGGCAACAAATAGTGACAACAAGATAGGCTTGATAAACATTAGCTGGCAACCTGTAAGTTGGCTGATGTTTGAACGTAGCAATCGATAGTTGGGTAACAATTTATGGTCTTATCTAAAAAGAGCATTTGAAATAGCTCTAGTGGCTGCTGGGTTAAACCGGTAACACAAACAGTAAAACCCTTTGCCGTCATTCTTTTATATAAAAAAACAATTGCGCCAATGCCTGACGAGTCGATAAAGCTAACGTGCTCAAGATCAAAAATGATATTAGTATTGAGCTTGCTATAAGCCTCAATATCATCTTTCATACATTTTACTGTATCTGCACCAAAGTCATCATGAAGCTCAATAATATAATTGCTATCTACTTTATAAGTTTGATTCAACATAACTGATCCACCATTTTAAGTTAGTTCAATTATATAAGAGCAATCTTTAAGCCACATTTTTTATCGTTAATAAACAGTGGTTTGCTTGGTATTTTAAATGTGTCTGTTTGTTAAAGTGCAAATTAACATGCAATTTGCGAATTAGAAATATTATTGCAAATCAAGGGTACTGACCATATGCAATGAATAATAATGAAGAGCACGAGTAAAGAGCAGAGTTATGATAGGTTAATCAATTCAAGTAATTTAGTCCGGTAGAGTTGCTCTTGATGTCTGCCTCTAGCATCTGCAGGAAGGTCTGCGATGATATAAGGTTCACATAACTCAATAGGCTGTGACATTCTATGACGAGGAATTAATGAGTGAACTGTTTTTGTTAGGCCTAATGTTCTAATGAATTCGAGTTGATAATGTGTTTTATCGTATTGACTGTTGAATTCCCCTTGTACATTAGTTATAAAATAAATCTTTAGTTTGCTATTGTTATTTATTGCTTTAACAACGTCATCCATTAAAAGGCTGGGTAAGGTGCTGGTATAAAAGCTCCCCGGCGCAAGAAATAAAACGTCTGCATTTTTTAAGTTCTCAACGACTTCATCGCTTGGACTAACCTCTGGTGTTAAGGCAAGTTTATTAATACCTTGATTGGCATTGTCATCCACTTCAACTTCACCAAAAAAACAACGTTCTCCAGAGTGGCCAACTAACTGGGTTACGGCATCAGACATAGGTAATATCTTTGCTTTAATATCTAAAAATTCACGCATCACTTGCACTGTTTCTGTTGGTCTAATACAAAGAGAGTCAACGGCGCAAAACATCAAGTTACCTAAACTATGGCCAGATAGATCACCTAACTTGTCAAAACGATATTCAAATAAAAGCGATTTTGTCGAAGTCTTTTTACTTAGCTTTGACAAACAATAGCGAATATCTCCCCAAGAGATGGTTTCGCAGCTTTCTCTTAAACGACCTGTTGAGCCGCCATTATCCGTGGTACTGACAATGCCAGTTAAATTAACAGAGTTAAAGTCATCAATAATTTCTAGTAGATGTCCTAAACCGTGGCCGCCGCCAATACAAGTCACGTTAATATCAGTCATAAATTTACCTTGTTGTGCAATATCCAGAAATTTACTGTCCACGACCTAACACCATAATAAGTATGGTTTTAAATATAATCTTTAAATCCATTAATACCCATCTATGTAGTTTAGTAAGTGATAGTGAGTATGCAAAGTCATAAGCAATTTTAGTTTTAACATCATCAATGCAGGTATCATATCCTTGGTTTACTTGTGCTAAACCAGTAATACCAGGAGTCATTTCAAAAGTTCGTTCAGAGTAGAAGGGGATTTCTTTGTCTAGTTTTATTACTATTTCAGGTCTTTCTGGTCGAGGTCCGATAAGCGACATATCACCTTTGATCACATTGATAAATTGAGGTAACTCATCAAGTCTAACTTTTCTAAGGAACTTACCTATAGGTGTTAACCGACTATCATTATTTGTTGCCCACACAGCACCTGAGCCTTTTTCGGCATTATTAACCATAGTGCGAAATTTGATCATATTAAAATGTTCAACTTTCCCAGCTTTCATTTTGCCTACTCTTAACTGGCAATAAAAAATGTCGCCAGGTGAAGATAACTTTATCATTAGTGCTATCACCACAAATAACGGCAAAGTTAATAGCAAACAAACGATAGACACAGTTAAATCTATGCCTCTTTTAATTAGCGTGATACTTGGGTGAACAAAGCTATTGTGTTTCATAAAACCTCCAGCGGTTATTGAATTTTTTGGGCTAAATTTTTGTCCAAACTTTTTCTTGTAAACCAAAAATGTATTTTAAAGATCCCTTTAAGGCGACCCAGTAACCATTAATTAAATAGCAAATTAATTTTAATGCGTTCAACTTAGGTGTAATGTGAAATATATTAATTAGCATGACAGAGCTATATAAAGTAACTTGGCAACAAAGTAGTGATAAGAAAATGTAGTGAATAGCTGCAAGGTATATGTTACTCATAAATATAACGACCAATATAAAGGGAGTTACTGCTCTTAGCGCTTTACCTGAGGCAAAATTTATTGCATTCCAGCCATACTTTGGTGAAAGCAAAGGTAGTAGGTAAATGAGTTGTTGAAAGTTACCCGCCGCTATTCTTAATCGCCTGCTCATGTCTTGCTCTAAATTGACTTGTTCTAGCTCTATCGCGGCAACTCTAGGCTCGTATATCACTCGGTATCCCTGTTTAATTACATTCATGGGAATTAAAAAATCGTCGTTAATGGTATCTTCAGGGATTTCTTCATAACATGATTTTCTTATTGCATAGAAAGCACCATGAGCACCTAAAACACTAGCAATAGAGCTTTCCCTTGTTTTAAGCATGGATTGATACTGCCAATAACATTGTTCACCAGCACTCCCTTGTTCAATGAACTTATATGCACCAGATACTGCGCCAACAGTTGGTTTTTTGAAATGGCTATCTAACATAAGTAAACTATTTACTGGTAATAGGGCAGATACGTCACTAAAAACTATATTGTCAAAATTTGCTTTAGCTACTCCTGCTTTAAGTACGGCAACTTTGCCTCTATTACTTTTAAAGTTTACTAGCTGACATTTCAAATCAAGACAAGCGAGTTCCGCGAGGGTCTGTAAAGCAATATCATAGGTTTCATCACTGCAACCATCACACAGTAAAATCAGCTCATATCGATCAGTTGGGTAATCAAGAAAGCTTAAGTTTCTAATTTTTTCAGCAATATATTTAGCTTCATTATAAGCAGGAATAATAATTGAAAAGCGATTTAGCTTTTTATCACTTTTGCTAAAAGTATAATGACGATTTTTGATAGTAGGTTTAGTGTTTTTCTTATGTTTAGTCACTATTTTGAGTAATACAGGGTAAAAAGCATGGTGATAAATCACCAAAAATATAGCAATAACGAAGGTATATATCATTATAATGTCTAGCATAACTTCCACCTTAGATCAGCTCGAAGTAAAGAGATATATTGCTTTATCATCGTATTGATAGAGCGTTTTTTTTCAATAAATAATCTCGGCGAATGCTCGCTCTTTTGGTTGAGAACTTGTGTTAATGCTTGGGCTAATAATGTTGGATTATTCGGTTGCACAACCATACCTGTTTTACTGCAAATTGCTTCTTTACAACCACCAACATCGGTTAGTACTGCAGGCACCCCACACGACTGTGCCTCTAAAGGGGATAAAGGCAACCCTTCGTCACTTGAAGATAAACAAAAGATATCAATTAGCGGATAAAACCGAGTCATGTCTTCAACGTGACCTAAGAAAAATACTCTTTGTTGTAAATTCAAGTCGATGACTAATTGAGTTAATTCTTCCTGCAAGCTACCCGTTCCCGCGAGTAACAGCCCGACATTATCAGGCAGTTGACTTAAGGCATTAATGAGTACGTGGTGAGCTTTAACCGATTCTAATCGAGCAGCACATCCGATATACTTGAGATCTGTAGGCAGATTGACCTGTTTTAATAATTTCTTTTTGCTGACTGTCGATGGTTTGAATTTTTCAGTGTCAACGCCATTAGGGATAACGATTGGTTTTAATGATAACTTCTGCGATGGCATTAAAATATTAATTTGCTTGGCAACAAAATTAGCATCAGCGACATAGATTGGATTAACTAAATTCATGATAGCTTTTTGTAATAATCTTGCCTTTATATTATCTAGGTGCCATGCATCATGTTCGGTATGTATCAAATTCTTAACGTTGGCAAGTCTTGCTGCGACACCACCATAAACTAGTGGGCCAATATGATGGGTATGAACATAGAAAGGTTTAATCTCTTCAAAAAAAGTTTTTAGCTGAGTAAAAATATTCGCTTGCCATCCTGGCTTTTTGTTTAGCACATGAATAAATTCTTTAAATCCGTCAATATTATTCCAGTAGCCTTTAACGTAGTGATGCTCTAGAGAAATAATATGTACATCAAAAAAAGGTTGTGCGGCACGCTGAAACTCGAGCGCAAAACTTTCTATACCACCGGGTTTCAAGTGCTGTACTACATGAACAATGACTGGCTTCATAAGTTTTCTCCTGAAAGTTTGTTTGTGGTAATTCGTGGCAATCTGGTAATAACTGGCGCATTAGTAAGTGATTCGAGTTGGTGTTTAGCACGGATAGATGTGTCAGTTAGCTCCGCGAATAGGGCTAGGCCACCACCTAAACTTATGCCGCCTATGATTCCAGCTAATAAAAAAATGGAAAGTGGAAAGTTTGTTGGTGAACTTGGTTTGTAAGGCTCATCGATAATCTTGATCCTCTCTGGTTGCTCAAACCTTCCAAGGGCTCCTGTTATTTTGGCTTTCTCAAATCGATAGAGTAAATCGCTGTATAAGTCACGCTTAACTTTTAGATCCCGCTCTAGCTCAACTAATTGTCTTTCCATTTCTCCTGTACCGGCAAGTGAGGCCTTCAACAGGGTTGTTTGCTTTTCGATAGAGTTGATTTCTTCTTTGATTTGCTCTACCTGTCCATCAGATAGTTGCAGCTCTTGAAGTTGCGACACTAAGAGTAAATTTTGATTATTCTCTATCTTGCCGGCTTGCATATTATTGGCAACTTCCCATAAACGGTTTAAGTCGCCTTCGTTTATTTTGTATGATGTTTTACTTTGAGTTTCACGCTCATCTTCAAGCTGGCTTAATTTTCTAATCGATGTTTGTACTTTGCTGTGCTTATCTGTGTAACGTGACCGTAAAATAGCTAATTCACTTTTAGTACTTACGATGTTTTGTTCTATTTCACTCATTACAGGATCAACTTGAGCAAGACGTGTTCGAATACTCTTTTTGGCTGCAATAGCACCAGATAAGGCAATTTTGCGTTGTTCTAACAAATCATTTAATTGGCCAAATCGGCTACTATTGGCATTATAAAGCCTAGGTAAATGCTCGGCATTGTATTGCTTAAATTCAGCCAAACGAAGTTCAGCTGCCTGTAAGTCTATTGCTTTTATTTCTAGTTGGGTCGTTAAAAATGATTCTGATGCGTCAAGTGCAGATAATTCCGGTGCTAGAAGTTTCTCTAAAAAGCGTGTTCTCACTTTAAGTAATACATTAACTATATTGTCTGGAGAGTCGGTTTGATAAACAAGTTTAACAAGGTCTTTACCGATAAGTTTCACCTTAAGGGCGGCAGATAACTCCTTTACTAGCTGCTCTTTTTGCCAGTCAGTTGAGTCTTTATCAATGAGTGCTAAGTCTTGTGCGACATTTATTAGCATATGTCGACTATGCAATAAGGTGTCTAATGTGGTTATTCTATTCTCTAAATCGGTTGATACTGATAAATCTTCAAGAAAAGGATTCATTTTGGCACTTTCTTGCACCAATATTGTAGTATGTGCTTGCCAATTTCTAGGAGTAATAAAGCTGATTATGACAGCAATAATAGGTAAGGCTATGGCAGGGATAACAATCAAGTAACGGTAGCGCCATATTGCCGCTAAAATTAGGTGAATGTTTATAATGATTGAAGTCGTCATATTAAGCACCAACAACTAAATTGATGGTATCTGTAGATAGCTTAGGCGAGAAAATTATTGTGACTTCTTTGTTAAAATAAGAAATATACTGGTGCAGTGCTTTCGCTCGCTCCATAGAAAGTGATAATTGCTTTAACTTATCTGCTCCTTTTGCGGGGGCGATATTGATGGTCGCATGTTGTTTTTTTTCTAATAACTTGGCAATGGTAATTTTATCTCCATGATTTAGTTCCTTATTATCTAGGTCATAAACAAAGGTATAAGTATGCAGTGCTACTTTGTGTGATGAACGTAAAGCTTGGATGTTCATTAGTACTTCTTTGTTAATACGCTGACCGTTTGATCGTTTTTGCTCTTGCTCTATTAATACTAATTGGTCAGATACAGAGGTGCTTGTGCAGCCTATACAGGTGAGTGATAACATCAAAACGAAACCTGCTAATGTTGAATTTCTCATGTATATCACCTTATTCCTTGGGCCTTTACTAAGAGGTTACAAATAGCGTGCCAATACGTATCCTTTTGTTTTTTAATGGGTTTTATCTGATTTAGATTTATTTTATTTATATACTGTTTGTTTTTTGCATCTTGCATTTTCAAAATGCGATTGAGTAAATGTTGATAAAATAAGCCTGATTATTAAGCTTGAGAGGGGGAGCTCACGGAAAGTCGCGGGGAGATAACTTCTTGATTGAAAACAGAGGCATAACTTTGAGTATGACCTCTGTTTTAAACGAAAGGTATTGTTTAGCTTAGCTGTAGTACATCCCAGAAAATAATTACTTTAAAAAGTGATTTGCCAATTATTGCCTGAGTCAGCAATATTCCAGTAAAAATTTATTGGCTTAGCACCATTTTCTATTGGCCATAACTGGGCTATTAATTCTTTTTCTACCGGGCTGATTGCTAAAGTAAACTCCTGTGCTGTTGATGCTACTCTTGTTCTCAACTTACAGCTGGCGTAATTAATGTTAATGCCTTCATAGTTATTTGAATTCGGTTTATCAAAGTCAGTACAAATATTAATGAAGTAGCCGGTGGTTGTTGATGGTGATGCAGATAAATTAATCTGTAGGTCATTAGAGGAGCTTAGGCCAAAATCAGGAGAACTAATTAGATCAGCTGTGATAGTTGTTTCCGGTACAGAGTTATCCACCGGTGGCGGCGCTGTTGATACTTCTACAGGTGTTGCGACTTCCACAGGTTTTGATTCTTCTTCACCACCACATCCTAAGATAGATATTATGCACGTTAATATAACGATTGTTTTTGAATGAGTTTTCATTGCAGCTCTCCTTCCCGTTAAATTCAGTTCAGTTCAATTCAGTTCAATTCAGTTAAGTCCAGTCAAAATTAGTTCGGTAAATCAGTTAAGTTAATAGAGCTTGTTAGTATTGGCGTTACCTTGCGAAAACCAACTGGTCGCTTTATTACCGTTACTTTCAACAAACTCTTGAAAGTCAGGGTAAGCCTGTAAGATATCAACCATTTCACGTGGGTGTTTCCATTCTTCTTGTGATCCTGGATTTATTGCGAGTGCCCAAGGCAAGCCATTACTTGTTTGATATAGGTAGTTAGCTGATACTTGCGTATTGTCATCGCCGAGACCAAATAAGCTGTGATCTGCTTTTGAGGTTGGCATTTTATTTTTTAAGTGGATTTCTAATGGGCGTCCAGGATGAAAAAATAGATCTCCGTGATAGGTATGATTTTGCGCAAATATAAATGGGTTATAAGGTGCTTCGGGAAACTGTTCTAATTCGATTGGATTGATAAAAGGCACAGTGACACTAAAAGTCATTTGGGAAGTATTACTGCAGTTTTCTTCTGTTTTATAGTAATCACACTCTTGAGTTAATTGAATATGACTACGTAAATCATCAGTAATTTTAATAACCAAATATTGTGTGCCTTCTTCTATTGCGCTGTTAGTTTGTAGAACACCGTTTATTTCAAAGCGGACTAAACTTGTATCCACATTACTAGGCAATATGTTATCTAACTGGATAGCAAAACCATTGTGGTAAGACGCACCTAATGCTCTTACTTCCCCCTGAAATTCTATCTGCTTCACCGTATAGGAATCTGTGAGTAACAATGATGACTCTTGCAAAATAACGACATCATTTAGGTCATAATCTCCCTTTTCGGGCCAGTTATCTTCAAAGGCAATATAGTAGGGGGTATCTTGGATTTGGCTATTACCGGCATTGGTTACTAGTACTCGGTAATCTTCTACTTCACCATCTGAGACACCACCACTAGCGACGATAGAAGGGACAGAAGAGAATCTTGCTCTCGTCCAAGTAAAACCATTTAGTGCACTTAACGGCGTATTGACCAGAAAGACCTCAGTGCTGTCGGCCATATGTTTATCTGATATTAATTTTTCATCTTGTGCAAATATGCCATCTCGGTTCCAGTCGCCCCATACATTGAGGTAACCAGCACCTGTGGCTTGCACTTGAATTAAACTATCACTGCCAGCCAATAAAGGCGTAATAAAAACAATGCCATCATCAACGTCTGTTTTGGGATAAACATTGGCATTATGTTCAGTGGTTACTGTACTACCTAAATAATTATCGCTAACTGCGTGTCTAGCACCATTACTGAATAAAGTCGTGCCATAACTATCAGGAGCATCTCCATAATCGGCTGTTGCAGCAATAGACTCATCAACGATAGGAGCGATTGCACAACGTGCACCATCATTTTGTGAAGCACTAGGACCATAGGCGAAAAAGGTTGCTGTTGGGGCTGGATCTGCGACGTCAATAATAAATACATAGCCGTCAGTATTTCTGCTGATATATAAGTTGCCGTCTATATCAAAATAAACAGCACCAAAAGTGCCTAGCTCTCCGACATTACCGAGGGAAGTAGATGAGCCGTTATCAACATTAATTTGGTATAGCTCGCCATTTTTATCAACAGTATAAAGCTGGTTATTGCTAGGGTGAAAAGCAAAATCATAAATAGTTAGTGATAGGGTCAGGCCATCAATTATTTTGTTCGCATCAAGATAGTCAGGAGACTGCTCATCTAAAGATACTTTATAAAGACCATAGGATGAGCCTTTTCTATAAAAGTAATAACTGTTTTCATTAAGGGCAACATCACCAACATAAAAGTTTGCGCCAGGGTTATCTGTTAATGTGATAGGTGTAGCTTGGAAATCACTGCCAATACGAACTAACGTACCCCATTCATATCCCCAGCCATAAATATAATTGTCATGAAAGTTAAAACCAACGGCGTTTATTTTATCATTAGTCCCTAAATCACTTGATAGTAGGGAGTAATTACCTGTTACTAGGTTAACGCCGTAAAGTTGTGCTACTTGTTGCTGCATTAAAAATGCTTTTGATGGGCAGCTTTCAAAGGGAGTTGCATTTAATACTCCTTGAAACAGTATCAAACAACAAAAAGATAGAATTAAGAAATAAGACTGGATACTTTTAGAGTACAGCATAGTAACTCCCTACAATGCGTATTAATGGTTTGTTAATAACAAAGCAAGGAGTGTTCCGTAATTTTTACGCTGGTTTATCAAGTGGTTATTAAGGTGGTGGTGACAACTATTGCAAAATGCAAAGCACTATGAAATTTAATAAATCATCTCAACTAAGGTTAAGCAGAGTGACTTACCAACCGAGCTTTTTACGATAGATAGTTGATGGGCTAACTTCTAACATAGCAGCGGCCTTAGGAATATTTCCTTGGCAGTGTAATATGGCGGCTTCAATAGCATTTTTCTCTACTTGCCAAAGAGGTATTATTTCAGTGTTATTATCTGCTTCATTATTATAATGACTATCGTTCGCGACTGATGGTGGCATTGCCACTTTTGGTTGAATGGCGCTGTAGTTTTTTACGGTAGTAGATAGTGACTTTATAATCATCTCAGACTTTATCTGATCGCCGCTATTTAAAATAACCATGCCATGAATAACATTCTCTAACTGACGGATGTTACCTGGCCAGTCATAAGAGCAAATGATCTGTATTGCATTACGAGAGAACTTTTTAAAATTTTTATTTTCGATTTTGCTGTATTTTTTTAAGAAAAAACTGGCAATATGCACTAGGTCACCACCTCGCTCTCTCAATGGTGGTAAAGCCATAGTGATCACATTAAGTCGGTAGTACAGATCTTCTCTAAATTCACCCTCTATAACGGCATTACTAATCGATGTAGAAGAAGCTGAAATAATTTGCGCATGAAATTTTAGCACGTCATTAGTGCCCAAAGGAGAGAACTCTCGTTCTTGAACGACCCGTAACAATTTTGCTTGTAGCGGCTTAGATAATGTAGTGATTTCGTCTAAAAATAAGGTTCCTTGCTTGGCAGCAGAAAATAACCCCTCTTGATTAGAAACCGCGCCAGTAAATGCACCTTTGGTATGACCAAATAGTTGAGACTCTATTAAATTCTCGGTAAAGTTTGCACAGTTTACGGCAATAAAGGGTTGGTCTTTATGGTAACCCTCCATGTGACAAGCCTTAGCCACTAGCTCTTTACCCGTACCTGTTTCTCCTGTGATAAAAATAGGCGCGTTGGTGCTTGACGCATGTCTAATACTATTAAATAGTTCGTGCATGGCGACATCTTCAGCAACAATGCCATGAAAATTTATTAGGCCTGACAGAGGTATTGCTTCTTTATCAATAGGTATAGTTTCAGTGACACTTTCTCTTTTAAGGGCTTTATCTATGACAAAGTTAAGTTCTTTATTTACCCAAGGTTTGCAAATGAATTTATCGACGACACCAGCGCTAAATGCAGCAGAAACCAGATCAAAATCTTGATAGGCCGATAATATAATACGTTGAGAGTTGGGCCAGCGTTTTTTAATTCGTTCTAAAAATTCACAGCCATTCATATCAGGCATATGTTGATCGGAAATAACTACATCAGGCTCACTAGATTGGCAATACTCTAAAGCCGCAAGAGGTGAATCAAAATCAACAATAGTTGCATCAACATTATGCAATGCTCTTTTGAGTGCTTGCAAAATGTTGATATCATCATCAACAAGTAAAAGAGTGGGTTGGACTGATATATTGTATTGTTGTTCCATAACGTACACCAAAATAATGAACTGTTACTTTAATGATAGATGCTTATTGCAAAATAGTAAGTTTTATTTGCAATTTGCAACTTTTTATAAAAATACTCAGCTATATTGAAGTATGAAGGCATAAATTATTGATATAGTGCTTACACATGTTGCTTCAAAAACACGTGTTTCAACATACCTGAATTCATCATTTTGAAGTATCATAGCTATCAAAAGCTCATGTTCGCTAAAAGGGAATATTAAATGGACAAGCCCACATTACTTATTTTGGATGATGAGAAAGAAGTATTAAATGCTCTTAATCGAGTATTACGTAAACATTTTCAATTATTTCTATTTTCTGATGCCAATGAAGCGATTGGATTTTACCGAGACAACCCAAATATCCCACTCATTCTCACCGATATGAGAATGCCGGTAATGGATGGTGCTACCTTCCTAGGAAAAATTATTGATATCAACCCTCACTGTAAGCGCTTTTTATTAACAGGGCATGCAGATATCAATTTGACTGTGACGGCGGTTAACGAGGGCAAGATATCACACTATTTCTCAAAACCTTGGGATAACGAAGAACTTATTTCTGAGCTTCTTAGTGCCTATGAACTACACCTCAATGAAAGAAAAACTAAACAGTTACTAAAAGTTAATTTAGCTAAGAATGCTGAATTATCGCTTATTAATAGCTCACTTGAGTTAGAGACGAATAAAAGCCAAAAAAAGCTGCAGCTTATATCTAAGAGAGAAGCCAGTAGCTTTGTTCGACTTAAAAAAACTTTTTCAACCTTTATTGATATTTATGCTGAAACCATATGTTTGCATAATCAAGATAGCACCAGGCATAACTTTCGAGTTGCTGCACATGCGAGGTTAATAGCAGAAAAACAAAATTGCGATAAACTGACCATTTTTCAAATTTATATTGCCGGTCTGCTGTATGAAACAGGAAAGTTAGCACTTGATCAAACCTTACTCAAACTGCCAGTTGAAAGCTTATCGCAACATGAAAAACGTTTATACAATAGCTTCTATCAAAAAAGCTATGAATTGCTAAAAAAAATAGATGAACTGTCTTTTGTGGCTGAAATTATAAGGCATATTCCCGAAAACTATAATGGTTCAACAGCGCCTGAACATTTATCAGGTGAAGATATTCCCATAGGCTCTCGAATTATTGCCATCGTTTCTATGTATGATAATTTTGTTAATGGTCGTCAATTACAGGGTAAAACATCAACCGTTGAAGCAAAATTTCGTATTAAAGAATCAGCAAATACGCAGTTTGATCCAAGTTTAGTTAATCATTATCTAACTCTATTGGAAGAGCGACCTGAGCCAACAGAGGGAAAAGTTGAGTACATATTGAACAGCAATGATTTGAGTGAAGGTTTGATTCTAACGAGAGATATTGTCAATACCGATAATAACGCTATGCTAACTAAAGGTACTGAACTTGAACAGCATCATATTGATAAGTTGATTGAGATAGAGAAAGAACAAGAT
>Ga0105359_10001323_pt1 | contig 20836 bp, 15 predicted proteins | sample GOMGulsemesocosm_6_FD_83659 | JGI IMG/M metagenome (GOLD analysis project Ga0105359, IMG submission 83659) | Methane-oxidizing microbial communities from mesocosms in the Gulf of Mexico - GOM8C Gulf of Mexico | ecosystem: Environmental > Aquatic > Marine > Cold seeps | place: Gulf of Mexico...
TAGGCGAAGGCACTTACCGCTTCAAAAGCCAATGGGGCGCAGAGCCACAATTATTAAATTGGCAAAAATTTAATATTAACGGTCAACTTATCGCGGAAAGTACAGGTGATGTAAGTAAGTTGAGAAAAGTTGTTGAACAAACGTGGCGAAAATTACCAGTGGGCTTAAGCGAATTTATTGGCCCCAAAATACGACGGTATATCAGTTTATAATCACCATCATCGTCATCGTCATTCCGGAAGTGTAGTAGTAATTCGCCGGAATGCACTTTCGTCATTCCAGCGGTATTTCAGTAATCCCCCTGAATGTACTTTCATCATTCCAGTGGTGTTTTAGTAATTCCCCTGAGCTAACTTTCGTTATTCAGGCGATATTTTAGTAATTCGCCGGAATGCACTTTCGTCATTCTGGTGGTATTTCAGTAATTCCCCTGAATGCACTTTCGTCATTCCAGTGGTGTTTAAGTAATCCCCTGAATGCACTTTCGTCATGCCAGTGGTGTTTTAGTAATTATCCCTGAATGTACTTTCGTCATTCCAGCGGTGTTTCAGTAATCCCCCTGAATGTACTTTCATCATTCCAGTGGTGTTATAGTAATTCCCCTGAGTGCATTTTCGTCATGACAGTGGTATTTTAGTAACTCCCCCTCGTCATTCCGGTGGTGTTTTAGGCCGGAATCTATATAATACTAACAATAAAAATAATAAGGATATTTTCAATACATGTGTGGTATTGCAGGATTTAGCCAATTTGATCAAGAGGTAGCTTCTCAACAAACGTTAATTGAAATGGGCAACGCTATTTTTCATCGAGGTCCAGATGCGGGTGCTGAATACCTAGACGATAATATAGCACTGTGTCATAGACGCCTGGCCATTATCGACTTGTCTGATGCAGGTATTCAACCAATGCATTCATTTGACCAACGTTATGTTATTGCATTTAACGGTGAAATTTATAACTTTTTAGAATTAAGAGAAAGTTTAATTTCAGAAGGTTATCAATTCAATACCCATACAGACACCGAAGTTATACTCGCTTTATATGCTAAATATGGCACCGATTGTTTAGCTCACCTAAATGGCATGTTTGCTTTTGCATTATGGGATAAACAAGACAAAACACTTTTCATTGCCCGCGACCGTATGGGTAAAAAGCCACTGTATTATCATTTCGATGGCAAAAATATTTATTTTGCTTCTGAACTAAAGTCTTTATTGAAATTGCCACAAATACCAAAAGAAGTTTGTACCGAAGCCGTTTATGACTTTTTTGCTTATCAATATATACCTGACCCTAAAACAATATTCAGTAACGTTTACAAATTAGAACCTGGGCATTTTATAACGCTAGACAGTTCAGGTTTAACTAAACAACAATATTGGGATATCTCGTTTGCACAAGTTAATACTGACTCCGAAGAAAAGATTAAAGATGACCTCACAGCATTAACTAAATCATGTACTAAAAAACGCATGATAAGCGATGTCCCGTTAGGTGCATTTTTAAGTGGTGGTGTCGACTCGAGCGGTATCGTTGCATTAATGTCAGAAATTGCTGAAGAAAATAACAGCAAGCCTGTTACCACCTGTTCAATTGGCTTTGATGATGAAAAGTATAATGAAGTTAAATTTGCCCGCAGCGTTGCAGAGCAATACAAAACTGACCATCACGAATTCACCGTTCATCAAAATGTAAAAGATGATTTAGAAAAAATAGTAAGCTTCTTCGATGAACCCTTTGCAGATCCTTCGTTAGTACCAACCTACTTTGTGTCAGAATTAGCGAAACAACAAGTAACAGTAGCCGTTGCGGGTGATGGCGGAGACGAAGTATTTGCGGGTTATGAAAAATACTCTGTTGATCATACTGAAAATAAACTCAGAAATAAATTCCCACCATTTATACGTAAATCGATATTTCCTCCACTAGCCAAACTAGCAGGTTGTTTTAAAGCAACACCATTTAGACGCGCTAAATCGTTATTAACCAGCCTAAGTGTAGATCCAGCGATGGGATTTTATATCTCAAATTCATTCATCAATGATGATGTGTGGAACGATTTAGTCAATGATGACACAAGAACTAAGTTAGCCGGTTACCATCCATCAAAAATCACCACTGACGCTTATGCAAAAGCAGATGGTGCAGATCACTTATCCAAAATTTTGTATACCGATATGAAAACCTACTTACCAGGTGGCATATTAGTAAAAGTTGATCGTATGAGCATGGCTAACTCATTAGAAGTGCGCGCACCCATTCTAGATTATAAAATAGTTGAATTTGCCGCCAAAATTCCCTCTAAATATAAGTTCAATACTGAACAAGCTAAACCTGAGAAAAAGTACATACTCAAAGAAATTTTCAAACCATTTTTAACTGACGAAATTCTATATCGTAAAAAGATGGGATTTTCAGTACCTTTAGCTGATTGGTTACGGAATGAACTTAAAGAAACCACAGAAGAGCGACTATTTAACCGTACCGAAGGGTTAACTCAATACTTAAAACCTGAAGCCATTAAAAAAATGTGGGATGAACATCAAGATAAATCAGTAGATCACTCATCACCATTATGGAGCATGCTAATGTTTCAAATGTGGTGGGATATGTATATGAACGCGGAGAAAGGTTAATATTATGAGCCAAGTTCATGTAATGCACATCACCTACGACATGCGTATTGGTGGCACCGAAATGGTGATTAAAAACATCATCGATGGCCTAACTAAACCTAAAAGTGATACCAATCACCAATCTGGAAATGACACCGACCACGATTCCCAAGAAAGCACCGGTCGTCCTTCCAAAGACGATGCAGACCATCATTCCCAAGCTGATGCCGACCGTCATTCCCAAGATGATGCAGGCCGTCATTCCCATGACGTTGCAGACCGTCATTCCCGAAGTATATTAGTCGGGAATCCAAACAACAAACAAAGCCATCCCATAAATAACACCAATTGCAACACGCAAGATGACACCAACCGTCATTCCCAAAATGACGCAGACCTCCATTCCCAAGATGACGCAGACCGCCATTCCCAAGATGACACCAACCGTCATTCCCAAAATGACGCAGACCGCCATTCCCAAGATGACACAGACCGTCATTCCCAAGATGACACCGACCATCATTCCCGAGATGACACAGAGCGTCATTCCCGAGATGGCTTAATCGGGAATCCACAATCGTTAGATCCCCGACTAAAACCCCACGGGGATGACGACTTCAAAATGTCAGTCCTTTGCATAGAATCGCCTTTAGGCCCATTCTCAGAAGAACTCAAACAAAACGGCATAGAATTTTTTGAACTAAACCGCCAACCCGGCTTCGACACCAATTTAATAAAACAAATTCGACAAACAATAAAAAACAACCAAGTCGATATTATCCATTGCCATCAGTACACCCCATGGGTTTACGGAGTAATCGCCGCGGCATTTACCAAGACCAAGGTTATTTTCACCGAACATGGCCGTTTTTATCCCGACTCAAGTACTTGGAAACGAAAACTGATAAACCCAATCCTTAATTTGTTTACTGACCAAGTAACCGCTATTTCAAAAGCAACTAAACAAGCACTAGTTGAATTTGAAAATATCCCGGAAAAATCAATTGAGGTTATCTATAACGGCATAGCACCGTTAAAAATTGAACCAAGCGAAGTCAATAAACTTAGATCGGCATTGAGTATACCTACAGAGCATCTAGTATTAGGCACTATCGCCCGTTTCGATCCGATAAAAAATCATACTATGATGCTGAGAGCATTTTCATTAGTTTTAGAGCAACACGCAAACACCACATTAATTATTGTCGGTGATGGTGATGAACGAACAAATATTGAAGCTTGTATCAAACAGCTCGATATTAGCAATAGCGTGATATTAACTGGCTATCAAACCAAGCCGCAAAGTTACTTAGCCTTGATGGATATCTACTTGCTATCATCCTTAAGTGAAGGCACTTCCATGACCCTGCTTGAGGCAATGTCATTAGGCAAACCTTGTGTGGTGACTGATGCGGGTGGTAATCCAGAAATAGTGATTAATAATGAAAATGGCTTAGTTACACCAAATGATAATATCGATAAGTTTGCCCAAGGAATAATGACAGTTCTCTACTCAGCAGCAAGCGCTTCCGAATTAGGAAAAGCATCAAAAAATCGCTTCAATGCTGTTTTTTCTGAGCAGAGTATGAACACTAAATACCAACAGTTATATCAACAACTAATACCTGTCTTATCTAGTGGCGATTTCAAGCATAAAAATCAGGATGTTTAATAAAAATGATAATTCAACTATCTAAGATAACAAACCGAGAGGCTATAAAATCCCTACTTTGTATAACAACCTTTATCAGTAAAAATTTGTTATTCTTTCAGCTAAATAGAACCTACTTAATAGCAGCTATTTTTAGTGCTTTCTCACTTCTTTTTAGTGCTTTTTCAAGTGCCGATTCCAAATGCGTTTATAACAACAAAATCTCAACTCCCGAGGCTAACAACCTTACAGCACATTTTAGTGGTATAGGCTTTGATTGTAAGGCACAGCAAGAAATATACAGTGCTCTAAATCTGCCTTTGATTAATATTGATAACTTCGAATATGAAGGTGGCTTTAGAATTTCCGCTGCTAAGTATTCGAATAACCCAAGTGATTCGGAATCTATCTACGATTCAGCCGATTTCTCATACGGTATCTTTACTTATAATCAACACAACCATTCAATTTACTTAATAGGTAACCCTAGACACGGCTCTATTGCTGAATTTAAAGTGCCAAAAATCATTAAAAGTAAAGATGTAGCTGACTTTAAAGTTGCCAAGCAAGCCACGCAAAATTTTTTTCGTTTCTATACAAAGGGAGAGAAAAAATCCAAAGACTTAACAGGTATTCTTAATTACTTTAGAGTCACGGGCCTAGCGAAAATAGGTAACTCACTCATTGTAAATTATATCAATTGGTATGATGCCAACGCGTCAGAAACCGACACCTCAATTGTAATAAAGCAAGCAAATAGGCTAGCCAGTTCAGAAATCATTGGCCCTTTTCAAATTCAAGGTTCCGCCCATGCTAGTGGTTGGATGACACCGATACCAGATGTGTGGAAATCTGTTCTTGGTGGTAGTTATATTGCGGGAAATCAAGCTTATGCATCAATTCAATCTCGATTATCCATTGGGCCATCGGCTTTTTCTTTTTATCCTCGTTCCGACATGACTTATGCTGCCTCAGGTAAGGTGTCGACAAAAGTTTTATTAGACTTTCCATTGAAGCATATACTTTATGATAAAAGTGTCTACTCTGCCAACACTACAACAAAAGATATTTTGGTGAATACTAACAAAAAAAATAAACTTTGGACCACCTCTAGTGGTGCTGCCGTTGGCTTTATTCTGCCGGGCACACGTACCTATGTAACTATTGGGAAATCGGCAGGCCATTATTCTGGTATTGGCTATAAAATAACTGACAGTAATGGTACGCTTTGCGGAGGATCCTGCCCTTATGACGCTAACGATTATTACGCATATTATTGGTTATGGGATGTCAGCGATTTAGTAAAAGTTAAATACGGCTTGATGAAACCATATGAAGTTCGCCCTTATGACTACGGTATCTTTAACATTCCTATTCCGTTACAGAAAGCTTCCGTGTCAAGTGGCTCATATGATCCGGTTAATAAACGCCTATATCTATCTGTAAGAGGGGGTGATACCATTGGTAAATATGCTAGACCTCCATTATTTATTACATATAAATCAAAGTATTGATGATGAAAAAAGATAATAAAATTATAACCCCTTTAATTAGTATTGTTATCCCCGCGTTTAATGCCGAGCGATACATAGCGCAAACATTAAACAGTGTTTTAAATCAGGATTACCCCTCTTTTGAAGTTATTGTCGTCAATGATGGCTCTACTGATCAAACACTGACAATATTGAAGCAATATGAGGACAAAATTACTCTCATAGATATTAAAAATCATGGCGTATCTTTTGCTCGTAATTTGGCGGTGAAAAACGCTAAGGGTGCTTGGCTAGCTTTTATCGACGCTGATGATTTATGGGATAACAATAAACTTTCTATACAATTTAATGCCTTAGATGGCGAGCTATGGTCTCATTGTAACTCACTGTATATTGGCGATGACCAACCTGGTAACGTTACTCGAGCTGATCTATCCAGCCAAGATTCAGGGATGATTTTTTCTTCGCTTTTATTAGAAAATTTTATTACTACATCTACCGTACTTATTAAAAAATCACTTTTCACTGCATCACAAGGGTTTGATGAAAATTTCGATGCACTCGAAGATTGGAAATTATGGTTGGAAATATCAAAAAATCATCCAATAGCCTATATTGCAGAGCCTATCGCGGAATATCGGGTATATCAGGGATCGACGTCTAGAAAAGCTAGAAAAATGTTACCATTACACCTAAAGGTTATTGACTCTGCTTTCGAAGAAAAGTTAACTGAAATAACCTATCGCAATTTAAGGCGCTCTGCCTATTTCAAGTCATACAATATTTGCTCTTATATCGCAGAAGATTCACATGATTATCGGTTCTCTTTTAAGTGCGCATTGAAGGGCCTTGCTATTAAACCCTGGTCATACGCGCAAATAAAACGCATTGTTAGGTGCAGTATCAACATTCTTACTGCATAAAACGGCACGACAAATAAGTAAATAAGATGAAAAAAATTCAAATAAAAATACTTAAAGCTAGATTAATCGAAGCAATAAAATATGATTTTAACGCTTTAAAATTTCCATTGGTGCTAGCAGCATGCTTGCTGATTTGGGCATTAATATTACTAGGAAAGCACCTAAAAGCTTTTAACTTAGTATCAGCAATATATCGCACAGGCTGGGCAGGAAGTTACCGTCTGGGGGTCTATTTTGCGAAATACTATTTCTCTAACCCGAACAAATATCAAACACTGACAGCTAAGGCAATAGCAGAATTAGAGCCTTTACCTAATACTGCACAATTTTTCGATCACCCTGAACGTATGCTAGATGGCATCATCACTGTGTTGAAATCTCCCAAAGATAATGAGAAAGGCGTAATAATTCTTAATTACAGCTATTACTTTTTAATGTTCCATAAATATTTTGAAGCAAATAAAATTTTTGACGAATATATTATCGTGCTGGAGCCAAGTTGGGCTGGTTTTTGTGAACTGAGCATTTTGTCTTATGCTAACATAAAGCACCCTGTGTATTTGATGTGTTATGAGAAAAGAGATCTAAATTTCATTAATGCGCTCAACTCAAGTTTAAAACCTTTAGAAATAGGGCCAAGTTGGTTTGTAAACCACACTAATTTCCAACCAATGGAAGTGCCAAGGGATATTGATATAATTATGGTGGCTGCATGGGCTGACTTTAAACGCCATGGCGCTTTTTTCAAAGCAATATCAAAAATGAAACAACTTAACTATATTCCTAAAATTACCCTAGTTGGCTATTCGGTAGATCTTGAACAGGACTTTATTCGTCAGGAAGCTGAATATTACGGTATTGCCGACTGGATAACCTTTCATCAATCAATTACACACCCTGAAGTATGTCAGTTATTAAACCGCAGCAAAGTCAACGTGTTATGGTCAAAATTTGAAGGGAATAACCGAGCAATAATAGAAGGTATGTTCTGTAATACTATCGTTATAATGCGTGAAGGCCATAATTATGATGAACATTACGACTTTATCAATGAGCAAACAGGTTGTTTTGCCAATGAAGAAAATTTGGCCAAAAAAGTGTTAGCCGCGCTCCAAAATTACGCTGAGTTCAAACCCCGAGAGTATGTTATGAATAAGCGCAGCTGTATTTTAGCAACAGAAATAATGAATAACCAAATAGCAAGAGATGAACAGCAACAGGGTCGCAACTGGACTACAGACATGGAAATTAAAGTTAATGAATTACATCAAATGGACTACCTTGATTTAACTGTTCGAGAGCAATTTAAAACCGATTACCAATTTCTTTTAAAAAGCATGACAAAGAGCAATACTTAAGATGGCAGAGTTAACAACATTAGAGTTGGGCAAGCTACTAAAAAGCTTTGATGAAAAAATATATTTTTACCCAAACCCTGGTAACGCCGGAGATTCTTTGATTGCCTGTGCCACTTATCAATTTTTTGATAAAAATAATATCAATTATGAAATTGTCTTAGATGCGAAATTTGATGCAAGCGGCAGAACTATTGTTTATGGTGGCGGCGGGAACTTCGGCGGCGAACAAAGTAGAGCTGGAGAATTTGTCAAAAAATATAAAGATACCGCCAAAAATTTAGTGTTTTTACCCCATACTATCTTTGGAGCAGGACAGCTGTTGGCAAGTTTAGGTGAAAATTGCCATTTAATTTGCCGAGAAAAAGTATCCTATGAATTTGTAGCTAAACATATTACTAATGCCCAAGCATATTTGCATCCAGATATTGTATTTCAATCAAGCCCAAGCCTAATGCTAAACGAGCGACCATCGCTATCGTTTTTACCGTATTTGTGGCAAGAGCTCATCTGTAGGTTAACGGGCAACAGCAGCTATGATTTCGGGCTTAGTATCAAAGGCTACCTAACTTATCATACCTTTAAACTAAAAAAATTATTGGGCATAGCACCAACAGGAAAAGTGTTAAAAGCATTTCGCGTTGATGTTGAGCGTACGTCTGATAAAGTACCATCAAACAATGTCGACCTATCTGCAGTACTTGAATTAAGCTCATGTCAGCCTGACTTAGCAAAGCTATCGTGTTACACATTTCTTCAAGAAATAAATAAATTCGATGAGATACATACAAACAGGCTCCATATTGCAATTGGAGCCGCTTTGCTAGGAAAACAAGTTAAACTTTATGCCAATAATTACTATAAGATTAGAGCCATATACGAATACTCAATGATCGACAAATTTGAAAATGTTGTCTGGATGCAGGAGTGATTTCGATTATCACGCCGAATTGATCACTCGGACTCTGCTTGAAATACGAGGAGGCTGACTTCAAAGCCTCCGATACGATTACCAGCAGCTCAACCAGCATGACTCAAATAAATCAGCCTCCGAATTGGTCGGTGCAATTCATACAGGTTTTGATAATGAATTTGACTCAGTTATTAAAACCCAAAATTAGACAGATAAAATTCTGAAGCGGATTGATAGCTCCATCGCTAATGGTAGAGTAAGTCAATAAACTCATTTAGTCCAAACTATATATAGAAAGTTTGCACTTAACTAAGGGAAATAGGCATGAATGTTACATTTAGTGGTTTCTACGGAATGAACAATACTGGAGACGATTGCTTTTGCAAAATAGCAGAATGGGGCGCCGAGAAATATTGGAATGTAGACACTAGTTACTTTTTATCTAAAAAGATTCCCGAGCTATCTAAAAGTAGCAAAACAGTGTTAATGAAAACGCCGCATCGCCTCAACTTCATAAATGAATTTATCCTGAATCGTCACTTTACTAAAAACAACCATCTCATTTATGCAGGAGGCTCCATATTTCATGGGAAAGAATGGTGGGAGATGGAATACGCTAGGAAGAACATTGATAAATTCAACTTACAAATAGGTGCAATAGGTGTTTCTGTTGGACCATTTGACTCCGTGAATCATGAGAAAAAAGTCATTGAATTTATGAAAAGCATGTCATTTATCAGTGTACGTGACCAAAATTCATATGACCTAGTGCAAAGTTATAATCTAGACTTACCTTGCAACAATGCATTTGACCTTGCAGGATTATTACCCCGCGTGGCCAACAATAGCGAGAATAATAAAAAACCTTCACGTGGTGTAACCATTGGATTAGCGCTATGTATGTTTAGTGGTAATTCTGGCCAAACACATCATGACAATCGTACCCGACTTGAGCTATTAGCTTCGGCTATTAATAAATTAAATACACTTTGGAATAATGAGTTATCACTCAAGCTTTTCGTATTTAACGGACATGAAACTTACGGTGACTTAGAAGCAACTCGCATATTTGCAAACTTGCTTGAACCATCAGTTAAATTTGAGTTATATGATTACAATAGGAATCCGATGAATATGTGGCATCAGATAAGTACTTGCGATGCTGTACTCAGTTTTAGACTGCATGGGGCCATTTATTCATTCATGGCTAAGGTTCCCTTCTTATTGGCAGAGGTGCACGAAAAGTCCAGCAATTTTCTTGACGATATCAACTGGTCACAGAAGTTCAGGGTAGGAGACTTTGAATTATCGTCTGAAAGTTTAGCCCATACGATTGAACAATTAATACATAAAAATGATTTCAGCGATGATGTAGAAAGATGCATTGTGAAAGCTGAAAAAAACTTTACCAAAGCCGTGTTTAAATAGACAAACTTTATTCTATACACATAGTAATTATGTTTAATAAATAAAGTCGAATGATTAACAAGTAGACTAAATCGGTAGGCGACAGGCGATATAAAATAGGAGAACTAAAATTTGAGTTTAACAAAAAAAATAGCCAATAGTGCTTCATTAATACTCTTCGTCCGCGTATTTCAGCGAAGCATTGGTGTAGTTAGTCTACTTATTTTAGCTCGACTTCTGACACCACAGGATTTTGGTGTAGTTGCTATTGCAACGATGTTAGTCTTTTTATTTGATACCTTGTCAGAAGGTGGCACACAGCAGTACATCATTCAAAAAAAATCATTAGATGAAAATGATGTGATTACAGCTTGGACAATATCGATTCTATCCAAACTAGTACTATTCATCGCGTTGCTGTTAGTTGCACCAGCTCTCGCCAATTTTATAAATGCACCTGAAGCTGTTCAGGCTATTCGTGTAATGGCTCTTGTGTTACCCATTTCAGCGTTTGCCAGCCCTCGACTTTTTCTGCTCCGAAGGGACCTGGAATATGGGTTAATTTCGAAAGTTTTACTTATAGAACGCGTGGTTAGTTTTGTTGTTACTTTAGCATTAGCTTTTTATTTACAAAGTTATTGGGCAATGATTTTTGGAGTGCTTGCATCATACCTCTGTAAAACGTTACTTTCGCACTATTACGCGCCTTATCCAATAAAATTCTCCCTAAGTAAACTAAAAGATCAGATGAGCTTTTCACTGTGGATGCTACTCCGTTCTCTACTGGGTTATGTGCGTGCCGAATTTGATATTATTTTTGTGAGTAAGATTTACGGTGCTGATCTACTCGGTGGCTTCAGTCTAATGAGAAACCTTTCATATTTACCCAGTAGAGAAATAATAGCCCCCGTCTCAAACGTATTCTTAGCTGGCTTCTCTGAGGTTAAAAGGCGCGGGGATCCAATTGGCGATCATATTGTTGTAGCTCTTACTATTATTTTGTTCATAATTACTCCGGTTATAGGTTATCTCCATGTGTACAATCAGGATTTAGTTGCAATTTTCCTTGGTGAACAATGGCTCCCATTTGCTCACTTACTGCCCTTACTATCTATTTTCACAATAACCTTCGCAGTTTCTACGTTTGTGCAGCAAGGACTCATTGCTAACGGCGATGTTAAATTACTGTCAATTTATGAGATGGTAACATTAGGCGCTATGCTTACTTTGTTTGTGGTGTTTTTCTCAGGAAGCTTAGAAGAATTTATCAGTTACAGATTATCATTTGCTTTCACTACATTAGGGCTCTTACTTATTTTCTGTTTTTCGCGCTTTAAATTACCTATTGTAAGCCTAGCTTTTATCAGCCTTCAGTTGGCACTGGCTTGCTACTTGGCTGTCTATTTATCAGAAATGAAAACGGGAGAAGGTTTAATTCATCTTATAGTCGGTAGTATCATCTACTTCTCTAGTTATATCTGCGCCTCTTTCTTGCTTCTTTTCATCTTCCATAAACACAGGGTTTTAGAAAAGGTGATCTCGTTAGCTACCAGATTCATTCGTTCCAAATTTAGTAAATAGAGTGGGTGTAAACAAACTTGACAAGCATAAATCAAACAAAACCAGCTATCGTTATGTAACCACTATGCTCGCGCTGGAAACAAGACCAAACTCTTCAGGTGATAATAGTCAAGCCAGTACCAACATACTGACGATGCCTAACGACAATGTGGTACTCCTATCTTCAAGATGAATTCAATTTATCGTAATAACGCTTTAATTTTTTTAGAAAACCTAAGGTTTTGTTCTGTTTTATCTGTAATAACCGCTTTATAGTTATCCGTTTGCGTCAATGCATTTTCAATAGCGAGCAATGCTTCTTGCTGATCATGGAATATCAAAGGAGACAGGCCTTGTATACCAGTATGGGAGGCATTAAATGATTTGATTTTTTCATCGCAATATAACGGAATATAAGGAACACCCATAGCAAAAGACATAATACAACCATGCAAGCGACTACTAACTACTAGCCGCGCTTTCGAAACTCTAGTAAGCATCTCTTCATGGTTTGCAGTCATGTTATTGTGTTCGCCATAACGTAAACCAAGTTTATTGGCTACATATCGTATAGCTGCCTTGATTTTATCTAAATCCGCACCAGCTAACCTAACATCCGAAGGATGAAACATATGTAATAACTCACCTTGGGTATTAATCTGTTCATTCCAATAATGTTGATGCACAAAATTTACCGATGGGCAGATTCCCATATAAACTTCTTTGTCGGTTAATTTTTGAATGTTGTCTTGTGTATATTTATCCCTTACCCCACACAACTGAGCTTTATCTAAAATTTTACTTATATATTCAGCCGCCATTTCAGGTCTGCCTGGCATTTTGTTTATTCCTATACCGAAAAAAACATAGGGTAATTCTGATGCCATGATGACATCCCAGAACGGTTCAAATACAGGTTGAATTAAACCGCCCCCACCAATAACAATTAAGCAGTTAGGGTTGTTAGCTTTAATTTTACTTAAACTCTTTCTTAGTTGTTTAGTCCACATTGGCGAACAAAATAATTCAACTCCCTCAAGCTTTATTGTATCTTTAATGCCTAAAAATGAAATATAGTCGCCGACGTTTCTTTTATTCGCATAAATATAAACAATTTTAGGGTGACGCATGCGTATCATACGAGATACTTTTTGTTTTAAATAGAACGAAATCGATCCGTATAAATCGACATGTTCAGATGCATACAAATCATAGCGCCATTTAATAAACTCAGGTAATTTTAGTGACATAATGCAAATTCTTTTGTTAATGTTTTGATAATTAAGTCTTAAAATCTTTTGTTTTCATCCAAAAGATTCATATATGTTTGTGCAATAAATTTACATGTTTTTTCCCATTCAAAGTCTTTAGCTCTCACTAAAGAGTTTTCATGTAGCTCTTGCCAAACTGCTTGAGAACTCAATACTTTTAGCAATTGCTCTTTTAATAACTCAGGTGATTCAGCTTCAGCTGAAACAATAGCATTAGTCCCTATTTCGAGTAATACCTCCGCTTTTGAACAAAGTGTTGGAGTGCCACAGCTCATTGCCTGTAGTAAGGGGAAACCAAAACCTTCAACTCTTGAAGCAAAAAGAAACAAATAAGCACTTTGAAAGAGTTCAACCAATTGCTGACTTGTTATCCAACCTAATATGGTGACCTTGTCTCTAATACCTAATTCAATTAATGTCTGCATTAATGGTGATGTTTCTCCACCAGTAAACCCCGCAATAGTAAGAGGGAAATCAGCTTTTAACGTATCAGGTAATAATGCCCACGCTCGCAACGTATTTTCAGGATTTTTTTGAAAGCTATCACCTCCCAACATTAAAATACCTTGCCGATGCTCTATCGGGGTTATATTACTAGGATTGGAAAAGCCTTCAGGAATACCATGATGTGCAAAAACTGTTTTATTCTTAATAGCAGGAAATTCATTACATAATGTATCTTTTGAGTATTGAGAAATAGTTAAAATTTTGTCTACTTTTTTCATACCAAAAAAATAAGTCAAACCTATATAACATTTCATTTTCAAGCTATATATCAGGTTTCTAATGCCCTTATTTATTTCATAACCTGAAAAAAGGGATAATTGTGTCCATTCCATAGCATCGTGAAAAGTAACTATTTGTTTTACTTTAGTGTTTAGACATACCCGGTTACCTGGCATGTGCAGCAGCGCGATATTGTATTCTTTTAATAATTTAGGAAGAACTAGTTGTTCCCAACTTATTTCGTCTTCGCGGTCATGATTAACAATTATCACATTCGATAGCTTTGCTAATTCATCTAATCGGCTAGCATATTCTTGCGCTAATTCATTATGCTCGAACCCTTTATTAATAAAGAAATAAAATGTATTTTCTTTCATCTGCCTAGGAAGGAGCCGACAAAGCATATAGACATATAAAGGCATACCTCTTTGCTTTCTTAATAAAAATCTAGCATCAATAGCAATGTTTTTAGGTTTTATCATATTGTATGTTATATATCTTGTGGTTAGTTGCGGCTAGCGCAAAAATGTAATATATCCAAGGGTAAAAAGCTACGTTGATAAACATTCCGCCGGCACAATAAAGTAATATAAAAATATTTAAACTTTTGGCACTATATATATAACGATCTTTATCGAGTTCATCATTGGGGTTTAATTTTGCGGCTTTAATAGTTTTTAAATTTAAAGAAATCGTCTGAAGAATAATCAGAAAAAATATAGTCAAACCTACGTAACCAGTTTCAGCTAACACTTCTATAAATATATTATGGTATGCTTTTGCGCCTTTTTGGCTTATAACCACTTCACCTTCGCCAGCATAATTATGTAACTGTCCGGCATTAGCAAGATACGCATAAAAGCCACCACCAGTCACAGGTTTGTCTTTAATGTAATCAAAGGCCCAGCGCCAGACCACTATTCGCCCTAATGCCGATTTTTCCGTTGTGGCGCCTTCCTCGATGGAATTAACCCTATTCTTAAAGCCATCTGTCATATAGGGCGCGACCATTAAAGCAACGATAATGACAGACAAAATCGCTTTAACTTTACTTTTAGAGTTATAAATGAGCAGCAGTATATATAAACATAATACTACGAACCCTGTTCTTGCTTGTGTTCCTATTATTGTTAATAAGCTACAGAAAATTAAGAAAAAGGCAAAATATCTAAAAATGGTGCTATTTTTTAAATAACTATAGCGGTACAAATATAAAACTAAAGGGATAATGCAAATTGCTAATGTAGCTAGCATGCTGCCTTCTGAATACATAAAACCAGAACCTTGCAAACCAATCAGTGATACTCCGTATCCACCGCCCCCCATGGCTGTTTTCACACCTCCCATGATGATAAACAAACCTGATGATGCAACTAGGATAGCAAGAATTAAGTCAAAATCATCTTTTTTAGAAATTACAATAGGAATAAAAAATATTAAAAACAAAGTTTTTATGGAAACATCATATTTGATCCAAGCTACGCTAGGAAAGTCAGCATTAAAAGTACAAATAGTTATCCAAATCATAAAAACAATCATCAACGTCATGAAATTTTTATTTTTAGGTAAACGAAGTTTCTTAAAAGAAATAATTAAAGATATGAAAAAAAAAACGGTAATAATGAGCGACAGGGGCTTTCCTGATAAAAACGAGAATGAGGTGTTTTGTGGTTTTACCGTATCAATCCACATAACAGCAGACAGAGCAATAACTGGATTTTTAAAACCCAAAGCAATAAAAAGCACCAAAATCAGAGTAAAAAGTAGATCGGTTATCATGTTTTTTACTCTTTATCTTTACAGAAAAAATATATCAAATATACAACGATAAAAATATGTATTAATAAAGCGCCTGAATCAACACCAATATCCATTAATTTTCACTCTGTTTCTCAAGCTGACCTATTGAATAAATCTTGTTATCATAACTTCCGTTTGTTAATTGGTAGCTTTTTAACTAGATTTTCCGTGATAACGTAGATAATACAGGATAAGTTTTCAATAACACTTACTAAATCGTGAATAACACAATTAGCATTATAAATGTACTTGTATTGAGACCCAGAAACACCTGTTTTTCGTTAAATCTATAATTAGCTAACTACTTCGTCAACAAGTATTAGCGTATTAAAGTCTGTGTATTGAAATATTTTATCATTGCTCAATACACTCATTAGTATATCTTTATTTTTCAACAAAATATGCAACCTAAGGACCTATTTGTTTATTACAAAACAATATCTATTAAATAGGCCAAAAAGTTGGAATACACTTTATAAAAAATATATTTTATGTCGAAGTAAATGAAAAAAAATATTTCGCTAAGTTACCTTAAACAAAATGAACTATTTTTAGTGTGTAATAAATTACATAGTTACATATAAGAATATGAATTCCTGCATAAATGTATTATTTCCTAAAAACAATCAAGGGTGTTTTTCAAGGCCGTTGTCGCCTAAATTGTTAAGCAGCTTCTTTATGTTTCTCTGGATTTAACTCCACATCACCCATTGGCTGTCAGTTTCTCGCTTCTTTTGACCATCGTTCTGGATGCTCATTTCCTTCCTGTTGATACAACACGTTTCGTTTTACTAATATTTCTATTTCAAGGCCAACATGCCTTTGATTTGGCGTGATCAACTTGATCTAATGCATATTAAATGGCAATTAATTGAATGTCTAAAGGTACTAAACTTCCAGAAACAAAAAAAACCAGCTAAAAGGTGCAATACGCAGTTTACATTGCACGGGGTGTACCCTTTATATTTATTAACACCAAGTGATGTTTATTAATGGCAAATATATCATTTTTCTAAAAAACACGTTTAATATTTTCTAAACATTCACTTTTTTAGTATAGATTTCCCTCAAACAGGACTATAAACTACAGGTTAATGTCTAATGTAATTGGTTTATAAGTGAATATTCTATTTCTAGCGCACAGAGTCCCCTTCCCACCTAACAAGGGAGAAAAAATACGTACTTATAACCAATTGAAGTATTTGCATGATAATAATTATGAAATTAGTGTCTGTGCACCTATTGAATGCTCTGACGATGTAGATTTTTTCAACACATTAGGTGAACAATATTGTGAACACCTTATTTATGATGAATTAGGAAATAAACCAACTAGGCTTGTAAAAGGTCTAGTTAAAGGCCAGGCATTAAGTGTTGCCAATTTTTATTCATCAAATTTACAAAAGAAATTTGATGAAGCTACTAAACAACAAGAGTTTGATGCAGTTATTTGTACCAGTTCTGCAATGGCAGAGTATATTTATCAGAGTAAAGTTTATAATTCTTTAGATAAAAAACCGCTATTACTGATGGACTTTATGGATTTAGACTCTGACAAATGGCAGCAATATGCCAAAACAACAAGCTGGCCAATGAAGTGGATATATCAACGAGAGGCGAGTCTATTAGCGAAATACGAACAACAAATCACCCATAATTTTGATACCAGCTTTTTTATTGCCGATGCTGAAGTTGAACTGTTCCACTCTCGAGCAGAAGACTATGGCAAAGTACTAACTATGGGTAATGGTATGGATACCGGTTCTTTTGTTCCTGCAAGCTCGCCTCCTAACAATAATGCGCCTGTAATGTTATTTACAGGTGTCATGGATTATAAGCCTAATATTGATGCGGTTGTTTGGTTTGTTGATAATGTATGGCATGAAATATTAAAAGAGTATCCTGAAGCAAGGTTTATTATTGCTGGCATGAACCCTACCTCAAACGTTAAAGGCTTGGAAAAGATTAGTGGTATTGAAGTTACAGGTTTTGTTGATGATATTTTACCCTACTATCATCAGTCTGATTACTTTGTTGCTCCATTTAGGTTAGCGCGCGGTGTTCAAAATAAGGTACTACAGGGGTTTGCCTGTGGCTTACCAGTAATAGCGACTCCTATGGGTGCTGAAGGAATTGATTGCACTAATGACATCGATATTTTAATTGCGAGTACAGCAGATGAGTTTTTGAACTGTATAAAGCATCTTGATACTAATGCTGAGTTTCGTGAAAAGATTAAGGCCAACGCGTTAACGTTAATTCATGAAAGATATTCCTGGGAAGGTAAATTGCAAGTTTTAGATGATGTTTTGAATGGTAAAGTCTAATTTTTTCATTTTATGGTCTTATTTTGTTTGTGAGTAGTTTTCTGGATTCCCGCCTACGCGGGAATGACGAGTGGTTAATCGGCGTAATGTAAGGATAAGTTGGTGTGATGAAGCCGACAGATTTTTTTGTATGCCGTCATCCCCGAAGTGTTTTGTCGGGGATCTATTTTTATATATTCGTTCTGGATTCCCGCCTTCGCGGGAATGACGGGTGGATGAGCTGCGTAAAGTAAGGATACGTTGTGTGATGAAGCCGACAGATTTTTTTGTATGCCGTCATCCCCGAAGTGCTTTGTCGGGGATCTATTTTTATATATTCGTTCTGGATTCCCGCCTTCGCGGGAATGACGGGTGGATATGCGGCGTAAAGTAAGGATACGTTGGTGTGATGAAGCCGACAGATTTTTTTGTATGCCGTCATCCCCGAAGTGTTTTGTCGGGGATCTATTTTTATCTCTTCGTTCTGGGTTCCCGCCTTCGCGGGATGACGACTGGATGTTCAGCTGTAATGTATATCCGACGGAGGTTTCGTATTCCGTCATCCCCGAGGTGTTTATGTCGGGGATCTAGTTTTATGTACTCCGTTTGAACTCCCGAGATATTCTCCGGGGATTTTGTGATATCGCTTTGTTCTGAATGCCCTACTAAAGTAACTCAATATATAAGTCATTCCAGTTTGGATTACTTTTTTCAATTAAGTTGATTTTCCAACTTCTGTTCCATTTCTTTAGTTGTTTTTCACGAGATATTGCCGTTATCATATCTTCAGATTATTCAAAGTAAACTAATGTTGTTACGTTGTACTTTTTGGTAAAACCTTCAATTTCACTATTTTTGTGTTGATAGATTCTTTTAATTAGTTCACTTGTTACACCTATGTATAAAGTACCATTTCTTTTGCTAGCGAGAATATAGACAACTGGATTTTTCAATGTCCCTTCCTTGGTAGATATTTACTTATACAAGTATAGCTCCAGTTTTTCATTTGAAGTTTTGTTTGTGACCTCGTTTTATGTGTTCATTTTAGATTCCCGCCTGCGCGGGAATGACGGGTGGATAAGCGGCGTAATGTTAAGATAAGTTTGGAGTGATGAAGCCGACAGATTTTTTCGCATACCGTCATCCCCAAAGTGTTTTGTCGGGGATCTAGTTTTATTTCTTCGTTCTGGATTCCCGCCTTCGCGGGAATGACGGGTGGATAAGCTGCGTAAAGTAAGGATAAGTTGGAGTGATGGTGGGCCGATATTGGTTACGCATATCATCATCCCCGAAGTGCTTTCTTGGGGGATCTAGTCTTATGTACTCCGCTTGAATTCCCGAGATGTTCTCCGGGGATTTTGTGTTATCTCTTTGTTCTGAATACCCTACTAAAGTAACTCGATATATAAGTCATTCCAGTTTGGATTACTTTTTTCAATCAAGTTTATTTTCCAACTTCTGTTCCATTTCTTAAGCTGTTTTTCACGGGCTATAGCCGTTATCATATCTTCAGATTGTTCAAAGTAAACTAATGTTTTTACGTTGTACTTTTTGGTAAAACCTTCAATTTCACTATTTTTGTGTTGATAGATTCTTTTAATTAGATCACTTGTTACACCTATGTATAAAGTACCATTTCTTTTGCTAGCGAGAATATAAATAGCTGGGTTTTTCAATTTCCCTTCCTTGGTGGATATTTAGTTATACAAGTATAGCTCCAGTTTTTCATTTGAAGTGTTCTTTGTGACCTCGTTTTATGTGTTCGTTTTGGATTCCCGCCTGCGCGGGAATGACGGATGGATGAGCGGTATAATGTAAAGGTGAGTTAAGTTAAGTAAGGAAACATTGGGGTGGTGAAACCGATATAGATTCCGCTCATCGTCATCCCCGAAGTATTTTATCGGGGATCTAGTTTTATCAGCTCATTTTAGATTCCCGCCTGCGCGGGAATGACGGATGGAGAAGCGGTATAATGTAATGGTGAGTTGAGTTAAATAAGAAAACATTGAGCTGGTGAACCCATATAGATTCCGCTCATCGTCATCCTCAAAGTATTTTATCGAGGATCTAGTTTTATCAGCTCGTTTTGGATTCCCGCCTTCGCGGGAATGACGGGTGGATGAGCGGTATAATGTAATGGTGAGTTGGTTAAATAAGGAAACATTGGGCTGGTGAAACCAATATAGATTCCGCTCATCGTCATCCCCGAAGTATTTTATCGGGGTTCTAGTTTTATCCGCTCATTCTGGATTCCCGCCTTCGCGGGAATGACGGGTGGATGAGCGGTATAATGTAATGATGAGTTGGTTAAATAAGGAAACATTGGGGTGGTGAAACTAATATCGATTCCGCTCATCGTCATCCCCGAAGTATTTTATCGGGGATCTAGTTTTATCAGCTCATTCTGGATTACCGCCTTCGCGGGAATGACGGATGGAGAAGCGGTATAATGTAATGGTGAGTTGGTTAAATAAGGAAACATTGGGGTGGTGAAACCGATATGGATTCCTCACATCGTCATCCTCGGGGTATTTTATCGGGGATCTAGTTTTATCAGCTCATTCTGGATTACCGCTTTCGCGGGAATGATGGGCCGATATCGGTGTAATGTAATGATGAGTCTGGGTTAAATAAGGAAACATTGGGGTGATGAAGCCGATATGGATTACGAACATCGTCATCCTCGAGGTATTTTATCGGGGATCTAGTTTTATCAGCTCATTCTGGATTCCCGCCTTCGCGGGAATGACGGATGGGGGCGATATAATGTAATGGTGAGTTTGGGCTATATAAAGATAAATTGGGATGATGAA
>Ga0105359_10001329_pt1 | contig 20767 bp, 19 predicted proteins | sample GOMGulsemesocosm_6_FD_83659 | JGI IMG/M metagenome (GOLD analysis project Ga0105359, IMG submission 83659) | Methane-oxidizing microbial communities from mesocosms in the Gulf of Mexico - GOM8C Gulf of Mexico | ecosystem: Environmental > Aquatic > Marine > Cold seeps | place: Gulf of Mexico...
AACTTTAGAGTTTCATCATGGTAAACACCACGCTACTTATGTTGCTAAACTTAATGGTTTAGTTGAAGGTACGGATTTAGCTTCTAAATCATTAGAAGAGATTATCAAGTCTTCTGAAGGCGGCGTATTTAACAACGCAGCACAAATTTGGAACCACACTTTTTTCTGGAACAGCCTTAGCCCTCAAGGCGGCGGCGAACCAACTGGCGCATTAAGTGAAGCTATCAATGCAAAGTTCGGCTCTTTCGCTGAATTTGTTGCTGCTTTTAACGACAAAGCTGTAAACAACTTTGGTTCTAGCTGGACTTGGTTAGTTAAAAAAGCTGACGGTAGCCTAGACATCGTTAACACTAGCAACGCTGCTACGCCGTTAACAGACGATAGCCTAACACCATTACTAACGGTTGATTTGTGGGAACACGCTTACTACATCGATTACCGTAACGTTCGCCCTAACTACTTAGGTGGTTTCTGGGCATTAGCAAACTGGGAATTTGCTTCAGCTAATTTTGCTGGCTAATTTCTACTTGACTAAATAGTAACTCTTAAAGGGCCAATCGGCCCTTTTTTTACTCGTGTAAAAAACCGCTCATTACCCTACTTCATTGAATTTATTTCATCTTTTTTCATCTAACTTATGAAATTAAAGTTGCACTCAACTTGTCCAATAACTAAGACCTGTGATTTAATTTTCATTGATTAGTCCGTTAAATTAGACTAGTTTTAAAGTTGTAGAAAACATGTCTTACTGATACGAATTATGTTTTAAGGGCTTTATTAGTCAGTAATTATAATCGTGTACTGCATTAATTGTGCATAGCTGACTCATAGAGGATCATCGCAATTGCGGAGGTGTTCCATGTCACTTTTCAATCATTATAAAAATCGTTATGACGCGACAAAAGAAGAAGAATATAGCTTAGAAGAGTTTCTTTCATTGTGTAAAAATGATGCGTCTTGCTATGCGTCAGCGGCAGAGAGACTGCTCTTAGCCATTGGTCAACCCACGACTATTGATACTGCTTTAGACCCGCGCCTTAGCCGTATATTTTCCAATCGGGTGATTAATCAATATCCTGCCTTTAAAGATTTTCATGGAATGGAAGATGCTATCGATCAAATCGTGGCGTATTTAAAACATTCAGCACAAGGACTAGAAGAAAAGAAACAAATCATTTATTTACTCGGCCCAGTGGGCGGCGGTAAATCATCAATTGCAGAGAAACTAAAAAGCCTCATGCAAAACATTCCTATTTATCGACTCAAAGGCTCACCTGTTAATGATCATCCATTATGTCTATTTGATGTGCATGAAGATGGTCATATTCTTGAGCAAGAATACGGTATTTCTTCGCGCTATTTACAAACTATCATGTCACCTTGGGCCACAAAAAGATTACACGAATTTGGCGGTGATATAACAAAATTTAAGGTCGTGAAATCCTACCCTTCTATTTTGGATCAGCTAGCCATTGCTAAAACAGAACCTGGCGATGAGAACAATCAAGATATATCTGCTTTAGTCGGAAAAGTCGATATTCGAAAGTTAGAACACTATTCTCAGGATGACCCTGACGCTTATTCATATTCAGGTGCATTATGCCGAGCAAACCAAGGCTTAATGGAATTTGTGGAAATGTTTAAAGCGCCTATCAAGGTTCTCCATCCGTTACTTACAGCCACTCAAGAAGGTAATTACAACGGCACAGAAGGCATTTCAGCGATCCCATACAACGGTATCATCCTTGCCCATTCTAATGAGTCTGAATGGAAAACCTTTAAAGCCAACAAAAACAATGAAGCATTTTTAGATCGCGTATACATTGTGCAAGTACCTTACTGCCTGAGAGTCACTGAAGAAGTCAAAATTTATGACAAGTTGCTGCAACATTCGAAACTTGTTGATGCGCAATGTGCTCCCGATACACTAGATATTTTGGCACAATTTAGTATTTTATCCCGCCTTACCTCGCCAGAAAATTCTAACATCCACTCAAAAATGCGGGTTTATAATGGCGAAACGCTTAAAGACACAGATCCTAGTGCTAAGTCATTACAAGAATATAAAGACATGTCTGGCGTGGCTGAAGGAATGAACGGTTTATCCACTCGGTTTGCCTTTAAAATTCTGTCTCGTGTATTTAATTTTGATGATAATGAGATTGCCGCAAACCCCGTTCATTTGTTTTACGTGTTAGAGCAACAAATTGAACGCGAACAATTTAATGATGAAATTCGTGAAAAATACCTCGAGCATTTAAAAGGCTATTTAATCCCTAATTATATTGAGTTCATCGGTAAAGAAATTCAAACCGCCTACCTTGAATCCTATTCAGAATATGGCCAAAACATTTTCGACCGTTATGTCACCTACGCTGATTTTTGGATCCAAGATCAAGAATACAGGGATCCAGAAACTGGCCAACTATTTGACCGCAATGCCCTCAATGATGACTTAGAAAAAATAGAGAAAACCGCAGGCATTAGTAACCCTAAAGATTTTCGTAATGAAATTGTCAACTTTGTTTTAAGAGCCAAAGCGAACAACTCTGGTAATAACCCATTGTGGACGAGTTACGAAAAGTTACGCGTAGTAATTGAAAAGAAAATGTTCTCAAATACCGAAGATTTGCTTCCTGTGATCTCATTTAACAATAAAACCAGCGCCGATGATCAGAAAAAACACGCGGATTTCGTAGAACGTATGATGCACAAAGGCTATACACAAAAACAAGTGCGTCTATTAACGGAATGGTATTTACGTGTCAGAAAAGCATCTTAAAGATGGAGATACGTTATGGCTCACTTTATCGATCGACGATTAAACGGAAAGAATAAAAGTTCAGTTAATAGGCAACGTTTTTTAAACCGTCATAGACAACAAATTAAGCATTCTATTGATGATGCTATCACCCAGCGTAGCGTCACTGATGTTAGCTCAGGTGAACGCATTACGATTCCTAAACGGGATTTAAGCGAACCTATTTTTCATCAAGGGAAATCAGGCACTAAACAACGTGTTCATCCTGGTAATGACCAGTTTCAGACAGGAGATCGAGTAGAACGTCCAAAGCAGTCATCCGGTCAAGGCAGTGGTGACGGTGAGGCAAGTGACGAAGGAGTGGGGACGGATGAGTTCAACTTTGAAATCTCCCGCGAAGAATATCTTGATTTATTATTTGATGATCTAGAACTGCCTAATTTAGAAGCAAAAGATAATGACGACCTTATGGAATATAAGATCACGCGAGCAGGGTTCTCGAATGTCGGTCAGGCCAATAATATTAATATTATACGGTCATTAAAGAAATCCATTGCTAGGCGCATTGCTTTAACCGGAGCGACCCGCAGACGCCTTAAAGAGTTACAAACCCAACTTGAAGAATTGAACAGTCAGCCTGTTGGTCATGACGCGCAAATAAAGCAGTTAAAAGATGACATTGATATTTGCACTAAAAAAATCAATCGCGTGCCCTTTATTGATGACTTTGATTTGCAGTTTAATAATTATGCCAAGGTATCAATCCCAAGCTCAAAGGCTGTAATGTTTTGCATAATGGATGTTTCTGGCTCCATGGATCAAGCTACTAAAGACATTGCCAAGCGCTTTTATATACTGCTGTATTTGTTTCTATCTCGGACATACAAAACCATTGAAGTTGTCTACATCAGGCACCACACACAAGCAAAAGAAGTTGATGAGCATGAGTTTTTCTATTCCCAAGAAACTGGCGGCACAGTTGTATCTACCGCGTTAGCATTAATGCATTCCATTCAACAAGAGCGCTACCCTAGTTCACAATGGAATGTGTATGCTGCACAGGCATCTGATGGGGATAACTGGAATAATGATACGCCATTGTGTGGCAAGATTTTACAGCGTGATTTATTGCCCAATACCCGTTATTTTAGCTACATTGAAATTACTCAACGCCCTCATCAATCATTGTGGCAAAACTATGAAAGTATTAGCCGTACTCACCCTGAATTTGTGATTAAGCATATAAAGGATACCAGTGATATTTATCCAGTTTTTCGTCAACTCTTCACTAAATCTGAATCTTAGGGAGCAACTATGCACAGTAATGCGAAGACAACGGACACCGAATCAGAGTGGACTTTTGAGAAATTAGAAAAGGTCGATGTATTAATCAGCGCCGCTGCACAACGTTATGGTTTAACAACCTACCCCAATCAAATTGAGATAATTTCATCAGAGCAAATGATGGATGCATATTCAAGCGTTGGCATGCCTATAGGATATAACCATTGGAGCTTTGGTAAAAAGTTTATTCAAACCCAGCAAAACTATAGCCGGGGCCGTATGGGATTAGCCTATGAAATAGTTATAAATTCTAGTCCATGTATTAGTTATCTGATGGAAGAAAATTCCATGACAATGCAGACCCTAGTCATTGCTCATGCTTGTTATGGACATAACTCATTTTTTAAAAATAACTATTTATTCACCACATGGACTGACGCCGAAGCGATCATCGATTATCTAGTGTTTGCAAAAAAGTTTATCAGTGAGTGTGAAGAGAAACACGGTGTCACCAGTGTCGAAAATATTATAGATTCGTGTCATGCCTTAATGAACTTAGGCGTTGATCGTTACAAACGCCCATCCAAAGTGTCAATGCGAGAAGAAAAAGCACGACAAGCTCAACGTGAAGAATATCTACAAAGCCAGGTTAATGACCTATGGCGCACAGTCCCGTTGACTGAAAACGAGGGAGATGCAAAAGACTCAGTAAGGTTCCCGTCTCAGCCCCAAGAGAATTTATTATATTTCATTGAAAAAAATGCGCCATTATTGCAACCTTGGCAGCGGGAGATAGTGAGAATAGTAAGAAAGGTAGCTCAATATTTCTATCCCCAAAAACAAACCCAAGTGATGAACGAAGGATGGGCGACTTTTTGGCATTACACATTAATAAACACCCTGTATGACGACGGTGAGCTAAGTGATAACTTCATGCTTGAGTTTATTCACCATCATACTAGCGTTGTATATCAGCCCCCTTACAATAGCCCTCATTACTCGGGAATTAATCCCTATACGCTTGGTTTTGCTATGTTTCAAGATATACGACGTATTTGTGAGCACCCTACTGAAGAAGACAAGCGTTGGTTTAAAGATATAGCGGGTTCAAACTGGCTTGACACATTACATTTTGCGTGTAAAAACTTTAAAGACGAGAGTTTTATTAGTCAATATTTGTCCCCACATTTAATACGCGAGTTAAAGTTATTCAACATTGTTGATAACCACAAGCATAACTACCTTGAGATCAATGCTATTCATAATGAGCAAGGATATCAACGTATTAGAGAAGCGTTATCAGCGCAATATAATCTAAGTAACCTAGAACCCAACATACAAGTTTATAAGGTTGATATGACGGGAGATCGTTCGCTCACATTAAGATATTACCCGCACAACGAAATTGATTTGTCAGAAAATATTGACGAAATGACGCGTCATATTCACCGATTATGGGGTTTCGATGTGGTGCTTGAACAAGAGAACAGTGAAAAAGATATTAGAGAACTCACTCGATGCCCTAAGGCAGCGAGTGAAAAGTAAGTATTAGCGAATAGGAACTACGATATCAGTAGGTAAACGTTCACGTAGTGATAACCACAATTTACCTGTTTTAAGGCCATAACGGCGCATCGCAAGTACGACTTGATCGTGCTCGCCTTGTTCGGCCAACATTTTCAATTCTTCATAATGACTATCGGCTAAACGGCGAGCTTCCTCTAGTTCAAAATAGAGCTTTCCGACACGGCTATACATGTCCTTAAAACCGTTAAGAATTAATACATAGATAGGATTGCCAGATGCAAAAGCTAATTGATGATGCAAGGCATAATCGAAATCTGAATATGCTTCGGCATTATCTTCGATGCTTTTATACTGGTCTAAAATCTCAACGGTCTTTTGCGCTGCATTCTTTATCGCGGCGCGAATATAAATAATTGAAACATTCGTTCGCGCTGATAACAATTGGTCAACCAGCTCAGGTATACCACGTTGATCAAGACGCGCCATGGTGACTAACACATTCAAACCAGCAGTTTCCCAATAGTTATTCACTTTAGTGGGTTTACCATGTTGAATCTTTAACCAGCCATCACGAGACAGACGTTGTAATACTTCGCGAAGCGTTGTTCGAGTCACACCAATAAGCTCAGAAAGCTCTCGTTCTGCAGGTAAAAAAGAACCAGGAGGGAAACGGCCAGTCCAAATGGAATCTACTAGATATTCCTCAGCAAATCCGGCTGGGCTTTGCGCCTTATAAATCATCTATTACTCAAATCAATTTCAATAAAATTCAAAGAATAATAACAGAGCTAGCTTCAATTAACACGATTTTATTAAATTCACCCTAATATGTTCAAATAACAGGCGAAGGGTAAAAATAAAAGGCAATTTTGTGCGGATAAATAAGCAGATTGCTTGCATTATGATGCAATGCCTGTAATTAATAGAAGCGTTATTCAGAATGCGAAAATAATGTATATTAAAATCAATGCTCAAGTGAACATTTAATTGTTCATATATAGAGTAAACATTCGTATTTAAATTTTGCGACAACAGGTTGTTTGTCATTTACAGTACGTGAGGAATCCATGTCATCAGTATCACTTAACCAAGCATTTATGCATAATTTTTTAGGAAACTCTCCTAAATGGTATAAATTTGCGATAATTACCTTTTTAGTGATTAACCCTTTTGTCTTCTTTTTAGTTGACCCCTTTGTTGCTGGCTGGTTGTTAGTCGGTGAGTTCATTTTCACACTAGCCATGGCTTTAAAGTGTTACCCATTACAGCCTGGTGGTCTACTTGCTATAGAGGCCGTGGCCATTGGAATGACATCTCCCAATATGGTACTTCATGAGTTGTCAGCGAACATGGAAGTTGTACTTCTATTAATATTCATGGTCGCCGGCATTTACTTTATGAAAGAGTTATTGTTATTTGTCTTTACTAAGCTCATAACAAAACTTCGTTCTAAAGTTGCGTTGTCACTGGCATTTTGTGCAGCTGGTGCCATTCTTTCGGCATTTTTAGACGCATTAACCGTTATTGCAGTCGTCATTAGTGTGGTTATAGGCTTCTACAGCGTTTATCACAAGGTATCCTCAGGAAAGCACTATGATACGGAGCACGATCATACTAACGAGGAAGATTTTAAAGAGACGCACAGAGCTGATTTAAAACAGTTTCGTGGCTTTTTACGTAATCTATTAATGCATGCTGGAGTAGGGACTGCACTTGGCGGCGTAATGACGAAAGTAGGTGAACCTCAAAACTTAATCATTGCTGAAAAAGCCGGTTGGGAATTTATCGAATTCGCTATTCGTATGTCTCCCGTTACCATTCCAGTGTTCTTTTTTGGTTTACTGACTTGTTTTGTTGTCGAGAAAATGGGCTGGTTTAACTACGGCGTTAAGCTGCCTGTTAATGTGCACAAAGTATTATCAGATTACGCTGATGAGCAAGATAGAAAACGTACAACTAAAGATAAAGCCAAATTAATTATTCAAGGTTTGATTGCTGGTTGGCTAGTTGTTGGCTTAGCATTTCACTTTGCGGCAGTAGGCCTTATTGGTCTATCGGTTATTGTTCTTGCCACAGCATTCAACGGCATAACTGAAGAGCATGCGCTAGGAAAGGCATTTGAAGAAGCCCTGCCATTCACTGCCTTACTTGCCGTATTCTTTGCTGTTGTTGCAGTGATTATTGATCAAAACCTGTTTACACCAGTGATCACTTTGGTATTAAGTTATGAAGGTAATACACAGATGGTGATGTTCTATATGGCCAACGGTTTATTATCTATGGTTAGTGATAATGTGTTTGTAGGAACCGTTTATATTGAACAGATTGCACAGGCATTGGCGGATGGGCGTATTACGCGAGAACAATTTGACATGCTATCTGTTGCGATTAACACGGGTACAAACCTACCGAGCGTAGCAACACCCAATGGGCAAGCTGCCTTCCTATTCTTATTAACGAGCGCACTAGCACCACTAATAAGATTAAGTTACGGCCGTATGGTGTATATGGCATTACCATATACTGTTGTACTTACAATTGTCGGGTGGATTTGTATTCAATCAGGTTTCTTAACTGATACGACTAAAACGTTTTATGAAAAAGGTTATATCCAGCATCATGATGCTAAGGCCAAACCAACCTCATCAAACAATGGGCATTAATCACATTTAATGACACAAAAAAGCGTATAGTAATATACGCTTTTTTCATTATTAGACATTCACTTCATTGAGTTATAGATGTTAAATTTTTTAAATTCATTACCCGAATCCAGAAAATCTTGGTTATGCCTCGCAGGCACAGCAACCGCATTTGAAATTGTTGCCCTTTACTTTCAACATGTGATGGGACTTGTTCCATGTGTCATGTGTATCTACCAACGTACGGCTCTTCTAGGCGTTGTATTTGCAGGATTAATAGGTGCAATTGCTCCAGATAAGTTTGCCGTACGATTAGCCGCTTATGCCCTGTGGGGGTACAGTGCAATAAAAGGACTTTTACTGGCCTTAGAGCATGTAAATATTCAAGTAACACAGTCGCCGTTTTTCAGCTGTGAATTTAGACCTAACTTTACTCACACCATTGCCGTTGATGAATGGCTGCCATTCTTCTTTAAAGCCGAAGGTGATTGCGCTGCGATTACGTGGATGTTTTTAGGCTGGTCGATGTCACAATGGATGATTGTTATTTTTTCAGGATTTTGTGCGAGCTTCACGATCATAATATTAAACAGATTACGCGCAGTTAATCGCTTTAAGATATGACATATAACGCGTATGTTTTCATGCGCGTCATAGTTTAAGTCTTCACTAATTTAGGGTTCTAGATTCAGCGGCCAATACACCACGTGATCTTCTAGGTCACCGGCTTTATCTTCACTAATAACCTTGCCGCGCACTGATTGTCCTAATCGATGCATTTCTTTAGCATTTCCTGTTAATAATGGGTGCCAACTCGGTAGACTTTTCCCTTCGTCAAGTAAGCGATAAGCACAGCTTGCCGGCAACCAACCAAAACTGTCACGATTATCTAAAGTGACTTTAAAACAGTCTGGGACTTTCTTAAAACGATTGACATAATCGCTACACTGGCACGATTTAGTGTTCAATAATTGGCATGCAACGTTCGTAAAAAAAAGCTCATCGGTTTCATCATCAATCACTTTATTCAAGCAACACTTACCGCAACCATCACACAGCGATTCCCATTCTTGCTCGTTCATTTGAGCCAGAGACTTAGTTTCCCAAAATGGTTGTTGTTCGCTCATCAGCTGCTCACTATCGTAAAAAGACGGGAGTATAGCAAACAATAATAGCGTAGCTAGTTATAATCAACAAAAGTGTGTTTTTTGCAAGAAATGAAATTGTTTATATACAGTGGTAAATCCCGAATATTCAGTCAGCACATGTTTAAAATGATGACTGAATGCTCGGGTTTAAGGTGGGGAATCAATAGTGCTATTTAATGGCAGGGTACTTAATGCGATTCGATAAATACCCAACGGCAATCGCATTATAAAGTGAGTCATTTAACTGCATTATATATTCAAAGTTTTTATAGGTTAAATATATCCGCCCCTTGGGACCATCAGGTGCTACAAGCTGTGCTTCAAGTGAAGCCGTTGGTAGCTTTCGATTATCAAACCTTGTGATGCCTAATGTTTTCCATTGAGACAATGCCTGATATTCTCCAGATCCTATTAACGTTTCATCAAAGCCAGGGGGTAATTTTACTTGTCGCCCCCAAGTGTATTGGTGTTCCCACCCGCTGCCTTGTAAAAACTTCGCCGTTGTGGCAAAACTGTCATCCATCGATTGCCAGATGTCCGCTTTACCATCGCTATTATAATCTTGATAACTGGTGAGGTATTGTGAAGAGCTTAAGTTAAATAAACCAACCTTGCCCGCCCAATTACTCTTTATATTAGCAAAGCCAACTTCCTGAGTATTGAGTAAATTAACCGTACTTTGTATTTGAGATTGATAAGATGGATCAGACTGATTTGCATAAGCTAACGAGCTCAAAACACTTAATGCATTATACCCATCAACCTCTACTGCAAAATCATTCGCAATGCCCCACAACGCAACAATAAATCTAGGCTGAATATTGTACTTTTTCTCAATGTCTTTAAGCAGTGGTAAATGTTCTTTATAAAGCGCTCGCGCCCTTTTGACCCGTTGCGGGTTAATGACTCTTGGCAGATAGGTATCTAACGACTTTAACCGTTTACGTTCTAATTGCTGAACAACAACTGCTTTTTTAAATAACTTAACTTTACTAAAAGCTAATTTGGTTTTAGTGGCATCACTGCCATTTTTAACCAACTCCTGTTGCAGTTGTTTTACATATTGATAAAACGACAACGAGGGTTGAGCACAAACACTAAAAGCAATGCTGGCAGTCAACATTAATAACACAGAACGAATAATCATAAAACCAATTCCTAAATCACTAATTTTTATTTTGATTTTGTTTAAATTCTTTAAGTAAGTCAACAACTGGCGGTGGCATTTGTAAATAAAAACCCTGTTCACGTATTTTGGCCATCACTTTATGTTTATCAGCCATCGATAAATCACGTTTAGTCAAAGGAACGATCATGACAAACTTAGGCTTGCCGAAGGTTTCTAGGAGTAACTTAGGTACTGGAGAGAAATCATCTCTTTTTTCAATAAATAAGTAGGTGTCTGCTTTTTTTGTACTTTTATAAACGGAAACTAACATAGGATTTCAAAAACCTGTATTCACAACTTGATAACTAGTAAGCGAGAATATACCATGAGCCTCAATAAAACATAATTACTAATCACAATTGTTTCTTACTTTTTGGGATGTCTATCAATGCCAACCACCAGTGCCGAACTTAAAGGCAGCCTGTTTCCCCTATCAATTCTTCAACTCGAAGATAATAATTTAGACAAATTACAACAGCAATTAGACAATAAGTTAAAACAAGCACCTTCGTTTTTTTTCAGAGCGCCGCTCGTGATCAATATTGAGCAAGTTATTGATAAAACAATTGATTTCTTCAAATTAAAACAATCTATTGAAGAAAAAGATTTTATATGTGTAGGTATTTGCAATGGCACAGTTGAGCAAAAAAAACTCGCACGCCTAGCTGGGTTAGCCACACTACAACCACCCAAACTTACAGAAAGCAAACCTAAAGTCATTGCAAAAGAAATTATTGAACCTGTAAAAGAAGAACTAAAACCAGAGCCAATTACTGCTCCCAATATGATTGTTAGGCAAAATGTGCGCTCAGGTCAGCAAATTTATGCAAAAAATGCAGATCTTATTGTCGTAGGTACTGTTGGCAATGGCGCTGAAGTTATTGCTGATGGTAATATACACATCTATGGTAAATTACGTGGCCGTGCTATTGCTGGTGCAAGTGGCAACAAGACAAGTGCTATTTTTTGCCAATCATTAGAAGCTGAGTTAGTCTCTGTTGCAGGAAATTATTCGTTAAGTGATGCCATTAATGAGTCTCACTGGCAGCAATCTAGTGTGATCAAATTAGAACAAGAGCAGCTCACTATTGAGCCGCTAGGCACACCATAAATCTATTTAAGGAATGAGCTAATGTCTCAAGTTATCGTTGTTACATCGGGAAAAGGCGGTGTAGGAAAAACAACATCAAGTGCAGCAATTGGAATGGGGCTGGCGTTAAAAGGCCACAAAACTGTCATTATCGATTTTGATATTGGATTGCGTAACCTTGATTTAATTATGGGCTGTGAACGCCGTGTGGTTTACGATTTTGTTAATCTAATTAACGGAGAATCAAACCTCAATCAAACGCTTATTAAAGATAAGCGTGTTAAAAACTTATCGATCTTACCTGCCTCACAAACGCGTGATAAAGACGCCTTAACTAAAGAAGGTGTAGGCAAGGTAATTGATGAACTTAAACAGACATTTGAATACATTATCTGTGATTCCCCAGCGGGAATTGAAGCGGGCGCTATGATGGCATTATATTACGCTGACCAAGCTGTGATCACGACCAACCCTGAAGTTTCATCGGTGCGTGATTCAGATAGGATCTTAGGCATTTTACAATCTAAATCACTTCGTGCAGAGCAAGGCTTAGAGCCAATTAAAGAGCACCTTTTAGTAACTCGCTATAATCCAGCCCGAGTTGATGAAGGTGAAATGCTCAGTGTTGAAGATATCGTTGATATATTAGCAATTAAACTAGTTGGTGTAATTCCCGAATCACAAGCTGTGCTTAAAGCGTCGAACTCAGGTGTTCCAGTTGTATTAGACAGCGAAAGTGATGCAGGCCAAGCATATAGTGATGCTATCGACCGTCTGTTAGGTGAAGAAGTCGACTTCAGATTCCTAACCAAGGAAAAAACAAGCTTCTTAAAACGAATTTTCGGAGGTAAATAATGGCTTTACTGGATTATTTTCGCAGCACTAAAAAAAATACGGCTTCTTTAGCAAAAGAGCGCTTACAGATTATTGTCGCCCATGAAAGAAATGATCGTAAGAGCCCTGATTATTTGCCGCAATTAAAACAAGATATCTTAAACGTTATTGCAAAATATGTGCAGGTTTCGGAAGATCAAGTAAGTGTTGAATTCGACCAATCGGATGATTTAGCCGTGTTAGAGCTTAACGTTACATTGCCAGAGCAACGTTAACCCTCTATTGATCATTGACAAAAAAGCCACTTCTTGAAGTGGCTTTTTTTGTTATTGCAATAATTTTGTTAATTCATCTTCTACTAACACTTTACGCCACCCTGACATTAAAATAGGAGCATACTCAGCTTGTTCCCCTTCTGCCTTCCACAGCTGGGTAAGTACTTCATGGATCAGCTTTTTAGACGCCAGCATTTCAGGCGGTATCTTCGATTCTTCAGCCACTTGTGCTATCAGTGCTTTAATGGCTTTAAATTTTTGTTTGTATTGAGGGTAATCTGTCAACCTGGTTAAAGCCTCAGGTTTATCATCATTTTCTACAGCAGTAGTAATAAGTTCAAGTACCTCATTGCCATAACGCTTAATTACCATAGGGTGTAGCGATTCGACTTTATAAAGTTGAGTCTTGTTTAATGGCATATCCTTAGCCAAATTAAGCAGCTCAACATCTTTAACCACAAAACCAAGGGCCATGTTACGCGCTGTTGCCTTTTTAAAGCGCCATGCAGTCAGTTGCTGCAATACGCTCAATTGCTGCCTATTGAGCTGCCAAGCGTTACTAATATCAAGATACTTTTTCATTAATGGACGAGTGACATTACGATTGGCTAAACGGTCAGACTCTTCTAAAGCGATCTCTAAGCGACCAGCGTCTTTAACTCTTTCAAATAAAGGGGTGTACAACTGATGTAAATAGAGAGCATCATTAGCGGCATATTCAAGCTGTGAATCACGTAATGGCCGAGCTAACCAATTGGTGCGCGACTCTCCTTTATCTAACTCAATATCACAAAACTCTTTAACGAGTTTCGCATACCCTAAACTCGGACCCATTCCAACTAACGCCGCCGCCACTTGTGTATCAAAAATAGGCGTTGGTACGCACTTTCCATAATGTTTAAACACTTCAAAATCTTCACTGCCAGCATGAATCACCTTGGTGATAGATTGTTGTGTTAAAAGCGCCCAAAACGGTGTTAAGTCATCGATAGCTAGTGGATCTATTAACGCTAGTCGCTGTCCATCATAAGCCTGAATTAAACCTAAAGCCGCATGCAGAGTACGTTCTCTGACAAACTCAGTATCGATAGCGAGGACGTTTGATGATTGATAATGTTGGCATAATTCGTTTAATGCAGCTTGTGTATCGATGTAACTTGGTTTGATCACAAAAATTCCTTGATGACATTTAATATTTTGGAAGCAAAAAAAATGGCTAACCCTAAGGCTAGCCATTATAACCATAAACCTTTAGAAAAGGTTTATTTACGTTCATGAAATAGATGATTAGTTCAATTTAGCGATTTCTTCTTCACGTAGTAAACGGCGCAGTATTTTACCGACATTAGTTTTTGGCAATTCATCTCTAAATTCGATTATTTTAGGGACTTTATATGCCGTCAATTGTTTTTTACAATGCGCTTTTAGGGCTTTCTCATCTAAATTGGCATCTTTTTTAACGACAAATATTTTTACTACTTCACCACAGGCATCATTGGGAATACCGATAGCCGCCACTTCGAGGACTCCATCATGCATAGCACAAACATCTTCGATTTCATTTGGGAAAACGTTAAACCCAGACACAATGATCATATCTTTTTGACGATCAACTATTTTACAAAAACCCGCTTCATCAATCGTTGCAATATCGCCGGTGCCAAACCAGTCACCGTCCATAACTTTAGCTGTTTCTTCTAGCTGATTATAGTAACCGCGCATGACTTGTGGCCCTTTAACTTGCAATTCACCAGGCTCATTAAGTCCTTTTTCAATGCCATCGTCGCCCATTATTCTGACTTCGGTTGATGAACATGGCAAACCAATCGTACCGTTAAATCCTTTACTATTATGCGGAGAGACAGTCACTAAAGGGCAACATTCTGTTAATCCATACCCTTCGAGTAAATGAACACCTGTAACTTGATGCCATTGATTAGCCACGGCGCGCTGCACCGCCATTCCACCACCTAATGCTAATTTCAAGGTACTAAAATCAATGCTAGCAAACGCTGGATTATTTAGCAGTCCATTAAACAAGGTATTAACGCCTGTTATCGCCGTAAACTTAATGTTAGACAATTCTTTAATGAAAGCTGGCATATCACGCGGGTTAGTAATTAATAAATTTCTAGCGCCAAACTTCATAAATAACAAACAATTAGCTGTTAATGCAAATATATGATAAAGCGGCAGAGCGGTGACTATGGTTTCTTCACCATCAATGAGCTGAGTACCATAGGCTGCCGAAGCTTGCTCTAAATTAGCCACCATATTGCGATGAGTTAACATGGCGCCTTTAGCTAAGCCTGTTGTGCCTCCGGTATACTGTAAATAGGCTAAATCATCACCATTAACCTGTGGTTTCTTATAGGTTAATTGTTCACCTTGCTTCATTACATCAAGATAACTGATGGCCTTAGGCAATTGAAAACTCGGCACCATCTTCTTAATGTATTTAACAGCAAAATTAACGAGGGTACGTTTGATTAGAGGAAAGTTGTCGCCTAAATTCGTCACAATGACATGTGCTAATGCCGGTGTTTTATTTACCACTTTGTCGACGGTTTCGGCAAAGTTACTTAAAACAACGATAGCTTTGGCGCCGGAGTCATTAAGCTGATGCTCAAGCTCGCGGGGTGTATATAACGGATTTACATTAACAACGACGAGCCCTGCGCGTAATGCACCAAACATAACCACGGGGTATTGCAATAGGTTAGGCATCATAATAGCTAACCTATCACCCGACTTCAGCTTCAAGGTTTGCTGGCAATAAGCAGCAAAATCTTTACTAAGCTTGTCTAAGGTTGCGTAACTCATGTCATGTGACATGTTAGTAAAAGCTATTTTATCAGGAAAACGACTAACACTTTCTTCAAATACTTCAACTAAAGACTGATAGCGATCAGGGTTGATCGTTGCGACTACATCGTCTGGATAACTTTTAAGCCAAATCTTTTCCACAATATTTCCTCATCTAATGTCATGCTTTGATTATTATTTATATGTTGCATGAATTACAGTTTTTAAACATGTGTTTAATGCTCCCACAAGTAGCGCCATATTTAAAGTAAAATGTAGAGCTTTTACACTAGTTACTATATACATCACCTTTACGTCGCATAAAATGATACTTAGTAAATAAACAAAGTGTCTTTAGCGAGACAAATGCGTATCAATAGCCTGCCAAATTTGCTCAGGTTGCTCCATGTGGACGTGATGTCCACCAGCAAATGTTTCAACACTTAATAAAGGCAGCACCGCAATACGTTCTGTTAAGTTATTCCTAAGTGATTGATACCCGGCCTCCCCCAATATCAGCATCGTAGGCTGACAAATTCCCTTGAGTAAATCAACTGCTTGAGCTTCCATCATACGCAGTGGAGATAACTGCTTTAAACGCGGGTCACTTCGCCATTGATAGCCATCGTCAGTATGTTTTAACGAACGGCTTACTAATAAGGCTGCAATGTCTTCATTAAAGTCACTTGCCATTAAGCGTGCGCGAACCGCACTTTCCGTTGAGGAATACGCTCTTTGAGAAGGCTCTTTTGTTTGCGCTTTATAACGCGTTACAATCGATTTCTCTAACTGAGGCCGAGTATCATCGGCCTCAGCTGAGATGGCGCCTAACGCTTCAATCAACACGAGTCTATCAACCATATTTGGAAATGTGCCAGCAAATATTGACGCGACAATAGCGCCTAATGAATGTCCGACTATGTGCACTTTTTGCCATTCATTATGTTTAATTAACGCATAGATATCATAAACGTAGTCGAGGAGTTGATATGTTGCATCATCCCCTCGATGTGCTGAATGGCCGTGACCAGGCCATTCGACTGCAATAACACGAAATGATTCACTGTAAGCCATTAAAGGCAAAAAGCTATTAGCGTTATCTAACCAACCATGAAGAGCTAGTACAATATCGTCCTTCATATTTGGGTTATGTTCCAGAGTGCATAGTTTGATATGAGGTAATTGATAATAAACTTCTTGCATTAATGTTCCTGTTCTTTAGTTGAAGCCATGGAAAAATATAAAAAGTACAAGACACAGAGTCCCCAAAAACTCCAAATACCCACCCAAAAAATCTCTGGGAACCACGTAATGCGCCCTAATAATGCCCCATCGCCAATCTCTCGACCATCAATTAAATAGAGCGGACTCTTAATAGCATTAAACAAGACTAAAATGGCTATTAATTGGGATAAATAGGTAATTGATCTGGCGCTCGTTTTAAGCAGCATGGCAATTAGCATTGCGATAACAGCGCCCAAGATTAGCGCTGTCATCACGTTGTTAACCCACAATATTAGAGTCACAGAAAAAAGAACGGCTAAAACGCCTAATGTCACACGGGTCATATTGTTACCACGCCCCGCTTGAAACAACAATGCAGCCCACAAAGTGACACCGAAATAGCCACTAAAAGCCGTTAGAAAGCTGTTACCGCCTCGGGACAGCACATGACCGCTGCCATCTGCTGATAAGACAAATTCAACAATTTGACCGCCAGTAACTAAGGCAACTAATGCGTGTGATATTTCATGAAAAATAGTACCAAGGTAAATAAATGGTAAACCGATGAAGGGAATGTAACTGATAACAATGGCAAACAGGCAATAGCCTATAAATAATAAACGCTGATTCATTAATGCCCCTTAGGCAAAAGTGTCGATACCGACCAAACGCTGAATTTCTTCTCGCTTAGGCGCATACTGCACGCTCTGATATTGGCTGATTGCCAATCGCTGTGCACCTCGTGGTTTGTCATAAATGGTTTGATTTTCTTGATGTGCTTTTGCGACTTTCTCATACTGGGCTTGAGTGAGAGTGCTGCTTTGACGTTGTTGTTGTTGCTCTTCATAACCAACGTTAGTGGCACGTTGTCCAGCAGATTTATTCGATGAATCAACACCATCAACAACCCTACCACGATGTATGGTATTGGACTGCGTAGTTCCTTCTACTAACCGCTCATTAGGAGTCGGTGTAGGCACCACTGGTGATGAGTATTGATTATTTAATAACATAAGCCGTTTATATTAGCACAACAGATTTAAATACGTCTAATTTCTACCCGGTAATTTTTGCCACGTTACGGTATCTCGAACATACACAGGACTGGCTTCGTCAACGTCCATAATCTCACCTTTGTGCCATGCATTTTTGGCTAATGGCACCATAGCTTTACTCGACGGATATAAAATAGAGGCTTCAACTTGAATTTTGCCAATTTCACTCAATTGTGGATAGGCCTCCCATGCCGTGCCAACGCCTATGTAAAGCTCGTTATTAAGAAGGTTTGGGGCTATCGCCTCTGGTTTAATTACCATTTCATCATTCACCAATGTCGCTAGACCATTAATTGATTCAAAAACGCCCCAATAAACTTCACCCATTCTCGCATCAATCGCTGCAATGACTTGCTCCGCGCCAAGCTCGTTGATGGCTTGTTGCGCCATAGCTGCTAACGTTGATATGCCAATAACTGGTTTGTTAGCACCCAATGCTAGTCCTTGCATTATTCCTGTGCCAATACGCACCCCAGTAAAACTGCCCGGACCTCTGCCCCAAGCAATGGCGTCAAGATCATTTATCGAAAGACAGGATTGTTTTAATAATGCATCAACCATAGGCAACACCATTTTAGTATGGCTGCGCGGGGTTACATCTTGTTGAAAAAATATTGCGTCGCCATTGGTGATGGCAACAGAACAAGCTTCAGTTGAAGTATCAATAATTAAAATCTTTTCTGATTGAGCATTTTGCATAAGTATCACTTTTAATGTCACTGTTGTAATTGTTCAAGGTAATCGATGACTTGTTTTAAGTCTCGAGTCCGTTTCATATCTGGCAAGCTTTGTAGAAAAATTCGGCCGTAAGGTCTGGTGATCATTCTTGTATCGCATAATACGAGTGCACCACGGTCACTACCATCACGAATCAGTCGGCCCGCGCCCTGCTTTAATGCAATAACAGCCTGGGGAACCTGCACAGCATCAAACCCTTCAATACCCTGTCTCTTTTTATCATCAAGGCGTGCTTTTAGTAGAGGGTCATCTGGTGATGCAAAAGGTAGTTTATCTATTATCACGCAGCGTAAAGCATCACCTCGAATATCAACCCCTTCCCAAAATGATGATGTTGCCAGTAGCACAGCATCACCATCATCCACAAATTGCGACAATAAAGCTTGTTTACTGTCATCACCCTGCACCAGCAAAGTTTGGTCTATTTGTGTGGCCAATTTTGCTTGCAGTCGATTGAGTGTTGAGAAACTGGTCACAAGTATAAGCACGCCGCCATTGCTCGCCTCTATCAAAGTTTGCGTTGTTTGAGCCAATTGATCAATATAGGTTGGGTGTGATGGTTCAGAAAAATATCTAGGCACACAAAACAACGATTGCTTTTGATAATCAAACGGGCTATCTAGTGACAATGTTTGCGCATTCCCTATTCCCAGCTGCTGGGTGTAATGATCAAATTTGTTATCAACTTTTAAAGTCGCAGAGGTAAATAGCCAAGCACTATCGAGGGTTTTGGCATGCTCTTCAAACTTATCGGCAATGGATAGCGGGCTGATATTAAGCTGCAAATGAGCTCGATTGGCTTCATACCAAAAACTAAAACCAATTTTATTGCCCTGCTTGAATAAATCAAGCCGAGACTTAACATCCAATAGCCGCTCAAAACAATTATCTAAGGTTTCACTGCGGCCCAAAGATATTTTGATAACCTGATACATGAAATCAAGATTAACTACTAGCTGTTCAAAAGCGCCGCTCACATCTTTTCGTGATAAAGCCTGTCCCCAATCTCCACGTTCACCATTATGAGCAAATACTAACCTAAGCTGATCACTACAACGCTGCACTATTTCTGCGGCTTTTAACAGTTGCTTAGTATCTTTGAGTTCATTGTAATAAACATAAGAAATATCGACGGCTAACTCTTTTATCGTTTTGGTCGATAATGATTGACCAAAATAGCCACAGGCGATATCAGGCACTTGATGTGCTTCATCAAAGATGACCAACTCACTGGCCGGAATGAGCTCGCCAAACCCTGTGTCTTTGAGCGCCATATCGGCAAAAAACAAATGATGATTAACGACAATAAGATCTGCCTCCATCGCCAAACGTCTCGCACGAAGCAGGTAACAGTCCTCATAATATTGACACTTTTTACCGCTGCAATTATCACTGCTTGATGTAACTAATGAGAATGCTACGGAAGCTTCACTAACCCCTGGCACATCCCCTAAATCACCCGAGATAGTATGTCCCGACCAGCGCTTAATCTGAATTAAATCATGTTCTATTTGCTCGTTATGGCTAGCACCCTGTTGTTGGAGTTTTTTAATCCGCTCAATACATAAATAATTACTGCGCCCTTTTAATAAGGCAGTTTTGATTGGAATATTAAGGGCTTTTTTTACTAGGGGTAAATCTTTGTAGTAGAGCTGGTCTTGCAGTGCTTTGGTACCGGTACTAACAATGGTTTTAGCACCACTGAGCATAGCGCTAATGAGATAAGCAAAGGTTTTTCCGGTGCCCGTTTGTGCTTCTACGACCAACTTTTCTTTCGCTTCGACGGCTTGACCAACGGCTAGGGCCATTTCTGTTTGAACCTGACGTTCCTCATACCCATCAATACACTTGGCTAATGCGCCTTCTTGGGAAAAAGCATGGCTGATTTTAGTTTCAAGTGCAGTCATGATAAAGAATTATGCTCTGGTTATTAAAATAAAAAGCAGATAATGAAATCCATCACCTGCTTTTATTTATCATTATGGAACTTACTACGCGATTCTAAACGTTATTAGTCCAGGTATCACGCAGGCCAACAGTGCGATTAAAGACGAGTGCATCAGGTGTGGAATCTTTATTATCAGCGCAAAAGTACCCTTCACGTTCAAACTGATACGCCGCTTCGCCTTTTGCTGTCACTAACGAAGGTTCAACAATAGCAGTGGTCACTGTAATTAATGACTCAGGATTAATGAAATCACTAAACTCTTCTTCAC
>Ga0105359_10001331_pt1 | contig 20746 bp, 9 predicted proteins | sample GOMGulsemesocosm_6_FD_83659 | JGI IMG/M metagenome (GOLD analysis project Ga0105359, IMG submission 83659) | Methane-oxidizing microbial communities from mesocosms in the Gulf of Mexico - GOM8C Gulf of Mexico | ecosystem: Environmental > Aquatic > Marine > Cold seeps | place: Gulf of Mexico...
CATGGCGCCAGCAAGGTTTAACCGTAGCATTTGTACCTACCATGGGTAATTTGCATGCTGGACATATTTCTCTTGTAGATGAAGCACATAAGCATGCTGATAAAATAGTGGCCAGCATTTTTGTTAATCCAATGCAGTTTGGTGCCAATGAAGATATTGATAGCTATCCGCGTACTATGGAAAATGATCAGCAGCAATTAACTGCTGCAGGTACTGACTTATTATTCACGCCAACACCTGATATTATCTATCCCAAAGGACTTGCTAAACAAAGCTTTGTTGAAGTCCCTAATGTGTCTGATGGTTACTGCGGAGAAAGCCGCCCAGGTCACTTTCGTGGTGTAGCGACTGTGGTATGTAAACTTTTCAACTTAGTACAGCCTGATGTCGCTTGTTTTGGTTTAAAAGACTACCAACAAGTGCAAGTGATTCAAACTATGGTTGAAGACTTGTCTATGCCAATCACTATTGTGCCAGTAGCAACAAGTAGAGAAGAAAGTGGTTTAGCTTTAAGTTCTCGTAACGGTTACCTAACACCGGAACAAAAAGCCATTGCCCCTGCATTACAAAAAAATCTACAGTGGTTAGCTGAACAAATTCGAGCTGGTTTTGCAATTAATGACAGCATCGACTTTATTGGCTTAGCAAAGCATGCCAGTAATAGTATTAATGACGCAGGTTTAAATACGGATTATTTACATGTTTGCCATGCACAAACACTACAACCAGCCAGTGAAGATGATACCCAACTAGTTATTTTAGCTGCAGCACATTGTGGTAAAGCACGATTAATTGATAATTTACAGTTGAGTTTAAGTTAACTTGGCTTAACTGATTTAAGCTCAACTATCACTAGTTGAGCTTTTCTCTGCTTAACTAACGTACATTTTAAGCGTCAATTAAAACTACAACTACCCATCATACCTAGCCAAACAACTCCATTTCCCCGCATCACGTTCTGCTTTGTTCAGCTCTAAGTTACCCGCTTAGCGCTCAAAGATAATTGCTTTCTTTAGCACTATCCTTACTAGCATAATGCTTTATTTTTACAAGGCTAATCATAAGCCAAGTAGTGATTACAAAAGGGGCCGTTAATGCGGGTAAACTGACTTGCTCAAAAGCACGTGTAAATAACACAGAAACTAGAATACCAAGCACTATTAGCCAGTATTTATTTGAAAACTTTTCCGCAAGTGCTATAGCAACAAGACAACTGTTAAACCCGTATATTCCCAAAAGCATCATATCTTGTGAAAAATTGACAGCAACGGCAAGCAGCATACCAACAGCAGCACCAGTAAATGCCCATGCAGCAGTTTTAATGGCGTTAATTGCTAAGGCGCATAGGAAAATAACGCCACAGAGCCAGCTATCTTGCAACATCACCTGAGCAATACCACGTAAAGTAGCAATAAAATAGTCTAAGACTGTCATTTGATCAGGGATATGGAAGTAACTTGGCTGTACAGTGTTTATCCCAGCATAATCAATAATGACTAAAATGAGCCAAGTTGTCAGAATAAAAGGTGTTGTTAAGGTGGGAAGCCCTGCAAGTCTAGTCATCATAAAGTGCATTAATAGTGAAGAGAAAGCGCCACTACAAACAATAAATACCAGAGAGGTAAAACTAACAGGTAAAAAGTAAAATACAGCAACTCCAACAAGAGCGGCATTGAAGCCGTATAAACCACTTTGTACTGAGTTCAAATCATATTTACAGAGCTTTGCTACGGCCAATGCTGATAATATTGCCAGAATGCTGCCAAGTAGCATTTCAGGAGAACTTAAGCCAATACCGAGTAGGAATAGTAAACCAGTGAGCGCATTTTTCTGCAACATCACTTGGCTAAAGTTGAATAAAAAATGTTTGCTAAAATTTGAAATAACAGTATTCATAAGGGCGCTATTTGCTAACAAGTAACAGCAGAAGAAGGTATTCGAGGGAAGCAGCTATTCGCAGCTAGGATACTAGCCAAAATGTTGTAACTTTGGCTAGTACTGATAATGCCTAAATATAGTTGTGAATAGTTATTTAGCTCTAATGACTACTTATGTATTTTAATGTTTCAATCACTTGCTCAACATTTGTCGCCCAAGCTTGAGCCGTTGCATCCACCTCTTTAAGCGGATGAATGATGTCTTCACTATGCAAAGTGATATAAGGCTTATTAAGCGCCGCGCAATAGCCTGCATCAAAAGCAGCGTTCCATTGTTTATATTTATCACCAAAACGAATAACTGCGATATCGCAACGTTCAATTAGAGTTTTAGTTTTCATAGCATTAACTTTGGCTGATTTATGATCTCGCCAATATTGCTGCTCTTCTGCGCCTAAATGATCACCTGCACTATCACTGGTTTCGTGATGGGTAACAGCAGAAGTAAAAACAATATCCAAATCACTGTCTTGGCAACCTTGAATAATTTGCTCTCGCCAGTCAGTGTGAATCTCACCTGAAAGGTAAACTTCTAATTTCATAATATTGCTCTCTATTTCATATTTACCACAATGGTACACCAATCCCCCGTAACGCTACGAATGAATTTAATGAAATGACATTCCACTATATGGAATATCATGGAAAAATAGATACAAAAAAGCCCTCTACGCGACAATTGACTTACCGTCGTAAAGGGCTCAAGTTATTTCATTAACACTAAAGTCTGAAAAAACAATTAATCAGCTTTCTCTTCCTTAGCATGTTCAATCAAGTCTTCAGCAATTGCTTGCTCTTGCACTAAATTTTCCTCATCCACCTGAGAGTGAGGAATAATAGCATTAAGAGCAATGGCAACAAGTCCACATAAGCTAATACCAGTAAGGCTGAAATCATCATTACCGATAGCCATGCCACCTATGCCAAATACTAACGTCGTTGATACAATTACCAGGTTACGCTGCTCAGCAAGATCTACCTGTGCTTTAATGAGAATATTCATACCCACGCCGGCAATGGAACCAAAAAGTAGGATCAAGATTCCTCCCATCACGGGTGAAGGAATGGTTTGTAATGCAATACCAAACTTAGCAACAAATGCTAAGCAAATAGCAAAGGTAGCAGCCCAAAGCATAATGCGAGGGTTAAACATCTTAGTTAGCATTACTGCGCCAGTAACTTCTGAATAAGTAGTATTAGGTGGTCCCCCAAATAGCGACGCTAAAGAGGTCGCCATACCATCACCTAGCAATGTGCGGTGCAAGCCTGGATTTTTAGTGTAATCCTTACCCGTTACACTGCCTATCGCTAATATATCACCCACATGCTCAATAGCAGGGGCAATTGCCACAGGTAACATGAACAAAATGGCTGCTAAATTAAATTCTGGCGTAATAAAGTTAGGAATCGCAAACCATTCACTACTAGCAACCGCTTCTGTACTTACCATCCCCATAACTGACGCCATAATATAACCAACAAGTACACCAGCCATAATTGGAATTAAGCGAAAAATACCTTTACCTAAGGTTGCAACCAATAGAGTCGTTAATAAGGCCGACATAGAAACGATCAAAGCATCAACATAAGGAAAAAGCTCAGCTGCACCATCGCCAGTTTTTCCCATTGCCATGTTCACGGCGATTGGTGCAAGACTCAGCCCTATCACCATAATGATTGGTCCTGTTACAACAGGTGGCATTAATTTATGGAGAAAACCAGCTCCTCGAACGGCAACAACGGCAGCGATAAGCACATAAACTAAACCGGTGACAAACAACGAGCCCATTGCAGCAGCAATACCCCAGGTTTGCACTGAATAGGCAATCGGGGCGATAAAAACAAACGAGGAAGCTAAAAATAGCGGCACTTGTTGTTTGGTAATGAATTGAAATAATAAAGTACCAATACCTGCCGTGAATAAGGCAACACTCGGGTCTAAGCCAGTAATGAGTGGCATTAATACCAACGCGCCAAACGCGACAAACAGCATTTGCAAACCAGCAAGTGCGTTTCGCCAAGTAGGTTGGTTGAAAGAGTTCTGAGATAACGAAGGCTCAGACATAAGACTTCCTTTAAAGTAAATTCTAAATATTTTTTAAAATAGCGATTTATTCTTCAGCACTATTTTGTACCAAAGATCTTATCACCGGCATCTCCAAGTCCAGGGATGATATAACCATTCTCATTCAAGTGGTCATCAATTGAGGCAGTATAAATATCTACATCTGGGTGAGCAGCTTTTACTTTTTCTATACCTTCAGGAGCAGCAACTAATATCAAGGCGCGAATATCCTTACATCCAGCTTCTTTTAATATATCAATCGTTGCGTTCATAGAGCCGCCAGTTGCCAACATAGGATCTATAATCAACGCCATACGTTGATCAATATCACCTGTTAGTTTTTCAAAATAAGTAACAGGCTCAAGTGTTTCTTCATCACGATAAAGGCCAACAACACTTATTTTTGCACTTGGCATTAGCTCTAACACGCCATCTAACATACCAATGCCTGCACGTAGAATTGGAACAACAGTTGCTTTTTTACCAACTAGACGTTGACCAGTTAACTCGCCATCCCAACCTTGCATTTGAAAGTCTTCGACCTCAAGGTCTTTAGTTGCTTCATAAGTTAATAAACTACCTACTTCGGCTGATAATTGACGAAAATCTCGCGTGCTCATTTCTTTGGCGCGCATGAGGCTAATTTTGTGTTGAACAAGTGGGTGTTTTATTTCATATACTGACATGAGTTGTGGTCCGATGACAAAAAAGTTGTCTTATTCTCACATATATCTGCAATAAAGTTTGAGCATTTTTTCGGATATTTACTGACTTGCATAACAAGATCAATAAACAGTAACTTAACCTTACTTCTACTATGACTTTTTCAGATAGTAGCTGTGATAATAAAGCTGTTTAGCTTCTATAGGTAATTAGGTAGAGAAGCTAATACTTCTCGTAAATAAAAATGGAGCATCTATTGATTAATACTCTAAGTAGATACCAATGGAGTATAAGAGTTATTCATCATGCTGCTTTATTCATCAACAAAATAACACCAGAGACCGCTAATTTAATCACGTTATAGTACAGTTCCGTTTGTTGTGGTTTTAACTTTTTGCTTTTTTAATATTTGAGCATTTTGCACTGCACTCATGTGCTCTGCAGCTTGCTTATGCTGAGCATATTTTTGCTCGAGACTCTGTTTGTCTCTATTTTTTTTATGCAATGATTTACTCGCTAAATTTTTGTCCGCCTGTTTCGATACTTGCTGCTGAACGATACCAGGTAATTGTCTAGATTCATTTTGCAAAACCACTATCTGCTCAGTTAGCTTAGCTACTTGCTGCTGTTTTTTTCTATTTTCCTGCTGTAATTTAGAAATCTCTGCATTTTCAAACGCACTTGTTACGCCATAGCCAGCAACTAAGCCGATAGCTAAAGTTAATATTATTTTTTTCATTTTATTTCCTATAAAAAAAGGGATATTACTATCCCTCTTTATTTGTTACTCAATAGTTTTGTTATTAAGGAGTTTCATCAACTTGCACACCCAATCCTTCTAATGTCGTTTTTTGACTTACATCAGATAAAGATAAAGCACCAATATTTACATAACTTAAACGAGATTGACCTACATTATCAATAAACAGAGCATCTTGTGCATTACGCAAATCTATTAATAACTGAATATCAACAACCTGAGTATTGCCGATACCAATATGGTTGAGATTGAGTAGTGTATCGATTCCAGTTAAATCAGTTAATTCAGTTTGAGTTATATCTAAAGTATAAAGGTTTGGCTGATGAGCAATAATAAGCTGTAGGTAGCTATCATCAAATTGGCTATTCCATCCCTGACTTAAAGAGCTTAGAGAGACGCTTAATAGCAAAGTTTCAAAATCTGCATAAGATATTTCACCATTTAAATATAAATTATCTAAGGCAGACATTTGTGAGAACACATCAACACCATTGCTAAGCTGCACATAATCCAATGCAACCATGTGCAACGTAGGTATAGTCGTCAGTGGGGATAAATCGTAGCTATTGCTCCCCCATAAATGAATGGCTCTTAGTTGACTCGCGTTACTTATAGGACCTAAGTCTGTAAGTGTATCGTTGTTTGATATGTCTAAATCTTCAAGGCGCATAATGTTAGAAACATTGGCCATTTGTCCATCACTTAACAATAAGCTAGTCAAACTTACATTAGTTAAACTCGCAAGTTGTGTTAATGGGCTTAGGTCTACAATATCGCTATTGCCGCTAAGATTTAAGCTAAATAAATTAGTTAATTGATGAATGTCAGAAATATCACTAATACCATAACCATTGCAACCTAGGTCGGTCAGCTCCCTAACATTGATTAAGCCCTGATCATCTACACATTGTTGTAACTGAACATCGCTAAAAACAAGAGAACTTAATGCAACGGTGGCTTGCACAGCCCCATCAACAAAAATATTACCTGATAAGTTATTCACTTGTTCTGGATCATTCAGTGGTAGGTTATTAACACCGACATAAGAAAGTTCAGGGTTGTTCCACAAGGTATTGATATCAGCAACTAAAGTATTATGAAGGTGCAACTCTTGTAAGCGTTGCATGCTATCTAGCTCGCCACCTAAGTCCATAATGGGGTTATCATTTAATGTAACAGTGCGTAAATTGTCAAACACCCATAACCCCCAGATGTCATGAATATTTCGACCATCACAATTTAACTGTTGAAGCTGCCCTGATACCAACATCCCTTGAGTTTGTTCCGTTAAACATTGTTTCAATTCATGATCATTAATATTTGCTAACGCATCAGTAATTAACCAACCGTGAGCTAGTTCGCCTTCTACTTTAACACCAAGGTTCCATAACTCTTGGACTTGGACTTCTAAATCAAATCCCTCAACAACCGCTAAGTTATCAATATTAATGTTTTGAAGCGGGATGGCTAAACCGTCCCAAAAGTTTCCATTAATAAACAATGCCGATAAATCTGTAATTTGGGTTTGCTCAACCCCTAGGCTTGAAAGGTTTACATTATTATTTACAAATGACGCTAGTAGTTCATTAGTTAAATAACTATTCCAACCAAGGGATAACTGCTGCAAGTTAGAAAAACCTAACACAATATCGACTTGCCATTGCTCCATGTCACCATTCAACCAAAGATGTTCAATATTTTGCAGTTGATTAAACACATTGAAATCTTGTACTTGATCAGCAGATATTGCTAACTCATTAAAGTTAGGTAAGCCGACTAATACACTTAAATCATATACCTGGCCAGTCCATAAATGTAAGCTCATCAAATTAGGCATATTGGCTGCATCAGCAATGCTTGTTAACAATTCACTAGTCGTAGCAAAGTGACGAATATTGCTATGGCCTGAGAAAGCGGAAAAGTCGCTATTGGTAAAGTTAGTGTCCCAAACATCAACATTGTTTAAGCTAGGGATACTTGCTAAAGCAGTAAAGTCTGTTATGTCTTGATTGCCGTTTAAATAAACCGATTCGATATTTGCTAATTGCCCAATATCAGAGATATTGCTAATGCCCCGATAATCACATTCAAGGTGTGTGAGTTGTTCAACATAAGCAACACCGTGGTCATTAACACAATTTTGTAATTCGATATCAGCAAAAGAAATCGAATCCATTGATGTGCCTGATGTTAGATTTGGATCATTTGGAAAATCATCGGCATTATCACCAACACCATCGCCATCAGAATCAAACTGTTCACTTGCATCATTAGGTGCCCAATCAGAGTTGTCGCCAACGCCATCAAAATCTGAATCAGCCCATTCATTAGCATCAAATACAAAGGCATCAACATCATTTGTGAAGCCATCATTATCCATATCATTATCTGAGCTGTCGATAACACCATCGTTATCAGAATCTAAATTGATATCCATTACTTCATAGAATTGAATACGTGGAGAAATTGCCATCGTCCATATAGGCTCTGCACCGTGATTCCAAGCTTCATTATTACGCTCTTCATACTCAATAACGTATACTCGACTGCCTACTTGTTGAATAGGAAGCCAAACACGTTTTCTGTGAGGGTTACAATCCCAGCCATTCGGTTCACAGTCGGCATGCCAGTTACCACTAGCATCAACCATGGATGTCATTTCTACTGAGCCAGAACCAGCCCAGTTCAGGTGCCACCTATCCCAACCAGTTCCGTAACTAGATAAATCAGCATTTGCACCCCAAACTCGGGTGGCGGTACCATCATCTTGCAAACGGTATCCAAATATATGATTGTTATCAAAATTACCTTCGCCATCAAACGCATCAGGGTTAGTTAAGCTGAAACCGTTTTGAGCAAAGTTATTCATTAATGGATCTAAGTTGGTATTTCCCCACTGCGCAATTATTTGATAAGAGCTGGTTTTAATACCATTATTTTCAGTCACTACTAAAACTTCATCGATGGAGGCAAAGTCTTGATAACGTGTCAAAGTCACTTTTCCACCATTTGGATACAGCATTTCTAGTGAGCCATTTTTCAACGACCATGAAAAGCCTGTTTGGCTAATCAAATTGCTAGCACTGTAATCAGCAATAAACTGAGCGACATCCGCGGCTAGGCGCCATTGTGCATCTTCTGTGAACTCATCCAAATTTGAAGGCAGTGCCCAGCTGCTATCGGCAATTTCATTTTCCATAAAATCAATTGCGACCATAGATGACAAATCGACTAGTTTCAAAGAATCTGAATCATCAACAGTAGTTACTGGGTTGTCTAAGCCTACTAATTGCTCTTGCTCCCATTCTTGCGCAAAGCGGTAGTCGGTGGTAGAAGTTACCCACAAGGTTTGTTCTATGCCGCTATCCTCTGCCAACTGCCACTTCCTAGAGGTTACTGTGTACAAGATTTCAAGCTGGTAATCTCCATTTCCATCGACAAAATCATCTGCCGCTTGTTGAGTTACCACACCGCGTTCAGCTAATTGATATGCAGTTAAATACGTGGTTGATTCAATTGGAGCATCCAGTGTCATCACTAATTCATCATTTGCTTGAACATAGCTGAAAGAAGTTGTTCCTGCCGAAGCTATATGCTCGCCAGTACCATTACCAAAAGTATACTGACCGCCTGAAGTTGTTCCTAGTCTAATAGTTGGTTCTGCTCCTTTACTCTCGGGCAAGTAAACATAATTAGCTTTTAGTTCAGTCGAAGTAAATGTCAACACCGAAGCAATGTTGGCATCATCAGGAGCGACATCTAAATCATTATCAACACCATCACCATCACGGTCGGTATCGGTATTATCGCCAATACCATCACCGTCTAAATCTGACCATTCAGAGCCATCTAATGGGAAAATATCATCTTCATTTACAACACCATCATTGTCATGGTCGTTATCGGCATTATCACCAATACCATCACCATCAATATCAGCCCATTCATTAGTATCAAAGGCAAAGGCATCATCACCATTAAGAACACCATCGTTATCCATGTCATCATCATTACTATCGATGGTGCCATCATTATCAGAGTCTAAGCCTAACTCGAATACTTCATAGAATTGGATGCGTGCTGGAATATAATTGCGCCACATTGGCTCATTACCTGTATTGGTAGCTTCGTCATTCCACTGCGAATATTCAATCACATAAACACGGTTGCCTACTTGCTGCAATGGCACCCAAGTTCGTTTGCGTAACTGATTACAACCAAAGTCATCAGGGTTACAGTCACTGTGATACATGCCGTCCCAATCAGACCAATAAGCGGTCATATCAACGCTATTAAAGTCACCCGACTGCCAATGCCAAGTATCCCAACCTGATTTATATTTGTTCAAGTCAACATCATCACCCCAAATACGAGTAACTAAACCTGAGTCTTCTAAACGAAAGCCATAAACGTGGTCTGGATTTAAATTACCTTCGTCATCAAAAGCAGCAGGGTTAGTCAAGGTAAAGGCATTCATAGCAAATTGATTGAGCAGTGGTGTTACCGAACTAGCATCATCATAGTTTGCAACAATGGAGTAGCTACTCGTTTTGATATCAGCTGTTTGAGCAACCACTAACACTTCATCAACCGTGTCCAAGTTTTGATAACGTGTCATCGTTACCGTGCCACCATTTTCGTAGAGTAAAACTAATGCCCCATCAACTATCGACCAAGTATAGGCAAGACCGTTAATTGCAGTTGAGCCACTAAAGTCTGCATTAAAGGTACCTATGTCTGCCGTTAATTGCCAGAATGCATCATCAGTAAACTCATCCAAATTAATTGGCATGCCCCAGCTACTATCAGCGATTTCAATTTCGCTAAACGCTGATACTGTCATGGTAGTCTCATCAGTGAGCGTTAGACTGCCGCTTTCTTCAATAGATACACTTGGTACACCTTCACCCAGTAACGCGTCATTTTCCCACTGTTGGGCAAAACGATAATCCGTATGACTGGTTTGCCAGAACGTTTGTGTTGTCGCATCACTATCCGCTAGATTCCACTTGCGTGAAGATACTGAATACAATAATTCTAATTGGTAACTACCATGGGAGTTTTCAAAATCATCCGCAGCCTGCAGACTGATAATCCCCATATCAACCAGTTGCCATGGTTCAAGGTAAGTAACCCCTTCAACGGGCACATCAATGTTCATCACAAGTTCATTATTGGCAAGGGTGTAAGTAAAACCTACTGATCCTGCACCATTAATCGTTTCACCTGCTTCGCCAGTAAAGAAGTATTGGCTACCTGCACCTTGACCTAAGTTAAATGTCGGCTCTGCAAAGCGGCCTTCATTAAGACGAATATAGTGACCTTTCAATTCGCCTGCTGTGAACGTTTGCACGACTGAAATATCACCATCATCTGGGGCAATATCTAAATCATTATCAACACCGTCACCATCGCGATCGGTATCGGAATTATCACCAATGCCATCACCATCTAAATCTGACCATTCAGAGTCATCTAATGGGAAGTCATCATCTTCATTTGCAACACCATCATTGTCATGATCGTTATCGGCATTATCACCAATGCCATCACCATCAATATCAGCCCATTCATTACTATCAAAGACAAAGGCATCATCACCATTTAGTACACCATCGTTATCCATGTCATCATCTAGACTATCGATAACACCATCTGAATCTGAATCTAAACCAATATCCATAACTTCATAGAATTGAATTCGTGGTGTGATAGCCATGTACCACATTGGCTCCGCACCATGATTCCAAGCTTCGCTATTTCGTTCTTCATACTCGATAACATAAACACGGTTTCCTACTTGCTGAATAGGCAGCCAAACACGTTTTCTATGAGGATTACAATCCCAGCCATTTGGCTCACAGTCGGCATGCCAGTTACCATCAAAGTCAACCATTGACGTCATTTCCGCTGATCCTAAATCAGCCCAGTTCAATAACCATCTATCCCATCCAGATCCATAATTTGATAAGTCTGCATTTGCTCCCCATACTCGCGTAGCGCTACCATCATCTTGTAAACGGTAACCAAATATATGGTTGTTATCGAAGTTACCCTCAGCATCAAACGCATCTGGGTTAGTTAAACTAAAACCGTTTTGAGCATAGTTATTCAATAATGGGTCTAAATTGGTATTAGCCCATTTTGCAACTAATTGATAAGAGCTGGTTTTAATTCCATTATGCTCGGTAACTACTAAGACCTCATCAATCTGTGCAAAATCTTGATAGCGCGTCAGGGTAACTTTTCCGCCATTTGGATACACCATTTCTAGTGAGCCATTGTTCAACGACCATGAAAAGCCTGTTTGGCTAATCAAGTTGCTAGCACTGTAATCAGCATCAAATTCAGCAATATCAGCCGCCAACCTCCATTGCGCATCAGCAGTGAACTCATCCAAATTAGAAGGCATAGCCCAGCTGTTATCAGCAATTTCACTTTCAATAAAGTCAATAGCAGTCATTGATGAAAAATCGACTAATTTCAAAGAGTCTGAGTCATCAACAGCAGTAACAGGGTTATCTAACCCCACTAATTGCTCTTGCTCCCACTCCTGAGTAAAGCTGTACTCTGTGGTTGAGGTCACCCACAAGGTTTGCTCTGTACTGGCATCGACTGCCAACTGCCATTTTCTCGAAGTCACTACTGTCAATATTTCAAGCTGATAATCACCATTTACATTGATAAAATCATCTGCAGCTTGTTGAGTAACAACGCCATTATCGACTAATTCTTGCGGGGTTAAAAAAGTTGTACTTTGCACTGGAGCATCTAAGGTCATCACCAACTCATTGTTGGCATGTACATAACTGAAAGATGTTGTGCCGGCCGATGATGTATGCTCACCAACACCGTCATTAAAGCTATATTGACCACCTGAAGTTGTGCCTAATTGAATACTGGGCTCAGCTCCTTTACTTTGTGCTAAATGAATATAGTTCGCTTTTAACTCTGCCGAAGTAAATGTCATTACTGAGTTAATCTCGGCATCATCAGGGGCAAGATCTGTATCATTATCAACACCGTCACCATCACGATCGGTATCAACGTTATCACCAATGCCATCACCGTCTAAATCTGACCATTCAGAGTCATCTAATGGGAAGTCATCATATTCATTAGCAACACCATCATTGTCCTGATCAGGATCAATGCTATCTGGCAATTCATCAGCATCGGTATCGACATAATTAAATGCAGCCTCAATATCGGCTTTGGCTATATCATTAAATAAGATCCCTGCTTCTTGTGCTGATCCTGCTGGAGAATAATAGCCGCTGCGTACCACTGTCATATCAGGCTCGAGTTCACTATCAGCAACTAAAATGATATGTCTTTCATCAGCATCGTTTTCTAATTCATTATGAAGAGCTTCAGGAACCGTAAACTTATAAACAGTATTATTGCCAATTTGTGAACTGACTAATTCTGCCTCCTCAGTAATTTTAACTGGGGCCCATCCACCATGAGCAGACTCAACAAAAATAACCTTCAGATTGTTACCTGTGATATCGCCACTGTCAGAGACTATAAAGGCCTGTACATATCCATAATCATCTCCACCTATGCCTATACCACCACTTAGATGTAGTGTTTCGACAGTATCAATGTTAACAATATCATTTATTGTCTGTGCGGCTGTTAATGGGTTCCATGAACTAAAAACAGCATTATCACACACTAAATTTTCGTTGAACCATTCCATCCAGTTGTTATCACACCAGAATCCATAATATTCATCTTGTTGAGTGACTGAAGCATAGTAAGCTTTTGCGCCTGGTGAAAATACAACCGATTCGGCAATTACAGCAGTAAACTCATCATCTAAAATAGCTGTAAGAGGGAAGCCTTCTACTTGCATAGTTTCAAAGTCTAAAGATAAAGTATTTACATCACTAACCAAGTTGAGTGTTTCACCTTCAGAGCCATAGCTTGCTGCGGTATATAAGTCAGGATCATTAATTATCCCGGCATCGGTAATTACAAAGTCATCACTCGCTTCATCATCAGCAACCCAACTGCCCAATGTAGAATCATAGAAGGTAATATTCTCCGGAGCCCCTTCTACAAACTCACCCTTATCAAAGTATACTGCGGTAATTTCACCATTTTCTTCATCAGTATCACCTTCAAACCAAGTTATACCACCAACCATTGCAGCTTGTTCATTAGCTTCAACTACACGGCTTGCGGTAATATTAGCCATTTCTGTACAGTCATCTTCTTCAACATATGAAAAAGTAAATGTATCTGTAACTGCGTCATACAATCCATCTGTAGAGACAAAGGTGCCATCATTGAAGGAAAAAGTGCCATTCAAATTGATCGTACCGTTAATGCCCTCGCCTTCAACTCCAGTATTATCTTGGTCAACAATATGAAGTGTGTCACCAGCCATTGTTACAACAATAAGATCTGCTTCTACAGACTCAGGTGAACATTGTCCATCAACACCTGTTTGGGTATATTCTTGCTTGATCAACCAACGACCATTAAGATCAAATGAGTAACCATCACATGCATCACCAATACCATTGTCATCAAAATCTAGCTGCTCTACGTTAGCAATTGATGGACAATTATCTGAATTATCTCCTACGGTATCACTATCCGTGTCCGTCGTTTCTGTTGCATCATTCGGGAAGATATCAGCATTATCGCCTACGCCATCTTCATCAGAATCCTTTGTTTCTGTTGCATCATTCGGGAAATCATCAGCATTATCACCTACGCCATCTTCATCTGAATCTTTTGTTTCTGTCGCATCATTCGGGAAAGCATCAGCATTATCACCAACGCCATCTTCATCAGAATCGACAGTTTCTGTCGCATCATTAGGGAAGGCATCAGCATTATCGCCTACGCCATCTTCATCAGAATCCTTTGTTTCTGTCGGATCGTTCGGGAAGGCATCAGCGCTATCACCCACACCATCTTCGTCAGAGTCAGCAGTTTCAGTGCCATCATTCGGGAAAGCATCAGTATTATCACCTACGCCATCTTCGTCAGAGTCTACAGTTTCTGTTGCATCCTCAGGGAAGGCATCAGCATTATCGCCTACACCATCTCCATCTGAATCAACTGTTTCAGTGGCATCATAGTCAAAGGCATCGTTAGCATTTAATACACCATCATTATCAATGTCATCATCACTAATATCTGCAATAAAATCACCGTCAAAATCGGCAGGTACACTGCTTGCATCGAGCGGATCAGAATTTACCGATATTTCGTCAGCATCTGTGTATTTATCGTTATCATCGTCAAGATCTGCATTGTTACCAATACCATCTAAATCGGTATCCAACCATTCATTTACATCGAGTGAAAAAGTATCATCAATATCAGCAACACCATCATTATCATCATCGCTATCCGGAGTTAAACCGCCGCTATCAGCAAGGCCATCACCATCAGTATCAATAAACGTTTCACTTGGTATAGAGGCATTATTATCATCCGAATCTTGCTCGGTCGGCCAACCATCGTTATCAGCATCCACCGCATTAAATTTAGTGGCATCTATTGGGAAGTCATCTTCTGAATCAAGAACACCATCGTTATCATCGTCTGTATCACATACATCACCAAAAGCATCATTATCAGAGTTCACTTGGAAGGTATTGGCAATTAAAGGACAGTTATCAGTATTATTACCAACGCTATCTTTATCAGTATCAAAGCGCTCTGTGGGATCAAGCGGTAAGGCGTCAACATTATCAAATACACCATCATCATCTGAGTCACTGTTTAATGGATCTGTGCCCATTAATGCTTCAGTTTCATCAGTTAAACTATCGCCATCATCATCTTCATCATAATAATTGGCAATACCGTCAGAATCAGTATCCATATATGCGAAGCTATCATATGGAAATAAATCATCGCTATTAGCAACGTTATCGCCATCAATGTCGGTATCGCTATTATCACCAATACCATCCATATCAAGATCTTTAGACTCGCTAGCGTCTAATGGGAAAATATCATTTACATCTACTACGCCATCATTATCATCATCAGCATCAGGGGCTAAACCACCAGTATCAGCTTGGCCATCACCATCGGTATCAATATATTCAACACTAGGAATGTTAGCATCACTGTCGTCTGTATCTTGCCCTGTAGGCCAACCATCATTGTCTACATCAGTAGCATTAGAACGTGTACTATCAAAAGGAAAGTCATCCGCATCGTCTAAGACACCGTCATTATCATCATCGGTATCAGCATTATTGCCTATACCGTCTAAATCGGTATCTGTTGTTTCTGTTGTATCAAATGGGAAAGCGTCACTATCATCATTAACACCATCATTATCATCGTCAGTATCTGAGCGGTCTGTATCAATGTCTGTAGTTCTAAGACCATCAACAACAATATAAACAACATCAGGCATGCCATCTTGATCAAAGTCACTATCTGCAGCGGCATCTTCAGGGTAAGCATCTTCAGAGTTTAAAACTCCATCACCATCAATATCGGGAGAAGTTTCTGCTGGTGCCAGCTCAATAACGTCTTCACTAGCTTCAAAAATAGTTGTATCGGTTTCGGTATTGCCTGTCTGCTCCGTTTCTTCAAGGATGAGTTCTTTTACGTCACTCACCGTTCTACCTTCAGGATCATTAGGGATAGGTAATGTTGCAGGATCTTGTTCTAGTATTTCCAAGGCCGTTTCGGGATAACTAGCCGTTTCTTCGCCATCTACTGCGCCATCTATTGTACCGTCAGATAAATCAGCAGCTAAATCATCGATTATACTATCGGTGCTAATTTCTGAATCACCGCTCAACTCTTTAATTTGATAAACAACGGCAGTTAATGCTTCTACTGCACTTCGATACGCCGCTGTTGATGCTTGTTCATCGGCAGATTCTGTATCTTCATTAATCAGTGGTGGGGTATTAAAAAGGTCAACATCATCTTCTAAACCAAAACCAAGCGTTGATTTCACTTGCTCTTGCGCAACTGGTATTGCGGCTAAAATTTCAGCATCAGTGAACACACCATCATTATTTCCTGTATAGGGCGCAACATTCGAATCGGCATTTTTAAAAATAAGCGAAACGGTCATATCAGTTAATGGCGTAGCAAATATTTGTTGCCCTGCCGATAACATTTCATCTGTTATTAGGGTTCTCATTACTTCAATTACAGGATATTGACCGGTGGTAATATCCGTTGTGCCTTCTATAGCGCTAATTTCTAGAATATAAGGAGGAGAAAGAGGAAAAGGCAGAGAAAGGTTTTCAATTTGGGCTGATACGTCGGTATTACCGCTACCAACAACCGAACCAAGAAAGTTTTCGTTATTAGGGTCTATCGCATAAACGGTAACCATAGCTGCTGCTAAAGGGCCCTTTACACCACTACCTGTGATAGATATTGTAGTGGGTTCAGGCTCGGGATCAGGGTCGGGTACAGGCTGCGGCTCAGGTGTGGGGACTGGTGCTGGTTTAATAACAGGAGCAGTCTCAGTATCAATACCACACCCATTAATAAGGGTTAAGGAGAGCAGCAAAAATAATAACTTTACATGTCGAAATAATGTATTGTGCAAGGCGAGCATAGAGATAAGTCCCTTTATTTATTATTTTAAATGCAAGGTACATCCCAATCATTGCATTTTTGTATAGTAAAATAATGTAGGCGCTTAAAGTACAAAAATCAACCACTAAATTAACATTTTGCAACATTTACCAATACGTAATTAATAGACATTATTAATTTGTTAAACTCATCTTTCTAGTCAATAACTTACTCTCTATTTCAAATTATAAAGCAATATTGACTAGCTCAGCTCTATTGAATCAAAAGTTAAAAATTCTAAATATGCGGGCTATGTACCTTATCTAATAAATACATTGCAGTATTTTCTTTAATAGAGCATCGTAAAAATTGAGGCAAAAACTTTGACTCATTGATATATTTATCAACATCAAACGGTGTCTCCCCTACTGCAATTTTCTTTGAATCAAACTCAGATTCAATTTGTGACGCAATCTTTTCTATAATATGTTCAGGAATAGCCAGTCGTATTGCAAGCATTATGCTGGGACTGTACTTTTTAGCCGACATATCTTTCATAAAAAACATGTCATAGGAAATTCCTGTAGCAGTAACTCTTGACGGCGTTAAAATATACTCTGACAAAGCTAAAACAATTACCGTGTATTTTGTCTTTAAGTCACTTTTTTTATTCAACCTTATATAAACACCGTCTTCTGTGGTAGATATATTGCCTAAATCAGTCATACAGTCATCGCTTTTAAGCTTCACACCTAATGCTTTACAGATTGATTGAAGGTCCATTTGGTCACCTTCTGTTGCTGACTGAATTAAATTGGCCATAGATGACATAAACTTCATTCCTTTAATATTTTTTTCTTGAAAGAGGCTGAGCACAACTTTACAACCCGTAAACTAATTGTCAATTAGCCATAGGCTCGATTTGTGCTGTGCAGAGGTGTGGTATGTAGGAAGTATTACGTACAAAGCCATTAAAAAACAATACATATTGCCACTCATTGACTCCTAGATTAAATTTTTTAGCAGCATATGTGATTTATCGCAACTTCGCCTTGCTTAAACTCAAACTATTGTCAAACTATTGTCAAACTAGAGTAAAAACAAATTATAAATAGAACTCAGGAATATTAATAGTTTTTAGCGAGTTCATTGTCGCAGTCTTCCCCAAAAATTGATTAAATCTAGCCAAATGGAGTAGCATAGGAGCAGTTCATTGACACCTATGAGATAAGTAGAACTAATTTTTTTGCTGCACTTTTTGAAGGTTAGGTTTGAACTGACGGGGTGTGATAAGTTTATTTAGCTGTAGAAACAACAAAGGTGCAACCGAAGTCACACCTTTATTCAAATCCCTGACAACTATAAATCCATTTAACCTAGTATTAAGCCTTTTAATACTATCGCCATCCTAGCGAATCAATCCTTTGAGTTTACTCTTTGACACTATCCTAGTATCTGTCTATTTCCATTCCCTGACAATTGAGTCACTTCCTGTAACCCCGTGCTTCCTAGCTGTGATAATAATACGTCACTTATATTGATTCAGCCATGAGGGTACGGAGAAAAAATTGCTGCCTTTATATAGAAAACATCTAAAGAAATAATAAATACACTTACTATTCATAGTGTTACAACTAAACCACTCAATGGAGTTGGTACTTTCCCTGCATCATATTGCAGACATGTCTTACAAAGCGAGTGGAAAAATAGCCAACAAATTGTTCATTGGGTTTGAGTAGAAACTGCTTTTCTAGTGATTGTTGGGTTTTAGGCGAAAACTTCAATGGCTAACCAAATTTTTTGTGGATTTTAAAGGGCGTTCGCGTGAAGCTTTTGAGCAAATCAATATCAAAGCTAAACTAATACTCTGTTGAACTTTATCTTTGAACTTCTTAATGGAGTAGTTACGCTGTATGCACATATGAAAATGATCTACTATTGTTAAAGTTGAAATTCAGTGGAATATAGTCATTTTAATAACGCATGGAGAGAGTTATGAAAATTGTCAGCATGATTGTGCTTTTGCTCTTGTTAAGTTTACCTATCACGTCATATGCCCTTGGTGGCTGGAAACAGGTAGGGAAAACAAGTGGAAAATTGACATTAGAAGCTTTAAAACATGGTGCTTGTATTTGGGTTAACACCTCAAAAAACGGCAAAATAACTCAACGGTACCAGGTTATCAGCAAAAAAAAAGGCGAACGGATAACTGTTTATCAAAATCAAAGAGTTTCTAAATGCTAAGGGATTAACAAATTATTATTTCAAGTTCGTTGCCGCTGTCGTAGAGATTAGGGCAAGATTTTAAAGTTTGAGAACAAGCATGGACCGGAACTTTGGAATAGGGAAATATAGCTTTAAGTAAACTGGCCTAGAGGGTGTACTACATGATGAAAATGGTGGGCCTTCGCAGACTTGAACTGCGGACCTGCCGATTATGAGTCGGATGCTCTAACCAACTGAGCTAAAGGCCCATTTTCACATTTTTGGCCTGGTGTTTTCTAATGCTTTTGCTAAAGATTTAAGTATAGAGCTCTAACAAAGCGCGTGCAGTATAAGCATTTTTTATTTTGTTGTCACCTAGTGTATTTCAAATAATGACATTTTTTTTACTAACCGATTATTTCTTAGTCAGTTACGTCTACTTTGTACTAGAAACGGTATGTTAAACCCGCACTCACTTCACTCTGAAACCACAGGTCACTAGAAATATATACAGCACAGGTATCATAATCACAAAAGATGGCACTATCTGAATTAAAGAAAGTAGCATAGATACGGCTATCTAGTCTTAGGCTAAAATGTTCGCTAAGTTCAATTTTAGAAGCTAAACCGACATTGATAGAAAAACGTGTTTCATTGTTTAGTTGATCATCTTTAGGTGCCAAATGTGTTAAACCAAAACCACCCGTCATATAAAAAGGTATTGGACCGTCTGAAATTGGCACATTACCGCCCATATGAGCATAGGTAATTCCAAGATCGGTATTACCTACTGAAAAGTCATCTGCTTGAGAGAAGTTAGTATTGTAGTGACTGATTAAAAACTCACCTTGACGCTTTCTATCAAATGACCAAGCAGTTAAAAGACCGTAGCTAGTCTCTTCACTTAACTCAATCCTATTATGTACTGATTCTCTGCTGGTATCAAAGTCACCACCAAAGCGATAACCGATAAGCGGGGTAAGTTCAAAGTTAAGTGCTTGCTTTGCTTTACTCGGTGTAGCAATAACGGCCAGTACACAAGCGAGGGCGATAACAACACGCATATATATTCCTTATATCAGATAAACAAAAAGAGTAAGTTAGTATTACTAACTTACTCTTTTTTATGTGCTTTTAAAACTGTATTTTAAAAACTATTTAAGCACTTATTGCTTACTCACCATCTAAGAAGCTCTTCAGCTGCTCTGAACGAGAAGGGTGACGTAATTTACGTAATGCTTTCGCTTCAATTTGGCGAATACGCTCACGTGTTACATCAAACTGTTTACCAACCTCTTCAAGCGTATGGTCAGTATTCATATCTATACCAAAGCGCATTCTAAGTACTTTCGCTTCACGAGCAGTTAAACCAGCAAGTACTTCATGAGTAGCACCCTTAAGATTTTCTGACGTCGCTGAATCAACTGGAAGCTCACCACTACCATCTTCAATAAAGTCACCTAAGTGAGAGTCTTCATCATCACCAATTGGCGTTTCCATTGAAATTGGCTCTTTAGCTATCTTCAATACCTTACGAATTTTATCTTCAGGCATAACCATGCGTTCAGCTAATTCTTCTGGTGTTGG
>Ga0105359_10001335_pt1 | contig 20703 bp, 19 predicted proteins | sample GOMGulsemesocosm_6_FD_83659 | JGI IMG/M metagenome (GOLD analysis project Ga0105359, IMG submission 83659) | Methane-oxidizing microbial communities from mesocosms in the Gulf of Mexico - GOM8C Gulf of Mexico | ecosystem: Environmental > Aquatic > Marine > Cold seeps | place: Gulf of Mexico...
CGCTGAGCTGCGACTTCCTCTGGCGTAAATGGCTTCTTCGGCATAAATGCCCCCTGAGATTATTGTTTTTTTTGTTTTAGTCGATAAGCGTTCACTATAAAACGACCGTCTCTTTACAAAATCAAGAGTCTTTTCCATCTTTTTTAAAATAAATGCAAATTTAACCAATATTTACATTCATATAGGTCTTTTTCGGCCGATATCAGCAAAGCATTAGTACTTTCTTCTAATCAATCCTTTTTAGTTTCTTGATGACATAAAAATCAGTTGTTAAGTGCTCAAATATCACGACTTTCGGGCATTGAAGCATTAGAAACTTGATTCAGGACAAGTAGCAAAAAAACATACACACTAAAATAATTGCCAATCACACAGAAATGCTCGACATAATTACTAGAAGTACTCATATGACTGATAAATTACAATGGGATCCTGAGCTGATCCAACGCTATAACCGATCAGGCCCTCGTTATACTTCATACCCAACAGCGGTTGAATTTAAAGTGGTTGAAAGTGATCAGGTCGAAAAGGACTTATTGAGCCAGCGCGACCCACAAGTTCCACTTTCACTGTATTTGCATATCCCTTTCTGCGCTCACGTTTGCTATTACTGCGGCTGCAATAAAATCGTCACTAAGGATCGTTCAAAATCTGAACCTTACCTAGAGTTATTAAAAACAGAAATTGACCGCAAAGCCGAGCTGCTTGAAGGCCACCCGATTGTTGAACAAATGCATTGGGGCGGTGGTACCCCAACTTTCCTATCAGACGATCAGATAATCGATCTGATGGGATATTTACGCAAAAAATTCAATTTCAGTACTGCGGATAGCGCCGACTATTCCATTGAAATCGATCCGCGTGAATTACGTCCGAACACACTTAAACTGCTGCGTGAACTGGGTTTTAACCGTACCAGTTTTGGCGTGCAAGATTTAAATGAAAAAGTGCAGCAAGCGGTTAACCGCATTCAACCTGAAAGTATGATTCGAGATGTAATGATTGAAGCCCGAGAGCTTGGCTTCCGCTCGATCAATATCGATCTAATCTATGGCTTACCTCACCAGTCTCAGCAAACGTTTGCTGAAACTCTTGATGTGATCATTGATATGTCTCCGGATCGCCTTTCTGTCTTTAACTATGCACACCTACCCGAACGCTTTAAGCCTCAGCGCCGCATCAAAGAAGAAGATTTACCCAGCCCTGAAGAGAAGCTGGCGATTCTGGGCAATTGTATTACCACACTGACCGAAGTGGGTTACCACTACGTGGGTATGGATCACTTTGCTAAAGCGGACGATGAATTATCTCGCGCTCAGGGCAATAAGATTTTGCACCGTAATTTCCAGGGTTATACCACCCACGGAGACTGTGATTTAATTGGCTTTGGGGTTTCATCCATTAGTCAAATTAGCGATCGTTATTTGCAAAATAGTCCAGATATAAAGGTTTACCAGGAGGCCATCGAGAATAATCGTTTGCCCGTGGTGAAATTGATCGAGACGAACAAAGACGATCTTATTCGCCGCCAAGTGATCATGGAATTACTTTGCCATGATCAAATGATTTTCTCAGAACTCGATCAAGAATTTGGCATTGATAGCCGTGAGTACTTTTCTGACGAGCTGGCTCAGTTAAGCCCAATGATTGAAGATGAGCTATTAGTCATTGATTCTCAGGGGATTCATATCACAGAGAAAGGACGTTTATTAGTACGCAACGCCTGCATGGTATTTGATACTTATTTGAATGCGAATATCATTCAAAGTTATTCAGCCAGTGCTGATGCAAGCACACCAGCCAACCGTCCTCGTTTCTCGAAGGCTATCTAGCCGTTTCAAGACAAACTGGTCGTTTTAAATACAGGCTAGCCAGCAGGTTATAAACCTCCCGGCTGGCCTTTCCAAAAGGCCCAATGTCTGTCGTCGTACTGTAGGTATACGCGCTTCTCAAAGGGTTTAAGCTTCGACTCCAAGCTTCGCCTTAAAGTACGAGCTTTATCAAAGGCGGGAGCATCTACCCAATCTTGTATATCCGCGACATACCATTGAATATACGCTTCAGCGTAATACGACTCGCCTATTAGGTACGGCTTAGATAGCTGTAATAATTTTTTTAAACGCCCATAGCCATAATAAAACCCGCCCTGAGAACCAATCCGCTGACTGCTTTCATGATCGGCAAATTCATAGCGATAATTCAAAGAGACTCGTTTGCGTTTACTGCCTTCAATATTGACCACCTGAGTTTCTTTTTCCCGCACCAATAGCTGATGATTAAAAAACACTTCTAGCATTGCAGCATCTTTATGCTTACTAGAACGCTCAATACTGTATGGGATCGCAAAGCCTTGCCAAAATAACGGCTGCTGCTTCAAAGCAGCATCGACAATTCGAATGGCTTGATTATTGGTTAATACAGGCTGGGCAATCGCTATTCCAGACGTAATAACGAATAAAAGAAGGGTAAATATAGAGTGGCGGAATTTGTTAATCATTGCTCATTTTGTTTATTCAATGCTTTATCAAAGCATAGACTGATATTTCAGCCAGCAGGGTGAAATCGAATCAATTTATTTGGCAATCACAATTTTTTAGCGATCACTTCACCCCGCCCAATGTGATACATCTGTCATACATCTGTCATCTTGTGATTTTACAGTAGTGAGTAACTTCATGCCGCTAAGAGATTAGATGATGACAATACAAGGTCTTTATCAACAAAATGTTCTGCTACCAACGCCTAATTCAATAAAGTCGTTAAACAACGCTGTTGAATCCAAGCTAATCGCCTGCTTTAGCCAGGACCTCGATGAAATTCGTCGCGCTCAACAGCTTAGAGCACGAGTTTTCAACTTATCCCAATGTGACGGCTTAGATAAAGATGAATTTGACGATATCTGCTATCACCTAATTGTGAAAGATAGCTTATCGAATAACATCGTCGGCTACAGCCGCATCCTAACCTCTGGTTTAATCAGTTCTGCCAAGCAATTTTACAGCGCCAGTGAATTTGATATTAGTCAAATTATTCAAGCCGATAAACGCTACATGGAAATTGGCCGAACCTGTGTTGACCCTAACTACCGCAGTGGCGCCGTTATCGGAATGCTTTGGTCGAAGATTGGCCAAACCATGAACGAACAGAGCATTGATTATTTAATGGGCTGTGCAAGCATCTCACTTTTAGACGGTGGTGCAAGAGCTATATCAGTCGTCAATTATTTACGCGATAGCCACTTCACCGCTGAAGATACTCGGGTCATTCCAAAAAAAGCATTACCACAATTTGAAATAGACATGGAAGGCAAGCAGCATGTTCCAGCATTGCTTAAAACCTACCTAAGAATGGGGGCGAAAGTGTGCGGCGAAGCTTTTTTAGATAGTGATTTTAACGTTGCTGACGTGCTCATTTTATTAGCAAGATCCGACATTAAAAGCCGCTATTTACGACACTTTTCTTAATTGATATGGACAATCTATTTATTAGGACTCATCACGATTTAAAAACCACACTGATCAAGCACTATGTAATCATTAGATCAGCATGGCGAACTCTGTGTTTATTGCAATATGTGATATTAACGTTATTGATAATACCGCTAATTTTCAATCATCTGGCTAAAAAATTACCCGCATTGAGAGCTATTGCTAGCTTCCTATACCGGCGTTGTTATCACGCATTGAATATCAAGGTCGTTTTAAAAGGGCAACCTGTTCAGCAGCCTGCACTTTGGATCTGCAACCATATTTCATGGGTCGACGTTTTATTACTCGCAGGAAACCATACTGTCGACTTCATTGCTAAAACTGAAGTAGGCCACTGGCCATTCATTGGCAGTATTATTAAAAGAACTGGAACTTTATTAATCGATAGAGAGAATAAATTCCAAGCGTATCGCTCTCTTCCCTTATTACAACATAGGATAAGAACCGGTACTCCCGTTGTTGTTTTTCCTGAAGGAACCACCAGCGAAGGCAAATCCACACTGCCTTTTAAGCCTATGTTTTATCAAGCGGCGATTCGAGAAAAGTTACTCATTCAACCTATTTCTCTGCACTACTTGAATAGCCAAGGTGAAATCACAGATGCCGTGGCATTTATTGACGACGATGATTTTGGCACAAGTTTAAGGCGCATTCTAAAGCAACCTAAAATTACAGCTGTGATGCATTTCCTGCCCCCTATACCGGCAATTGAATATCATAGGAAGGAGTTAGCAAAGCTTAACCAAAACGACATAGAGCAACACATTAGCCAGTATTTAAGTGTCCGCACTCGCCAATCAGGTATCTAAAGCGTAAACCTTCATCTGAACATATGATCAATTATTACCGTTCTAATATTTACAGAATCAGCTACGCTGTTACAATGCGCCAAAATGTTAAAGGTTGAATAATATGCGTAGTAAATTTCTAGAGTGGATTGCCTCAGCGAAAGGGATACGCCAACTAATTAATGTTTATGGCCCTTATTTTGGCGCCGGTGTGAAAGTTACCTACATCAATAAAGATTTTCGACAAGCTAAGGTCAGTTTACCGCTTCGCTGGTACAACCGTAACTATGTAGGAGTCCATTTTGGTGGCAGTCTTTATTCTATGATTGACCCTTTCTACATGCTGTTATTAATGAATAACTTAGGTAAAGAGTATATCGTCTGGGACAAGTGTGCTGATATAGAATTTATAAAACCAGGTACAGGAACCGTATCCGCTCACTTTATCGTTACCGATGAAATGCTCGCTGAGATTAAGCAAAAAACCGCTAATGGTGATAAATTCTTACCTACGTATCCAGTAACCATTGTGGATGAAGCGGGTGATATCGTGGCTAAGGCGAATAAGACTCTTTATATCAGGCGTAAGCGTTAAATTTTCTGCTAACCTTTTATTATGTTCCCAAAATTGGTAGATAATAATTGTGAAGAGCCTCAGTATTGCAAATGCGGTTGAAAATATCAGCGAGCTTAATAACGTATTAGATGATGCGTATTGGGAAGCCAATAACTGTGAAGAAAAAGACCACGTTTATAATTTGAGCAGCATTTTGGCAACAGAATATATCGAATTAAGTAAGCTCAGCGTGCAAGACCATCATTTTGACTACGAAGTGATTTCTGTTAGCCAAGAAGCATTAAAGCAAGCGCTAACTCAATTCCAACAAAGAGTGCCTAAACAGATACGTCGACAAACGACAAAAACCCGTTTGAGTGCCCTGTTAAATCAAATGATTGTTGCCCTAGATACCTAATCACCTTCTCTATTGATAATAGGAAAACCAGTTTAACCCGCTAAGAATACCGGCTGGTTTTCCACTATAACGACTTCGCTGAACCCATTCCTGCCCGCATCTTTTGCGCTATAAAGAGCTTCGTCGGCTGCTGCAAGTAGCTGTTCCGGCTGAAAGTCACCTTCTGGCTCACACCAAGCAAGCCCCATACTCATGGAGACATACTGACTCGCACTAGAATAAGAATGAGAAATCTGAAGATTCTCCAGCGCTTGTTTTAAGCGCTCTGCCACAACGACGACACCTTCAGCTTGAATGGAAGGCAATAAAACAACAAACTCCTCGCCACCATAGCGTGCAACAAAATCCCTGGGTCTTTGTACGACAGCCTTTAATTGTTGGGATACCGAGGTTAAACATTCATCCCCCGCTAAATGCCCATAATGGTCATTAAAAGCTTTGAAATGATCAATATCCATCATGATTAAGCCAATACTGCCTTCTTCTCGGCAAGCACGACGCCACTCTGCGTTAAAAAACTCATCAAAATATCGTCGATTAGCAATTTGCGTTAGGCCATCCGTCATCGATAACGATGACAAACGTCGATGTTCTTTGATTTGACCAAGGTGTAACTTTAGTCGAGCTAAGGTCAGTATTGGCTTAAAAGGTTTGGCGATAAAATCAACTGCGCCACACGTTAAGGCCAGTAACTCTACCTCATCATTGCTATTGCCTGTCATGATAATGGGCACTTGTCGCATAACAGGGTGGGCTAACCAGCGCTGACAAAACGATCGTGATTCAGCTTGATGAAAGTTGTAGTCCAAGATGAGCAAGCTCGGTAATAGCTCAATATTTTGAAACCAAAATTCTAATTGAGACTCATGAACTATGGTCGAAACTTGGGCTTCTGAGCCCAATAAATCCCCCAATAAAGCTTGGGTATTTAGCCCTTTATCTGCAATTAATACTAATGGCTTGGTATCCATACTCACCCTTCAACAAGAAAACGACGTCCGGCACGAACAGTTGGAAATATAAAATTACACAGTTATACCGTTCAGTTACCCAATGAACAAGTATTAACTCCTTATTTCAATTCATCGACCATAATTAATAAGTCTTTAATTTTTTTCATTAGACCTCTAAAATCAAACCTATAAAATTAGCATTATCGAAAATCAATAACATAGATAGAAAGAGATTCAACCTTATGTCCCATGCGCATCCGTTAAAAACCATTTTATTCGCCGCGACGTTAGCCGGGTTAACCATTCTAACCGGTTGTGAGAAATCAACTGATATTGCCTCGCAAAAAAATAATGCCAATGGGCAACCTAATATCAGTGTGAGTGAGAAGAAAGCCAATTTCTTTGCCTATTTACAGCCTATGATTGAGCAAGCGAATGCAGAAGTAATAGAACAGCGCCAACAACTATTAGCGCTTTTGGCTAATGTTGAAAGCTTAAGTCAATCTGAACTAGACTCTCTCGCAGCGCTTAGTAAAACTTATCGTGTTGATAATAAGCTCGCACCGGCCAATCAGATTAATCAATTGAGTAGCAAAATCAATACCATCCCTGCTGCTTTAATTTTAGCTCAAGCCGCCAATGAATCTGCTTGGGGTACCAGTCGCTTTGCACGTGAAGGAAATAATTTCTTTGGCCAGTGGTGCTTTAGCAAAGGCTGCGGCATTGTCCCTAATAGCCGTAACAGTGGTGCAAACCATGAAGTAGCAAGCTTTGACAGCCCATTAGGTTCAGTCAAAAGCTATATCCGTAATTTAAACAGCCATCCAGCCTACCAACTATTACGAACCCTGCGTCAGCAATCACTCAACGAAGGTCAGGTCGTCAGTGGCGAGATTCTCGCACAAGGATTAATTGGTTACTCAGAGCGTGGCGAAGAGTATGTTAAAGAAATTCAAAGCATGATCCGCTTTAACAAACTAAGCCGTTTTGATGCCAGTACTATCGAAGCAAATACGGCACCTGCGACCACGGGTAAAGGATAAATTTTGACTATCAAAGAGCGTCGATACAGTAACCGCTTTCAAGGAGCCAGTTTAAAGCTAGAATTGAGTCCTTACCGCTGGTTAGGTTTTAAAAGAGAAAAATACCCTGCCCTCGTCACCAACTTTGCTGTCGGGGGTGCTGCGATTTCGACGCCGTTAAAGCTTAAAATTGGCCAAAAAGTCATAGTCACCATTCTCAGTGAACATCACAATATTAAGCAACTACCTGCTGAAGTCGTGCGCTTTGATGGTAAAGAAGTAGATTACCATTATGGCCTGCACTTTAGGTTTAATCAGATTCCAGAAACTGCATCAAATAATGCCCTGTTTGTTCTTAAACAAATAGAAAACGCATTAAAGCAAAATGTCCTAGTTAATTGACCCTACACAATATTCGGCCATCTGATTGTATTAAGATGGCCGCCTCTTTTATTCTGTATATTTTTTAAGGCCCCTCATGAGCAGTGCTAATATCCTTGTCCTTAATTGTGGCAGCTCCTCTATCAAGTTCGCCATTTTTGATATGAGCCAACAAGACGTGTTAATCAGTGGATTAGCGGAACGCCTTTACGAAGCAGAACCAACAATTAACTGGTCTGGCCAATTCAAAGGCAATGCGATAATAAATGATCAAGGACACCAAGCTGCCCTCGATAAACTGGCTTCGTTATTAGACCAATGGAACATTCTTAATACCCTAACCGGTATTGGCCATCGCGTAGTGCACGGTGGTGAAGCTTTTTCAGCCTCAACCCTATTAAACGATGACAACATCAGTGCACTTAAAAAACTCAATCACTTAGCCCCACTGCATAACCCCGTTAATATGCTGGGCATTGAAGCCTGCCAAAAACTATTACCCAAGCTACCTCAAGTCGCTGTTTTTGATACTGCATTTCATCAATCCATGCCTGAACACGCTTATCTGTATGCGGTTCCTCAAGCTTGGTATCAAGATTATGGGGTGCGTAAATATGGCTTCCATGGCACTAGCTATCGCTACATTACCGGAGCTTGTGCTGAGCAATTAAACAAGCCAATTGATCAACTCAATATCCTCTGCGCTCACTTAGGCAACGGTTGCAGTGCCAGTGCTATCTTGAATGGCCAGAGCATTGATACCAGCATGGGCTTAACACCTCTCGACGGTTTAATCATGGGTACCCGCTGTGGCAGCGTAGATCCAGGCCTGATTGAATTTATGATGAAGGCTGAAAATGCCAGCATTGAAGAAATTATGAACAGCCTCAATAAAAAGAGTGGACTATTAGGTCTATCGGGCTGTAGCAACGACATGCGAACTTTATTAGCAGAAGAAGAAGCGGGAAATGATCAAGCGAAACAGGCTATCAATGCCTTCTGCTACCGTATCGCTCGGGAGCTAAGCGCATTGTCGGCATCCCTGCCAACGATTGATGCTTTGGTATTTACCGGGGGTATTGGCGAACACGCAGCATCCATTCGCCAGCGCATTATTAACTTCTGGCCGAACTCTCAAATCACACTAGATGCTGAATTAAATAAACAAGCGGGAAATGATCAAGGTCTTATTAGCCAAATCGATAGCCCTAAAGCTATGGTATTGGCAACCAATGAAGAACTAATGATCGCCCAAGACTGCTACGAGTTATGCAACAATGATTAATATATTCATCGCCCCAACCGGTTTACACAGTGGTCTAAGCAGTATCAGTATCGCTCTGCTTCACGCACTCGATACGCAAGGGATTAAAGCGTCATTTTTTAAACCTGTCGCGCCATATATCGAGGGAGAAGTTGAGCGTTCAACGCAAATGGTAAGACAAAATTACCCTTTGAACCCACCTCAACCTATGCCTCTTAAGCAGGCGCAGCAGTTAATTAGTACCGGCCAAACAGATCGATTATTAGAAGACCTGGTCGGTTTGCACCATATTGCGACCAGTGGCACAGAGGTGACGATTGTTGAAGGTCTAGTACCCGATCGTAGCGAACCCTACACGGCAAAAATCAATGCCGAAATAGCCAAAGCACTTAATGCCGATGTCATTTTAATCAGTAGCGCAGAAGGCCGTACTAATAACGAGATTCAAGCTGATATCAATCTCAATGCGGCTATTTTTGGCGGCTTTAAACAAGGGGGAATTATTGGTGCCATCGTTAATAAGTTTGGCACCCCAGAAAAATCACACTTCATGCTTGCCAATAGCGATATCAGTGATGTTCAGCGCCTTGAAAATACCCCGAAGATAGAATTGGATCATTGCCCTTTATTAGGCACGATCCCTTGGCAGCGCAACCTGATTAGCCCAAGAACCTTAGATATTGCTCGTCAGTTGCAAGCAGAGACTATTAGTGAAGGCGATCTCGCAACTCGTCGGGTAAATACAATTACCCTATGCGCTCGAACCTTACCAAATATGCTCAATCGCCTAACCGCGGGGACGCTAATCGTAACTCCAGGGGATCGTGACGATATCATTTTGGCTTGCGCCTTGGCCGAAACAAACGGCACGCCCTTAGCAGGATTAGTATTAACCGGTGGGCTTTTACCGGGAGATGACGTATTACGCCTCTGTCAGAAAGCGATTAATAGTGGTTTACCTATTTTATCCACGGAAAGCGATACCTTTGCCTGTGCTAGCCAACTGGACCACATTGATACCGCCGTGCCGGAAGATGATTTACAACGAATTGATCTTATTCGTGCTCACATTGCTGAACATATCGATATTCAAGCCATCTTAAGTTCTATTAATGCCCCTCACGCTGTTCGCCTAAGCCCCGCAGCCTTTCGCTTTCAACTGGTTGAACGTTCACGTTCAGATCTTCAACGGATTGTCCTTCCAGAAGGTGAAGAGCCGAGAACGATTCAAGCGGCCTCTATTTGCCAACAGCGCGGTATTGCTCAATGCGTTTTATTAGGTAAAGCGGAAACGATTTTACAAGTCGCCGAAGCTCAAGGCATTGAACTGCCAGCGGAACTTGAGATCTTAGATCCTGACCAGATTAGAGAAGATTATGTTCCTGATATGGTTGAATTACGCAAGCATAAAAACCTAACCGCTCCGATGGCGAGCGCCCAACTTGAGGATAACGTAGTACTAGGCACTATGATGCTGGCACTTGACCACGTTGATGGTCTGGTCTCTGGCGCAATCCATACCACTGCCAATACGATTCGACCTGCCATGCAGTTAATTAAAACCGCTCCAGGGGCAAAACTAGTTTCTTCAGTATTCTATATGTGTCTGCCGGAACAAGTTTTAGTCTATGGCGATTGCGCGGTAAACCCTGATCCTAATGCCGAAGAGCTGGCCGATATTGCGATCCAAAGTGACGATTCAGCACTGGCGATGGGGATAGAGCCTAAAGTAGCGATGATCAGCTATTCCACCGGTGCATCCGGTACCGGTAGTGATGTTGAGAAAGTGAAACAAGCCACTGCGATTGCCAAAGAGCTACGTCCCGACTTAATTATTGATGGTCCATTACAGTATGACGCGGCCACAACCGCATCGGTAGCTAAAAGCAAAGCGCCTAATAGCCCTGTTGCCGGTCAAGCAACCGTTCTGGTTTTCCCTGATCTAAATACCGGTAACACAACTTATAAAGCGGTGCAACGCAGTGCCAACGTAATTAGTGTGGGTCCTATGCTGCAGGGACTGCGTAAACCGGTAAATGATTTGTCGAGGGGCGCAATGGTTGAAGACATTGTATACACTATTGCTTTAACCTCCATACAAGCACAACAACTTAAATCATAGGGACCGATATGAGCGAAAAAATAACGGCAATAATTGCCAGCTGCCTTCTTTTTATTAACGTTATTTTTTGGTGCTCACTTCTCTTCTTACTGACACCGATTAAGTTTATCCTCCCTAAAATAGTGGTCCGTAAGGTTATGGACCCTATTTTCAGCACGATTGGGGGGGCATGGATTTCCTGCAATAGTGGCTGGATGGCATTAACTCAAAGTACTCGCTGGGATATTAAGCTACCGAATAACCTAGATCCTAAAGGTTGGTACTTTGTTTCTAGTAATCATCAAAGCTGGGTCGATATTTTCGTCCTTCAGCATGTACTAAATGGAAAAATACCTTTTCTTAAATTCTTCCTAAAACAAGAGCTAATACGTGTGCCTATTATGGGTCAAGCGTGGTGGGCGTTAGATTTTCCTTTCATGAAGCGTTTTTCTAAAAGCTATTTAGCAAAACATCCTGAGATGAAAGGCAAGGATGTAGAAACAACCCAAAAAGCCTGCGAAAAATTCAAATACATGCCAACCAGTGTGATGAATTTTTTAGAAGGTACTCGTTATACTCCTTCTAAGCACGATAGACAGAACGCTCAATACCAACACCTATTAAAGCCAAAATCCGGGGGTTTTGCGTTTGCACTCAATGCAATGGGAGATAAGTTTCAATCTCTAATAGATTGCACCATAGTTTATCCCCAAGGTATTCCTAGCTTTAGTGATTTTATGCATGGCAAGGTACCTGAGGTTATTGTTCGAATTCGTGAAGTTCCTATTCCAGTAGAGTTCTGCCAAGGTGACTACGAAAATGATGCGGCTTTTAAACAGAAATTTCAAAGCTGGATATCTGATCTTTGGGATGAGAAAGACCAGCAGATTATTGACATCAAACGCGATAATGCAATGCAAAAAGATACTTGCGAGGCACACCTAGCCTCTTAGATTGTCAGTATCATTCAGTATTAGATCAAACCATTACCTGATTACGACCGTTTGCTTTTGCTCTATAAAGTGCACGGTCGGCTTCCTTCAATAATAACTCATCATCAACATCAAGCTGTGGAATCATCGCGGCAACCCCAACACTGATGGTTACTTTCTTTTCTAGAGAGCCTGCATGATCGATATTGAGGTGTTGTATTTTCTTACACAGGCTTTCAGCAATTCTCTGTCCACTCGCCAGAGTCATACGCGGTAATAAAACGACAAACTCTTCACCACCATAACGCGCAATGACTTCTCCAGAACGCTGAGCGTAAGTCTGAAAAACTTCACTGACTTCACGTAAGCATTGATCACCCGCTTGGTGGCCATAATGATCGTTATAATTCTTGAAATAATCGATATCGATCATAATCAAAGCAATAGAATCTTTCGCTCGCAAGGCTCGCCGCCATTCTGATTCAAAGCTATTTTCAAAATGGCGTCGATTTGCTAATCCCGTTAAAGCATCCGTCGTCGATAATAAACGTAACTCTTCACTTAATAATGATAGGCGCTCAGCATCTAAGGCTAATAATCGATTTTTCACATAATCAATACGCGCTGATTGCTCCATATAAAAGCCCAGATAGATTCCCATAGCGATTAATAACCCCCAAAAGACAATAAATAAAGGGCGCATATCTTGAATCAAGCTATCCACTTCTGGCGCATAAGGTTTATATTCTTTAGTAAAAACAAAAACTATATAAACGATGAACACGCTGATCGAGCTAATGGCAATCGCACGCACATAAGAACGCAAGGCGATTAAAATAAATACTTGCCAGGGAATCATTCCTAAATGGTAGGCGTAGCTGTAGGGCTCATCCAGCATAAGCATAAAAAGGATGACACTTAAGCCAATAACAATCATCCCAAGCGTAGTCCCAATTACGACCCAGCGAACCAATTGCCGGTTGAAAATGAGTACAATTCCAGCCAACATAACCCCTGAAACTACGACTCTAATAAACCATAATGTATCCGCTTGCTCTTGGCCTAATGCATAGTCGGTAAAGCCAAAAGCCAAATAGAGTAAAACACCAAAAGACAATATGCCCCTAGATGATTTAATGAAAGCCGCATTAACCCGCCAACGGTAATCATTTTCAATATCGATAGGGAATTGAAGGCTCTTAAATCCAGATGACAGCAAAGCCTGATAGCGATTGATCTGTTTTTCTAACTGCTCTAATTGTTTATTAAACAAATGAGTTGAGGCAACCACAAACACTCCTAGCGTTTTGCACACGAGCATCGCCAAATCATAATGGCCATATCTTTCTTTCAGTGTAGACTTATATCACTGCGAGAAGACATAGTCTTTTACATAAAAGTGATATATACAAACGTTTATCCTTATTCTTTTACTTAATTTAACAAAGAAGATACTCACCATGAAGGTTTTTGACGACATCAGCCAATCGATTGGCAATACTCCCTTAGTACGCATCAGTAAGCTTACTCAACACCCTAGAGTATTCGCCAAGATGGAAAGTCGTAATCCCGCTCAATCAGTAAAGTGTCGCATTGGCGCCAATATGATTTGGCAAGCTGAGAAAGATGGATCACTAAAGCCTGGTATGGAGATCATTGAGCCCACCAGCGGCAATACGGGAATTGCGCTGGCTATGGTCGGAGCCTCTCGTGGTTATAAAGTAACGTTAACTATGCCAGAAACAATGAGTCTTGAACGTCGTAAAGTGATGCAAGCCTTAGGGGCAAACATCGTACTTACCGAAGGGCCTAAAGGCATGAAGGGGGCTATCGATAAGGCTGATGAGTTAGTTGCAGCTGCCGGAGGTAATGCCATTTTATTACAGCAGTTTACTAACCCAGCCAATCCAGAGATCCACGAAAAAACGACGGGCCCTGAGATTTGGCATGATACTGATGGTGAAGTCGACATATTCATTGCAGGTGTCGGTACAGGCGGGACCATTTCAGGTGTAAGTCGTTACATTAAACAGCAGCAAGGTAAATCAATTACCAGTATTGCTGTTGAACCTGCAGACTCACCTTTAATTAGCCAAACAAAAGCGGGTGAAGCTCTTAAACCAGCACCCCATAAGATTCAAGGTATTGGCGCCAACTTTATACCGGGTAATCTCGATATTGATTTAGTGGATGAGGTAGAGACTGTTGGAAATGAAGAAGCGATGGCAATGGCTCATCGTTTGATGGCTGAAGAAGGTATTCTAGCAGGCATTTCAAGTGGTGCAGCCTTAGTTGCGGCTTTACGCCAAGCTGAAAAAGAAGAGAACAAAGATAAGTGTATTGTTGTGATATTACCTGACTCCGGTGAACGCTACCTAAGCTCGCCACTGTTCGCTGGCATGTTCGATAACTAAAAAACAGATAGTTTTGCTGCTCATAGTCTTCTATGAGCAGTTTTTATTGAGCACCAATCAAGGCTTCAAAGCGAAACATCAATACCGGTGTAATATCATATTCATTTGCACTCAACGTTTCTAGCTCAGGACTGATTTCAGCAAACATCCAATTCTGATATACCTTACGTCTATAACGCACTCCTATACCATAATTATTAAACGTCGTATCGACTATTGTGTCCCCTGAAGCCCGAATATAATAGGCTAACACCTCTTTCGCATTTAATTCATGAAAGAGTGTCAAACCATAATTCAATTCAAAATATCCATTACTAACCAAATATTGGGCGCCCATATTAAAGCGCACTAAGCGATCAATATTCATTGGCCGACTCATTTCAAAAGACGTTTTTTCACCCAAGCCCCCTTGCCCTGACCAAAAAACTGTCTGTGTTGATTTAGTCCGATAATTGTCAAAATAGGCATACCGCCTAAAGCGCAAACGCGTAAACGGATCAGGAGGAAAGCCCCATTTCACCCCGGTATCAAAATTGACATTCCATTGATCCGTTTCTTTAAAGATATAACGCAGAGCCGTTGAGTATTCGACATTCTCAACTGTATTTATGGGGTTATTATCACGACTATCTTCATCATCCTCAGAGGATTGCAGTAGTAAATTGAATCGGTCGTTGGTATTTGGCAATACCAACTTAATACTCAAGCCATAATTATAATCCACCGGCTGACCAATCACTCGACGAGTGAAAAATGACAATTTGGCCCGACTACCACTAACATCATCATCAATAATATCATCCCCAAAAAAGGTATCGATGAAAAAACCATCGACATTGAACGAAATGGTATCAAGATATTCTTTTAACCAATCGTGGGAATAATCGATAAAACTTATTTTACTCTCAATTTCAACCACAGGTTCTTCTACGACGATGGGATTATTACCACCGCCTTCATAAGGATTAACACCGTACAAAGCCTGCTCTTCGATGCTCCAGCAAAAAGCGCTGAATAAGAACAAGGGTAAAATTAGAAAGACATTATTCATATAATGAGAATCATGGTTTCAAGACAGGATCATGATGCACTAAGACATCGGCTCTGGGATAAATATTTAACAACTGCTCGACAATTTTCTCACCCTCACGATGGGCACTGACAAGAGAAATATCGGCAGAGAAATCTAAATGCACTTGAATAAATTGCACATTACCTGATTGTCGAGTTTTAATATCATGGCAGCCCAGTATATTTTCATTACTGGCGACCAACCTTTCAACTTCCTCGACAACCTTAGGATCAAGTGCGTGATCCATTAGCATGTCTAGTGATTCCTTAGCGATGCCATAAGCGCTTTTTAATAGCGTGAATACAATAAATATTGCGACTATAGGATCCAGCCAAATCAGACCAAAATGAGCAGCAAATAAAGCAACGATTACTGCGGCATTGGCAAGAATATCACCGACATAATGCGCCGAGTCTGCCTTAACGGCTAATGAACCGGTACGAGAATAAACCCAGCGCTGATAGAGCACTAAGAAAATGGTTAATATTAATGAAATAGCCATTATCCAACCGGCAACATGTAAAGACCCTATTTCTTGTGGATGAATGAGTCGTTCACCTGCATGCAACAGTAATACGAAAGCAGAGCCGGAAATAAATGCTGATTGAATAAGTGCCGCTAAAGATTCTGCTTTGCCATGTCCAAAAGGATGTTCTTTATCCGCAGGTGAAAAAGCAAATCGAATAGCAAAGAAATTAATTAATGAAACGATAATATCTAAGCTCGAATCTGCAAACGAAGCCAAAATACTAGACGCATCAGTATTAGACCATGCAAAGCCTTTAATGATTATTAAGATAGCAGCGATGATAATTGACAAGATAGCCGCACTTTGTGTCAGCTTAGCGTCATTATTCATAAATATGGGGTCCTTATTATCCAACTAACTCTACGGAAAGACTCTACATTGTACTGCTGCAATATGATTGCAGCCAGTTAACTAGCAATATTATCCCGTGATTATCCATTTATCAGAAAAAATGAGACCTACTTCGACTAAAAGGTCGTCATTTCTATTGACCATTCAGTCGATGCAGGACAATATTGTGGCTACTTTTATTAAGATAGCGATTTAGGACAGAATAATGACAATTAAAAATGCCCTCATCGTAGATGATTCAAAGTCTGCACGCGTCATGCTTCAACGCTTATTGGAAAAGATGAATGTCGTTACCTTAGCCGTCGAAAGCGCGGAAGAAGCCTTAAGTTATCTTGAAAACCAACACCCTGACGTGATTTTTATGGATCACATGATGCCGGGAATGGATGGCTTAGAAGCTACCCAGACAATAAAAAACAATCCCAAAACCCAAAGTATCCCCACTATTATGTACACCTCGAAAGAAGGCGATGGCTACGATACTCTGGCTCGCTCACATGGGGCTTCTGGTGTTTTGCCTAAACCGGCCAATCAACAAGCGGTTATGGCTGTGATTGATTCACTCGCTGAAAACGCAGCAAATGACGTTACTACTAGCCAAGTTGAGGTTATAGCAAGCCAGTCGGTGTCTCTTGAGGCTATCGAAAATTTGATTAAGAATCGTTTAAATAGCTCTGTTTTATCAGCTAAGGCTGAAATTGCCGCTGGGCTCGATGGCGTCAGCCATCAGCTATTACAATCCCAGCAAGAACAGCTAACGATTGCAGAACGTAGCTTAAAACAATTAGTAAAACCGCTGCAAGGTCAACTGATTGATCTTCAAGACGATAATACCCTGTTTAAGCGCATCCAACCTCAGATGCAAAAACAGGCCATGGTCATTGCAGACAAGATTAGTCGCAAAAAGACCGAGGCTTTAGCAAAAGAAAATAATAGCAAAATTAAGCAGCTCGAAGACAAGCACCAGTTATTGGTTATTGAAGTTGCAGCTCAATCTAAGCAAGCTATGATCAAAGGTATTATCGGCGGCACTATCTTAGGCTCGGTAATAGCGATTGCTGTAAATCTATATCTATAACAGACAACAATCGCATTAAAATATTAGGGGGGCCAGCAGTGCCCCTTTTTATTACTCAAATTGTCGTACTATGACCAACCCCATCGGTGCATGGCTAATTATTCAAGCGAATATTCGATCTATACTTCTAAAACCTTCCCGCTATCGTTAGACTACCCGTATTATTAAAAAAACATTCTCAGACGACCACCATTTTAGGGATGAATACATGAACCTTAACCTTACCGCGCTCACCTTTATTGTCTTATTAACTACTGGCTGCTCTATCGCTACACCATTAGTAGTTGCGGGTGCTGGCGGCCACGCACTTGGACGCTATGAAGAAAACATTAAAGTCAGAGGGGCTGCTGCACTGCAAGAAGAACCAGACCTTTTAACCTACTCAATGCAGGCTATTGCGCGCAATAAAACAGATAAAGCGGTAAATACCTATCTTAAAGGTTTAAATGAGAAGAGCTATACCGCCAATATTAAATCACTGGCTTTATATCAAATTGGTTTAATTTACATGAGCCGTTACAGTGAACAAAGAAATGACGATATGGCGCTAAGTTATTTCACTCGCCATTTAAATGAATACCCTAATTCACGCTTGAAAAATAAGATAAAAGGTAAAATCGCACTGATTCAACAGCGTCAAAATAAGAAAATCCAATTAACCGCTGATGAGTTGATGGACCTAGCTGATCGTTCTTCATTATTAGCTCAAGTAGATATTCCATTTGACTCTGAACTAACGCCTATGAGTGAGCGTGCAATTATGAGCGACCGGATTGGAGATGCCGAAAGTGTTTATTTAATCCTCTATGACAATAAAGCGTCTTCAAATACCATGCGAGCTAAAGCTTTATATCAGATCGCATTGATTTATATGAGCGAATACAATACTCACGGTAATAATGCAAAAGCGTTAAACTACTTCCGTAAAATTACCGAAGAATTCCCGGCTAATCCGCTTGCTAAAAAAGCCAGTAAGCGCATGAGCCAAGTTATTAACCGTCAATAACATTCTATTCTGCATAAACTACAGACATAAAAAAAGCGGCTAATGCCGCTTTTTTTATGTCTGCTGTTTATTTTTTGGTCCAATAAACATCATCATTTGTATCAGCACACTCAGTTTTAAAATCGCCAACTGTTTCGTTACAAATTAAATCTTCAATAATAATAACAGGGATTTCAGCGCTCGTTTCGACCAATGCCTGCAATACTATGATTCTCTCATCAGAATCTATTGCATCATCAATCGCATTATCTATGTCACTGCACTGGTTATTACGAGCGCAATCAAATTCTATAGTCAGATATTTAATAACATCATTGGAGGATTTTTCTAGAGCTGTGCCTGATGTTTGCAATACGAATTTAAAAGACTCATTAGTTTTATCATCAATACTATTTTGCTCGATAAATTTTGCTGATGCGATATCTCCTGCCTTAATCGTCGTTTGTACATCGATATCATACTGCTGTCCCCACAAAGCTGTAAAATCAGTAATATCTAGATCCAATAAATTCCATTCCGTACTCGCATCAGTACTTTCCTTATATATTAGACACCAGCTAGGAATGATTAATCCGCAATCTGACTGGAAGTGAGCAACATCCCATGATTTATCATTGACGCCTTCACACTCACTGGAAAAGGTGTTTTCCGAAGATTGACATTTAATTCCCAACAAGGTTAATTGATTACTTTCAGCACTGATATTTAGTTGAATTGTCTCACTATCGGTATACGCCTTGGTTAAAAAGGTACAATCCGTTCCTGTACAAGTAAAATTTTTATCTGCGGCAATAATCCAACTAGAACCTGAGTTATCAGAAGAATTATCAAGTAGAATCCCACTCGACATATTAAATGTTAAGACGAAATCATTACTTGCCGGATCCATAATTTCTGTACTATCAATACTCTCTAAAGTATAAGCGCTATCCTTACCACTATCGCTGCGCTGCGCTTCAACTTGAATCGTATAGCGCTTACCCCACTCTAATGAGTCAAAGCCAGTCATCGGTAAGGTTGTCAGAGCGAATGCATCCTCTTCGCTTTTCCGAATACGAAAACATAAGTCTGTAGCCGTCCCACTACAAGCCTCTCGGTAGTGATCTACATATAAGGTACGAGTTGTTGGATCAAAACTTGAACCCAATTCTAAATCACAGGCAACAAGTAATGTGGCAAACAGTATAACGACTAATTTTTTCATTTTATTAACGCTTGTTTCCGAATAATAGGTTGAGCATACATGGAGTACAATTGTAGTTTCACATCATCAGGCTCGTTACTGCAACGATCTTGCAGCTGCTGAAGACCTTCTTCCACATCATCATAACGATCAAGGGGTGATAACAAACCATTATTAGCTAAAAGCTTGTGTGCTGCAAAATTAATAGGATAACAAGCATAACCTACAACGATTTGACGATCGATTTCTGCCGCTAATGACTCGGCATCAACAAATAGCTCGTGGGCTATTTCATCACCGAAACTGACTTGAACTCGACCTTTATTTCCCATTAAACCAGTGACAATGCTTTTCACATCTTCATTTTCAGATTTCTGATAACTTTGACCCTTCTTAATTGCTGCCAATTCCCTTGCCTTCAATAGATCACAAGGATCAAATTCGTAACTAATACTGACAGGGAGAGGGTTTAATTTCTGTAAGGCCTGAGGGAATGTTTCGTTTATTCCTCGCCCAGCTAAGCCAAGCATCTTCAGAACGGCAGTATCCGTGGTATCGATACCATCTTTCGCTCGTCCCTCTCGCTGCGCAATCCATACCGAATGACCATCATCAATTGAGTGTCGAATATAACGAGAGAGCAATTGTAATGCCGAAAATTTTTCTCGTTTGGCCTTTATTGAGCGTTTAACAATAAAGCTTTTATTAAGGCGCATTAAATCGCCCACGACAGGATTCGTTAATAGATTATCACCGATGGCGATTCTTCCTGTTGAACGCTCACTCAGGTGTAGTGCAAAATTAACCAAGGTTGGATCTAGTGCAATATCTCGATGATTTGATAACCAGGTAAAACTTTTATTTTTATCCAGCCCATCCAAGCCAGTGACAGCAAAATTTGTGGTTGTTTTATGAACAATCTTACCAATATACCCAGCCAGCCACGATTGAAATTCAGCAATTGATTCAAGGCCGACTAAATCTCTCTGCAATCTCCAACGCACTAACGAGCGCGCTAATAATCGTAAAGGGCCACGCCAATTGGGGCGCATGAAATATGCCAAGCCTTTCACCAGATCAGGTTCAGCCAATAATCGCTCTATAATTTCAGGGAATTCTGTATCGTTATAAGGCCTTATATCGGCAAATTCATCCATTCCATTTTCC
>Ga0105359_10001354_pt1 | contig 20597 bp, 15 predicted proteins | sample GOMGulsemesocosm_6_FD_83659 | JGI IMG/M metagenome (GOLD analysis project Ga0105359, IMG submission 83659) | Methane-oxidizing microbial communities from mesocosms in the Gulf of Mexico - GOM8C Gulf of Mexico | ecosystem: Environmental > Aquatic > Marine > Cold seeps | place: Gulf of Mexico...
GGGGTGATGGGTTGAAAATTTCATATTACGTGAGACCTTGGAGTTACGAGTATTTTCAATATATCGCTAACCAGGGAATGGCTGCTCATGAAGCTAGCTTTGTCAGTGATTTTAAGGAGCTTTGTGATAATGATTTATCCGTTGCCTTTTATAATACTTATGGAGATTGGAATGGAGAGTTACCCTCTGGGTTAGATTCTTTGATTGTTGAAGATATTGTAGCCAGAGATAGGATGCTTCGTGATATGAAGGGCGATGTAGCTTTAAGAATGGTTGTGTCTGCCTATGTTTCAATTAATAGTTACCTGGAGGATCACTCTCCAGATGCTTTTATCTCGGTTACGATAGATTCTTATATCATCGATATATTTAAATACCTATGTGGTCGTAAGGGAATTGCTTTTTTTGGGGTTCACTTAACAATGATTAAAGACTATACCCTTATTACAGCCAGGGGTGAGCTTAATGACTTTAGAGTAGTGGAGGCTCAAGAGATTGAGGGTGTATTTAAAGAAGTATCCTCTAAAAGTTATAGTGTAACTTACGTAAATAATAAGGACCCTTCATTTGTTGTTGGGTTCAAACGTTGGTTGCGTAATTTAGTTAAAATTCCTTATTTTGAAGTGGTTAGGCACCTAAAGTCTGATAGGCTAAATTATCATTATTTAGCAACAATGGCTGTGTCTAAGCGACGTTTAAATCCTGGCTTGCTATTTACCAAGCGCTTTTTCGATAGAGATTGGGAAGAGGCCTTAAACACTAATAGAAAAAAAATCTATATCCCGATTCAATTTCATCCAGAATGTAATAGTGAATACTGGTCACGGGTACTGGAGTTTATGCCATATGAAAAGAGTTTTATTTCGGTAGTTAAAAAATTATCAAAAAAATATCAATTATTTATCAAGGAACATCCTGAAATGGTTGGTCTACGTGACCCTGCCTTTTATCGTGAATTACAGCGCTGTAATAACGTAACTATAGTGCCTGTAGGTGTGTCTCAGGAAAGACTGATTGATGATTGTAATGTTTCTCTAACCTGGAATAGCTCTGTGGGAATAGAGAGTATTATGCGTGGAAAACCAGTTATTACTTTCGCTAATCCCATGTATGCAGTTGGAAGATGCTTTCTAAATATCACAACCGAAAAAAATATGCTTGGGTTAATTGAAGGCTTTCTGTCTGAGATAACCGATGTTAGTGAAAGTGAAAAAAAGGCAGTAATTGCCAAAATATTATCTACCAGTATTTACGGTCATCCAGATGAGTGTTTTTTTAGTATGACCGATTATGCCAAGAAACGTGATGCTCAACGCTTATCTAAATCACTTGAAGAGCACTTTGAAAGTTGGTATCAGTGGACTGTAAACGAAAACGTGCAAGTGAGAGATTTGTACCGTTAATATGTGGAAATATTGATGCTTGGAATAATAATTATTTATCCGTTTTATGTTTGATGTTGAAAAAAGTATATAGCGAGTTGTCAGGTGAAATCGAATTTGAATTTGACGTATTTTTATCTGTTGTTCTAATACTCTCTTAATATTTTTTTATCTATTTCAGGAAAATGGGATGATTGTTATCAGAGGAGTTATGCTAAAGGGGTTATATTTTGAGTTTCTATTTTAGAATCTTTATTTGCTTGATTGGCTTGGATATCATTATGATGCCCCTTGGCTCAATATTGGGGCAGTCTGGTGTTGGTGAAGTTTTTTTTAATTTATTTAAAATACCATTTTTATTGCTATTGGTTGTAGTTATAATTTTTCACTTAAGGTATCGGATTCGTTTGAATTCAATATCTATTTTATTTTTAACTTTTGGATTGTTCTCTTTATTTAATGGGTTACTTAATAACGATATAAATAAAGCATTCTTTACTCATATTTATGGTCTTATTTTACCTGTTCTTGGATTGTCATTCGGTTCGTATTTTTATAAATATGCTTATGATCAAGATGTCCGGCTTTTTCATATAGTATTTAAATGGTCGTTTTTTATACTGGCAGGGCTAACTTTTGTATATTATTTGTTGTATATATCAGGGGTTATTAATTACTTTGGTATGGCCACTAGGTGGCCGTATTTGGCAGCATATGCATTATCTAATAATAAATTAATGATGTTTATTGCAGCAATTTTATTGGTGCTAATGACAGGTAAAAGATCAATGATTATTCAGTACATTGTCTTTATTTTTGTGTATTTCATCCAGACTAGGCGAATTAATCCTTTTGCGTTAAAAAAGAGTGTTAAGCTAGTTTTTCTACTGTTTATTATCGGCGGAGTATTTCTGGGTCTACATCAGGGTGTATTCCACCGGTTTGATTCATTGCTAAAAATTGATTTTCAGGATGAATATAGTTTATACATAGCTACATCGGGAAGGAGTGCGGAAGTATTTGGGCTATTAAGTCACCTGGCAGATGATACTGATATTTGGTTGATGGGGGGAGGGTTTGGTGAAACTTTTACTTACATGGCTGGCCTGGATGGTGAACCCTATGCTCTCACTACTCACTATTCACACTTTAGCCCGTTTTATTTTGTATTAGTTTATGGTGCGCCATTTACCATTCTACTTTACCTGTCAATTATCTATATTATGATCAGATCTTTTACAAAAATATCTGATGTGTTTTATATGATAGCGGTGGGAGGATTTATAACATCATTTTTTTCTTCAATTATGCTAGTAGATTTACAGTTCTGGATTTTCTTGGGGGGGGTGATTCATGCCTCCAAAAATAAGAAAGTCCTAGGTAAATTTAATTTAGTTACGCGTAAAATTATAGTTAGAACAAAGGGTGTTTGTAATGTTTAGTGATAAAGTTTTACTTATAACCGGTGGTACTGGATCGTTTGGGAATGCGGTATTAAGGCGTTTTTTAAAGACTGATATTAAAGAAATTCGTATCTTTAGTCGCGATGAAAAAAAACAGGAAGATATGCGCATTAAGTACAATCATCCGAAGTTGAAGTTTTATATCGGTGATGTTCGTGACTATAACACTATCTCAAGTGCATTGAGGGGCGTTGATTATGTCTATCATGCAGCTGCTCTTAAACAGGTACCATCTTGTGAATTCCACCCAATGGAAGCGGTTAAAACTAATATACTGGGAACAGAGAATGTATTGGAAGCTGCCATAAATAATAACGTTTCTCGAGTTGTTTGTTTGAGTACCGATAAAGCCGTGTACCCCATTAATGCAATGGGGATTTCCAAGGCGATGATGGAAAAAGTAATGGTGGCCAAGTCAAGAAGCGTAAACGGTAGCAATACGGTTATCTGTGGCACACGCTACGGAAATGTGATGGCATCTCGTGGTTCAGTCATACCTTTATTTGTTGACTTGATCAATGCGGGTCGACCTTTAACCCTGACTGACCCGAATATGACAAGATTTATGATGACGCTAGAAGATGCTGTGGATTTAGTACTTTATGCATTTGCACATGGGGATAATGGTGATATTTTTGTACAAAAAGCACCTGCCGCCACCATTGAGACACTTACAAATGCTCTGTTGGGTATACTTGGTAAAGATGATCATAAAGTTGAAATAATTGGCACGCGTCACGGTGAAAAACTATATGAGGCATTACTAAGTCGCGAAGAAATGGCATGTGCTATCGATATGGGTGAATATTATCGAGTACCGCCGGATAATCGTGATCTAAATTATGGCAAATTTGTTGAGCAGGGTGATGAAAAAATCAGTACTTTTGATGATTATAATTCTCATAACACGGAAAGGCTCGACGTTAAAGGAATGCAAAAACTGCTACTGAAACTTGATTTTATTAATGCTGTAGTTGCTAATAAAAATTTCAAGTTGGAAGCTTAACAATGAAAATTTTAGTTACTGGTTCCAATGGCTTCATTGGCAAAAACCTTATGGTTAAGTTGCGCGAGCAAGGTTTTACAGATATCGTAGTGCTTGATAAAGGCAGTACAATTGCTGACTTGAAAAACGATTTAGTCGATGTTGATTTTGTATTTCATTTGGCGGGTGTTAATCGTCCAAAAGATGAGATTGAATTTAGACAGGGTAATACAGATCTAACTCAATCGCTTGTTGATGAGCTAGCCTCTTTAGGTCGTCAGGTGCCGATAGTTTTAACATCCTCAATTCAGGCATCATCTTCTAACGCATATGGCAACAGTAAGGCAGGTGCCGAGGCCGTTGTGAGGAGCTACCAAGATGCTACAGGTTCACCTGGCTATATTTTCCGACTACCCAACGTATTTGGTAAGTGGTGTAAGCCTAATTACAACTCTGCAGTTGCTACTTTTTGCCATAACACTGCCCGTGATATTCCGATTACCATAAATGATGCTAGTGCCGTTATAAATTTAGTATATATAGATGATGTTTGTGATGCTTTTATCGCTTTACTTTCTGGTGGCATCCCAAATGGTTATACAGAGATCTCACCAGTTTATAAAAAAACTGTAGGTGATGTTGCTGAACTTTTAAAGTCTTTTAAAGAGGGTCGTCAAACTTTAATTACTGAAGAGGTTGGAACAGGGTTTACCCGAGCTTTATATTCAACTTATTTGAGTTACCTTGCCCCCCAAAATTTTGCCTACACGGTTCCTGGGTACACCGACGAACGTGGCACATTTGTTGAGATGTTGAAAACGCCATCTGCGGGTCAGATTTCTTTTTTTACTGCACATCCTGGTATCACTCGTGGAGGCCATTATCACCACACTAAAAATGAAAAGTTTTTGGTTATTAAAGGTGAAGCCCGTTTTCGATTTAAACAGATTGTTTCTGCTGAAACTTACGAGCTAGTAACCGATTCAAATAAATTTCAGATAGTTGAAACAGTTCCTGGCTGGACTCATGATATTACTAACATAGGCGATGATGAACTGGTGGTGATGTTGTGGGCTAATGAGATATTCGATCGAAATAATCCAGATACAATTGCAAGTGAGCTGTAATGAACAAACTTAAAATAATGTCAGTGGTGGGAACACGACCGGAAATTATTCGGTTATCTCGAGTTCTGGCAAAATTGGATCAATTTTGTGAACATATTATTGTCCATACAGGGCAAAATTACGATTACGAACTCAATGAAGTGTTCTTTAGCGACCTTGGCGTTCGTAAACCTGATTATTTTCTTGATGCTGCAGGCGGTAACGCTGCAGTAACCATAGGACAAATCATCATTAAAGTTGATGAAGTATTGGAAAAAGAACAACCCGAAGCAATGCTAGTATTAGGTGATACAAACTCTTGTATCTCTGCATTGCCTGCCAAGCGAAGAAAAATTCCGATATTTCACATGGAGGCTGGTAATCGTTGTTTTGATCAGCGAGTTCCTGAAGAAACTAATCGAAAAATTGTAGATCACCTGGCGGATGTAAACTTAACATATAGTTCAATTGCTCGTGATTATTTACTGGCTGAGGGCATACCAGCTGACAGAGTAATTAAGACCGGTAGTCCGATGTTTGAAGTATTAAATAATTATATGGAGCAGATAGATGGCTCTGATGTCTTGCAGCGCCTTGGCCTCAGTGAAGGTAACTTTTTTGTTATCAGTGCTCACCGCGAGGAAAATGTCGATTCGCCTGCAAACCTGCTGAAGCTGGCTTCAATTTTAAATTCAATTGCTACAATCTATGGTATGCCTGTAATTGTGTCTACGCACCCACGCACACGTAAGCGTATTGAAGAGCAGGGCATTGAGTTTCATGAGAATGTGCAACTGCTTAAACCGTTGGGTTTTCATGATTACAATAAACTTCAAAAGACTTCAAAAGCCGTGCTATCGGATAGCGGTACCATTACCGAAGAATCATCAATCATGAACTTTCCCGCACTTAATATCCGTGAAGCTCATGAACGCCCAGAAGGGTTTGAAGAAGCATCTGTGATGATGGTTGGTTTAGAACTTGAACGTGTGTTGCAGGCTCTTAATATTCTAGAGGAGCAGCCAACCGGTACAGAGCGCCTTTTAAGACCTGTGTACGACTACAGTATGCCTAATGTGTCCGATAAGGTAGTCCGTATAATACATAGTTATACAGACTATGTGAAAAGAGTGGTATGGAAGCAATATTAACTACAAACAATAATAGTATTTATTAGTATTGTTAAAAGTTATTTTGTTTTTTTATCTAAGCTAGGTTTGTTAATAATTAGCATAGAGGCAAAATTGAAAATTTTATTGTTGACCCAATGGTTTGATCCCGAACCTACCTTTAAAGGTCTGTTGTTTGCAAAAGCTCTGCAGGCCCGAGGCCACGAAGTGGAGGTTATTACCGGGTTTCCAAATTACCCTGGTGGAAAAGTGTATGATGGGTACCGTATGCGTTGGTTGCAACGTGATGAAATAGATGGGGTGCAGGTTAATCGTGTGCCTCTGTATCCTAGTCATGATGGGTCAGCAATAAAGCGAATTTTTAATTACATTAGCTTTTGTGTTACGGCAACACTATTTGGAATATTTTCGGCAAAAAAAGCGGATGTTATTTATGTATACCATCCACCATTAACTGTTGGAATTGCTGGTGCCGTAATAGGTTTTTTCCGACGCACACCCTTTGTGTATGATATTCAAGATTTGTGGCCAGATACATTAAAAGCCACTGGAATGCTCACTAATGACCGGGCTCTTAGTGTTGCGGCTAGAGTATGTAATTGGGTCTATAAACGTGCCAATCATTTAGTTGTTCTTTCTCCTGGCTTTAAACGTCGATTGATTGAGCGTGGTGTTCCAGAGTCTAAACTAACGGTCATTTATAATTGGTGTGATGAGCCTTCTCTTGAAAGCAATCACAAGCTTGACTCGGGGGTATTGCCAGATGGCTTTAATGTTGTTTTTGCAGGAAATATGGGGCATGCCCAGGCATTGGATACTGTATTGGATGCTGCTGAAATCGTTGCTAAAAATAGCAAGCAAGTTAATTTTGTACTTGTTGGTTCAGGTATTCAGGAAGCGGCTCTTAAACAACAAGTAGTCGATAGAGAATTGCTTAATGTGTTTTTTGTTCCACGAATGCCAATGTCAAAGGTGGGTGCTTTATTAAGGTCTGCCGATGCGTTATTAGTGCACCTTAAAAAAGATGAACTTTTTGAAATTACTATACCATCAAAGCTCCAAGCATATATGGCAATTGGTCGACCTATTATTATGGCGGTTGATGGTGATGCAGCTCAGCTAGTTAAGGATGCCGCTTGTGGGGCTTGCTGTGAATCTCAGAATCCACAAGGCCTGGCGCAGCAAGTAATGACACTTAATAGTCTATCTGATACAGAACTGACGGAGATGGGTGATAACGCTAAAAGGTTTTATCAGAATGAATTATCTCTTAATGTAGGCTGCGACCATTTTATAAATTTGTTTAATGATATTTTAGGTAAAAAATGTGATGGAAGTTATGAAAAGAATGTTTGATATACTGGTGTCCTTTTCGGTTCTCCTTCTTAGTGCTCCTTTGTTGTTATTGTTAGCTTTGTTGATTAGAACTCAGTTGGGTTCCCCTGTACTGTTTTGCCAGCCGCGTCCTGGATTTAAAGGAAAATCCTTTAACATGGTTAAGTTTCGCTCGATGACGGATGAACGAGATGATGCGGGTGAGTTACTTTCTGATGCCCGAAGATTAACTCGTTTTGGTAAGGTATTACGCGCTACGAGTTTGGATGAACTTCCAGAGCTATGGAATGTATTAAAAGGTGATATGAGTATTGTGGGGCCTAGACCACTGATGATGGAGTATCTTCCGTTTTACTCCCCTGAGCAAGCAAGGCGGCATGATATGTTGCCTGGAATAACAGGTTTAGCGCAAATTAGCGGACGCAATGCTTTAACCTGGGAAAAAAAGTTTGAATTGGATGTCTGGTATATAGATAACTATTCATTTTGGCTAGATATTAAAATTTCGTTAGCCACTGTAAAAAAGGTACTTATCCCAGAAGGGGTTAGCCCGGATGGCCATGCTACGATGCCGAAGTTTATTGGTACAAAAGAAGATAAAGATGTCTAGTGTTCAGCGTTTTGCAGTTGTATCAGATATTCATGGAAATCTGTGCGCTTTACAGGAAGTCGTTAATTATATCCGTAAAGAAGACATACCCAAGGTTTTAATATTAGGTGATCTGCTAACTTATGGTTGTGAACCTAATGGCGTGATTGCTTTGCTGAAAGAGCTGAATGATGAGCGCTGTTGTATATTTATAAAAGGTAATCATGATCAATTCTATTTTGATTTGACCGACGGTGCTGATCCTTTTTCTTATAAAATGCCTGAATTTGTTAAAGAATCTGTCATTTGGACACATGAGACGTGTCAGTACGATCTTCGTTCAGAATTTGAGTGGATCGATAACTATTATGAATCTGGTTGCTTCTTCGCACATGCCAATCCATTTGAATATGGTAACTGGCGATATATTAATAGTGTAAGTGATCACTTTGCCGCGGCTGTTAAATTAAATGATTTAAATTATAGAGTTGCGTTTTGGGGGCACACACATAGACAAAAAGTTGCTTTGTGTAGAGTTGAAAATAATAAAGTAGAAAACGACCCCGAAATATTAGACGCATTACAGAAGCAGTTTTCAATAAACTTAAAGACAGATAATAACATTTCAATTTTTAATGCCGGCTCAGTAGGGCAGCCACGCGGAGTTGCTCCTTCTTTTTTGAACGTGAATGTTCGTGGTCAGATTATCAATATTGATGTTATCGGTCTTTCGTATGATTCTTCTGCACATATTGCCCAGATAAATAATAGCAGCATGTCGCTTGCGACAAAGAATCAATTAATATCGTATTTTGATAAGGATAATACATGATAACTGTATTCGTTAGTGGCGCTGGTGGTGGTGTGGGTCAGGGTATCATCAAGTCACTCAAGTTAATTGATGATTTGGAAATTCGAATTATAGCAGCAGATATGGGCGCGTTATCTGCAGGTTTGTATACGGCGGACCGTTGTTATCTTATACCTAAAGCATCGGAAGAAGGATACGTTGATTATCTATTGGATATATTTTGCAAAGAGTCAGTGGATTTTTATTTCCCTGGTACTGACGTTGAATTGTTAAAATGTGCTGAGAATGCCGTTTACATTAAGAATAAATCGGGTACAACTGTTGTGGTTTCGCCATATGAGGCGATCGAGTTATCTGATGATAAATATTTGACATATGAATTTCTTGAACAAAATGATTTGTATGCCCCTGCCAGTTTCTTACCCTCGAACCTTCCTGAAAGTATCGATTACCCTGTTATTGTAAAACCAAGAATTGGTTGTCGATCTATAGGGGTTTCCATTGCCAAAAATATTCAGGAATTGAATGCTCGACTTGAATCTGAACGTGGCTTAATGGTTCAAGAATTAGTTGGAAGCGATGATGAGGAGTATACCTGTACTGTAGCTGCAGTTAATGGCAAAGTTTCTGATGCCCTTATTCTTCGTAGAACATTGCGATCTGGGGATACATTCCAAGCAAAACCTGTGCAATCAACGGTAATTTCTGAATACGTTCGTAAGATAGCCCTGCTGCTACATATTAATGGCTCCTGTAATTTTCAATTAAGATTGGCCGATGGGATTCCAAAAGTATTTGAGATAAATTGCCGATTCTCTGGGACAACCCCGTTTTGTTCTCAATTAGGGTTTAATCCAGTAGAATTTTATTTGAAAGCGGTACTGGAAAAAAGTTATCAGGGCTCAATAAACTATGATGCGATTGTTTTGCGTCATTGGACCGAGTCTGTGATTGATATTAAAGAATATGAAATGTTGCAGTCCAACGGAAGCTTGGATCCAAAAAAACCTTTAATTTCCAATCTGTAAGCAGACTAAAAGTAGGTTAGTAATGCCTAGCTTGAGGCTGGTGTTTGTTAGAAGTAATTACGGAGCGTCAGGTTTATGGAAAAGGTTAGCAAAGTTGCTTTGACTGGTGGCACAGGCATGGTTGGTCGCCACCTCAAGGCCCTGCTTGATAGCAAAGGGATTGAATATGTTGATATAATTCGTAGTCATTGGGATTTAGTTAACTGGAAAACAGCGGATGAAATAGACTCATTATTGGGAAATGTAGACGCATTGTTACATGTTGGTGCGGCTGTCCCATCACCTTTACATTCACTAACAACTCAAACCTTATTTGACGCAAATGTACGTGTGTGTGTTGCTATGGCAGAGTGGGCAGTTAGTAAAAAGGTACCAATTGTTTATTTGTCAGGTGCTACTGTCTATAAAGACCCTCATAGTCGAAATATATGTGAAGATGATGAGAAAACTACAAATAATTTCGGTGGTTTCTATGGTTTTACAAAGTATTTAGCAGAACAGGTGTTCAATCATTATTCACATAATGGCTTACAGTTAATTATTTTGCGTCCCACATCTATTTACGGTGCGGGTATGGGAGCTGGTAAGTTAGTTAGTGATTTTCTCGTACGTGCACAAAATAATGAAATTATTGAAATTCAACCACCATATAATAATGCGGTAAATTTAATACATGCAGCTGATGTTGCCAGAGCAATTTTACTCTCCTTGCAGTCTAAAGCTTGGGGTATATATAATGTCTCTGCATCAGAGAATAGTACAATTGAAGAATTGGCACGAACTTGTGTTGCTCAGACAGGAGCTGGAGAAATCGAGCTAATTAAGAAAGGGGAGCTTGAGGACCAAGTGCCATTTCTACGTTTTGATTTAAACTGTAGGCGTGCGTTTAATGCTTTTGGCTATACTCCTCGTATACCTTTAGATGCTGGTATAAAACTCTTGTCCGCAGAGCAATACCTTTAAGAAAATAAATTTAATAAGTTGTAGGAATATACTGATGTCAGTCATTGATTTCTCCCCTTGGCCGTCCTATTCGGAAGAAGAGGCTTCGGCGGTTAGTGATGTGCTTCTTTCAAATAAAGTTAATTATTGGACTGGGCAGGAATGCCGTGAATTTGAAAAAGAATTTTCAGTGTTTTCAGGCTGTGGATATGCCGTTGCATTGGCAAACGGAACGTTGGCATTAGATGTTTCACTTAAGGCGCTAAACATCGGTGTGGGAGATGATGTAATTGTTACCTCTCGTACTTTTTTGGCCTCTGTGTCAAGCATAATTCTTGCTGGTGCTAGACCTATATTTGCTGATGTAGACCCTGATACACAAAATATCACGACTGAAAGTATTTGTGCTGTCTTAACAGCCAATACAAAAGCCATAGTATGTGTTCACCTGGCTGGTTGGCCTTGCGATATGGATTCGATAATGCGTTTAGCTAATGAACAAGGGCTCTATGTTATAGAGGACTGTGCTCAGGCCCATGGTGCAAAATATAAAGGAAAACCAGTAGGCTCCATTGGCCATATTGGATGCTGGAGTTTTTGCCAAGATAAGATTATGAGTACAGGCGGTGAAGGTGGCATGGTAACTACAAATGATGCTGCTTTATGGCATAAGATGTGGTCTTATAAGGATCATGGTAAAAGTTGGGATGCAGTATATAAAAAACAGCATCCGTCTGGTTTTCGTTGGTTACATGATAGTTTTGGAACTAATTGGCGAATGACTGAAATGCAAGCGGCTATAGGGCGTATCCAGCTAAAGAGGATGCCTAAGTGGCATGATAGCCGTTTGGCAAATGCACAGAAGATGTGGGATATAGCTCGAAAGTCTAATGTTTTAAGGGTACCTGTCATACCAAAGGAAATTGAACATGCTGCCTATAAATGTTATGTGTTTGTATAGCCCTCTGAACTCAGGGAGGGCTGGGATAGAGACCGTATCATGGAAGAGGTTAATAAATCAGGCGTGCCCTGTTACTCTGGATCTTGTTCAGAAGTTTATTTAGAAAAGGCCTTTGATAATACTGATTATCGACCAAATGATCGTCTACCTTATGCAATGGAACTAGGCAGTACATCTCTTATGTTTTTAGTGCATCCAACACTCACTAATTCAGAAATAGATAAGTTCTGTGGTGTTATAGAGGGTGTAATGCTCAAGGCCGGGTTATAAAAATACGGCTATGCTCTGTATCAGTGTTATTTTAATGATAGGGTTATACACTGATATGGTCTTGAAAATTTAAAAAAATCAAATTAAGAGTGTCGACTGGCTTTTGCTTAATAAGTTTTAATTCGAGTATTAACAATATTTAGCTCTATCAATATAAAATTAAGGACGTTGTAAATGTTAAAACAGTGGCTTAAAAATATCGCCAAAGCATTTGGTATGAGTCATTTTCTGAGTAGAGCTGCAGGTTATTCACCGATTCGACTTGTTTTAGCCCTGAAAGCTAAAAAGTTATATCTGCAATATTATACAGAGTCATGTTCCAATTACTCAAGTTCACCACTGGTTAACAAACAGTTGGCCGATGTTGGAATTGTTGCGATTAGGAATCCTCTAAATCTAGACTCAGAGTATGTTAATCGAATATGTGATGAATTTAATAATGGAGGCAATGTTGTCTCTTATGATTTCGGCTTTTATAAAGAGGGTATTGTCGACGGTGCCAATGCATTTTACCTTAAAACAAAAAAGCTGATATCTACAGGTATAATCGATCGTCTCTTTGATTCCGATATATTAGCAATGCTGGAGGGTCATTTAGGAACTAATGTACGTTTAGTGAACACTTCTTGTTTTAAAATTTGCCCTAATGATTTTATTGATGAGGGTAGCTTTATCTGGCATCGAGATTCTCAGCCGGATCATTCCTATAAATTGATTGTATATTTGACTGATGTCGAAGAGTGTGATGGTGCTTTTCGCTATATGGGTGGGACTCATCTTAGTTACAATGGTCTTGCTCAGTTTGGAAACTCTAGGTTGAGGGGGCATAGTAGCGAAGAAGGAACGGTATATGAGGGGGGGGCCAGTGACGGTGTCTTATTCAACAATAATGGTTTTCACCTTGGAGGTCGCAGCATTAGAAATGATCGAGTAGTCGTTGTATTTAATTTTAAGCCATCTCTAATCCCATGCAGGGATTATTTTAAGAAATACTCCTGTGGTGGTGTATCTGATTTGGAATTTTACGCAAACCCTTATGCCGTATGGTGGTAGCAGTTAAATATAAATGAAAATCTATGCTTTATTGATGGTGTTAAGTGCATTTCTTGGCGTCGCCAAACAATTTATGTACGCTAAAATGTTAGGGGTTGATGGCTTTGGTTATTATGCGATTGCCTTATTAGTCCAATCTTATGGTATGTATGTTTTTACTTTTGGTCTGAATGAAGGTCTTATTCGTGAGCTGACTTTCTATTTTTCTAGAGGTCAGTATGACGGTGGAAAGCAGCTCAGAAATAAAACGCTGACATTTCTATTCTTTATTCTAGGGCTGAGTATTGTGCTGCTGCTAGTGATTGCACCGGTGAGTAATTATTATTATGGCAACACCTATAATGTTTATTTGTTGGGCGTGCTTTATTCTATTTCGACGATAGTATTTAATTTTACATCGATTGAGCTTAAAGCCAGGCAAAACATTAAATCTCTTTCAAAGTACCTTCTCCTTAAAAATGTTTATTTTGTATTGTTTGGTTTTGTTTTGATAATACTGGGTTTTTCTGCTGTAACAGTTGTGATTTCTGAAATAGTAGTGCAGATTTTAATGGCTTGGTATTTATTGAAGGTTAGGAATGCGGAGTTCACTCTTGATTTTAATATGAGGCCGGTACTAGTGCCGGTGATGAAGTTGGGCTTGCCATTTATGCTTACTTCGTTTTTACGTAATGTTATTAATAGTTTTGATAAGGTTTTTATCACAGCCTTTTTTACTATTACTGTTATGGGTCAATATTCGTTTGCTATGATCTTATTTAGTGGTGGATTGGTATTTCAGAATATCCTTAGCACAGCATTCCAACCTTATGCTATTGCTGATTTTGCCAAGTATAAGCAGCCTTATAGGTTATTCAAATATGCTATCAAGGTCAGTGTAGGGATATTAATGTTGTTTGCGATTGGGTTTTATCCTGTGATAAATCTAATTGAATATTTTGTAATCCAGTTTTACGCTGAGTACGCCGAATCACTGACTTTGATTCCATTTATATATGTTGCCATGGCGTTTATGTCAGTAAATATTTTTGACTCAGTTCTATTGGCAACTGGGGCGGGTCTAAATCTATTTAAAACAAATGTCATGGTCTCAATAATATACGTGTTACTATGTTTTTATGTTGCATTTTTCCCTGGTAAACTCGCCATGGAGAACTTTGTATTGGTATTCTGTATATCACAGTTTTTTCTGTATCTGGGAGCTCTAGCAACTAGCTATGTAGACACGAAAACATATATTGAAATAACGTCTGGTAATAATTAAAACTTGTTATTATTTTAAATGTGATTTAGTTAATAATGTGCTAATAAGATAAATATTTAAGGGAAGGTGTGCTTTATGCTGTTGGTTGAAAAAGGAACGAGATATTTTAATTATTTAATTAATGATGGTTATGTTCCTAGTTTTATTGCAAATTTTCTTCCTGGAAACTACTTAAGTTACGATGTTGTTCGCAAGTGTTTTGTTGAGAAGGTTAAGCAGCAGAGTATTTATATTCAAAGGCCAAAAGATGCAGTTGGCTTAGTTAATGGCTGTGCTGGTTACCGTAACTTAACAGATTGGTTGTGTGAACAAGTATACTTTCATCATTACAAGCCAAGCAACGGAGAGGTGTTTGTTGATATTGGTGCTGGTTACGGGCAAGAGTGTATGTGGCTAGCTAGTACTTGCCCGGAAGTTAAGATACAAAATATTGAAGCAAGCCCGTCGGTTTACTCTCATCTTTGTGAAACTACTTCGGCCAAGAAAAATGTAGTAAATACAAATGCTTGCATTGCCGATGAGGGTTATATGTTTTTACCCTTTAGCCCTAATTATGCATCTGTGAACATACATGAAAATCCATCCATAAGAGTAAAAGGGATTAGTTTTGATGATTTTATGGATGAGAATAGTATTGAGTCGGTTGACTTGCTTAAGATGAATATAGAAGGTGCTGAGCTGGGTGTGCTAGAAAGTATTCGTCGCTTTGATAAGGTCAAGAGGTTTATTATTTCTTGTCATGATTTTCGTGCAAATCGTGGCCAAGGTGAATATTTTAGAACTAAAGATAAGGTTGTGGAAATCTTGAAAAAAAATGGTTACACAATTAAAGGCATTGAGTTAGAAAATTACCCTTCTGACGCCTGGCGTTTATCTGTCGATGACTGGGTGTTTGCAGAAAAAGTATAATTCCCAGCGAAAAATTAGGCTAATCAAATAGATTTTCCGATAAAAGATTATAATAACAAGCCAGTGTTCGACTGATTGTATAGGCTATCAATTGAATTTTCTGGCTTTCGTTGATCTGCTAACTAACTTGAAATATTATCCGTTTCGAAATATTTTCGTTATACATAAGAATATATATATGGAATTGCTAGATGTTATTTAACTCTTATGAGTTTATTTTAGTGTTTTTGCCAGTGGCTTTGCTTTTGTTCTATCTGGCATCCTTATTTAGTAATCGATCAGCTGCTGTCGGTTCTTTAGTATTAATGTCACTATTTTTCTACGGTTATTGGAATCCCGAGTATCTACCGTTAATGGCTTTCTCAATTGCCTTTAATTATAGCTGTGGTTTTCTTCTTACAATGTATTCAAGAGCCAGTTTAGGGAAAATTATTCTTTCAATTGGCATAGGTGTAAATCTAATGTTAATTGGCTACTTTAAATATGCTAATTTTTTTATAGATCAACTTAATTATGTAACTGAAAACGAATTTAATATCGCAGAAATACTGTTGCCTTTAGCAATATCGTTCTTTACATTTCAACAAATAGCCTATTTGGTCGATGTCTATCGTGGTAAGGCAAAGCATGGTAATTTTCTCGATTATTGTCTTTTTGTGACATTTTTCCCACAATTAATTGCTGGTCCAATCGTGCACCATAATCAAGTAATGTCTCAGTTTCAAGATCGCGCCACTTACCGTTTTAATTTAGATAGTTTTACGATTGGATTGACCATATTCGCCATAGGTCTAATTAAAAAAGTACTGATTGCCGATAATATTGCAGTGTATGCCACACCGGTTTTTGGTGCTGCCGAAGTTGGTGGAGATATAGGCGCTTTACAAGCCTGGCTGGGTGTATTGGCTTATACCTTACAAATATACTTTGATTTTTCTGGTTATTCTGACATGGCAATCGGTTTGGCGAGAATGTTTAATATTAAACTACCCATAAATTTTAATTCACCTTATAAGTCTCGAAGTATTATTGAATTTTGGCGTCGTTGGCATATTACGCTATCAAATTTTCTCAGGGATTACCTTTATATTGCTCTAGGGGGAAATCGTAAGGGTAAGGTATCTCGCTACTCTAATTTGATGATCACTATGTTGCTTGGCGGATTATGGCATGGGGCGGGTTGGAATTTTGTCATTTGGGGAGCTATTCACGGTTTAGGACTTATGATTAACCATGCATGGAGAGCAGTGTGCAAAATTATAGGTTTCAATTCTGATAGTATATTTTTAAGACCTGTATTTCAGCTGTTGACTTTTTTGCTAGTGATGTTCGCTTGGGTTTTCTTCCGAGCAGAAACACTTGATGGAGCACTAAATGTTTTTCAGGCAATGAGTGGTGTGACCGAAATAGGCTTGTCGGCTATAAGGGATATTCCTAGTACGCAATTAAACTGGCTTATTGGTGGTTTACTAGTAGCTCTTTTTACTCCTAACTCACTACAGTTAATGCAGATGTATGCAAATAAGGGAAAGTGGCTTAATTCTGATATTAGTGTTTGGAAATTCAGCTTTATCTTATGGCGACCAGGTGTCATTTGGGGGGGGATTATGTTTGGTTTTGCTTACCACGCGTTTATTTCCTTATCTAAACCATCTGAATTCTTATACTTTGCATTTTGAAGAATGAATATGTTTAAACGATATTTACTTACAATTTTATTTTGTCTTGTGGGCGTATTGAGTGCTTATTACGCTAATTATCGCTATTTAAATAATACGGGAGAGGTTAGTAAAATTGAGGACGTTGTAAATGCCCAAATTAGCTATGTTAATGAAGGTAAATTCCCAATTGTTGGCTTTGTATCAAATAGTGCTGATATTAATTACAAACTTTCTATGTATAACGAATTAAAGCCTCAAGTGGTAGCTGTGGGGTCATCCCGCGTGATGGAGTTTAAAGACTATTTTTTTTCAACATCATTCTACAACACGGGTGGGGCCGTACGAAATATCCCTCAACTTGAATACATGTTGTCTGCCATTGTGGATAAACATATACCTGACGTAGTTATTATCGGTTTGGATAACTGGATGTTTTTCCTTGGTAATCACGAGCAGGTTTATACTAGTGAAAACCTTCCTAGAGCTGATTATGATCAAAATGAATTGAGCATTGAAAGGTTAAGAAAACCCTTTAAATTATTATTGAAAAGTAAAATTAGTACTGATGAATACATGTCGGCAGTATTTTCTGATACTCAAAATGTTATGGAAAAGCCGAGAATTGGACTCAGAGCAAAGTCAACTGATGCTGGATTTGCACCGGATGGATCATGGCTATATTCAAATATAGTGACAGGAACAACGGTGTCCATAGATGAAAAATTTGCTTATACAATAGAGGCGATTAAAGCAGGTAAAGAGCATTATGCTCATGGACAGGCAATTAACGAAAACCTGCTAAAAAGGTTGGTGGTAGCAATCGATGCACTCCAGAAGAAAGTAGAGAATGTTTATGTTTTTTTTCCACCTTTTTCGCCAGTAGTACAGGCTGAACTAAATAAATACCCAGAGAAGTATCGGTATAGTAAACGAATAAGAGAGGCACTTGTTGAATCTGGAGTGACTTTTTATGATTATCAAGACCCTACAGTTTTAGGTTCTTCTGGTTGTGAATTTCTTGATGCCCATCATGGTGGTGAGCTTACATATAGTAAAATTGTGGAGAAATTGGCTACAGATGACCCGAAGAGAGCACTGGTACCTTTTATAAATAAAAATAAAATTAATGCGATATTGGGTAGTTACAGGGATATCGCCATGTTTCCAGATGCCCGGATTCATTCAGGTACAGAAATCGACTTTTTAAAATTAGGATGTAGAAAGGAACTTGGCCCGGATATTCAGGATGTGGAAGAGTATTATTTAGCAAATATAAATCAAATTGGTTCTGGGCATAAAAGCCAAAGGTTAGGGGTTCAATCGTTTTTGGATTTGGTTAGAAAAGCAAAGAGTCCTGTTGATTACTCAATCATTCGTGAGCATTCTCTAAAAGTGCCTGGTCTTGTTAATCGTAAAGAGCCCAGAACGGGTCTTACAGCATTGATGATTGCAGCTCGGGAGGTTAAATCAGTCGATTTAGTTAAAGTTTTATTGGAGCTGGGTGCAGTCGTCGATGCAACTAATTTGTATATGACGACAGCTTTACATATGGCTGCGCATGATGGTCTTGTCGACATTACAACTTTATTAGTTAATGCCGGTGCAAATATGACGAAAGAGGATATTAGTGGTAACAATGCACTTGGTTACGCGAAAATCAGGGGGCATCAAGGAATCTATGAGTTCTTGGAGGAAAAATCAGGTACCGGCCAAGCTATGAACCCGTTGATCAAAGTTGTATTAGAGTTTTTATGATGACGCAATTATCGTAAGAGGGGTAATATTGAGCTCTCGTATACACCTCCCAAAAAAAGTAGCGGGTTTATTATCTAAATGCCGCATGCAATCAGTCTATAGATTGAACATAATGTTTAGTTTTCACCCTTAGGGTATGGATAAGAAGTGTACGTTAACGCCATGGATCTACATGGGATGGCTTTCAGCTGCATCTGTATTGTAGTTGGGTAGGATCTATTTTCTGTATACTTATCGTACATAAATAAGAAATGAATATGTATTTATGATCTCTAGGTTGCTTTAGAGGCTGCTTAGAAAATACTGGTGTAGTTGTGCTATTAAAGATATCTAATTTAGGTTATCAAGTAAGAATCATCTTTCGAGCTATAAGGCTAAAGCTAAATTTTGTCTAATTGTAAGAAAGTCATGCCCGTTTTACAGTTGTAGCATATTTAACAAGGAATCCAAGTAGCACCATGAAACTGATGAAACATTTATTTCAGGTCCAGGACCAATCGACGATAGTGGCTAACAAGGATTCTTTTTGGATTAATTTTCTGCCTTGCAGCTCACTGGAATTGATGGCATTTATAGCTTTATTGCCCATCATTCTATTCTCTTTGCCGTTTTTCATGCTGGAGTTTTTTTATCTATTTGATATAAGGGTAGATAACCCTAGTATTCTCCCTGTAATTCTTTTACCTATCATTGCTTTATCGCTAGTGTTGGCAAAAGCATTAACAAATATGATGTATTTTCCCACTGCCATTACGCGACCAGTTTTCAATTGGATAGATATTGCCTTATCCTTGTTTTTGCTATCTTTTGTTTTCTATAAATTTTTTGAAAATCATTATGTAACACCAAGTAGTTCCGTCCTTTATTATATATTTTATGACTATCTAAGATTATTTTCTGATACAGGATTTTATCGACCTGGGTTGCCCGATGACAATCCTTCTGGCACCTGGCTTTCGATGCTAACCTATAATCCATCAGTAGGCATTGCATCCGGTGTTTTCTATACAGGGCATGGTTTAACAGGCTTTAAAGATGCGTTTGCATTGCTTACAGCAATAGTCAATATAGGTGCTATAAGCTGGATAGGGCTTTTTAGCCGGCACTTTAATGGGTTGTTCTTTCCTGGAATCGCCATTGGTTTTTCCGTTTTCGCATATACAACCGTTCCTGGTTTAGTTCAAATGGCAGCAACCATCGGCTCACATGATCTTCCGTTGCTTTATTTTTCCGTAGCCAGTGTTGCTATCGCTTTAATATCTTTTAAAGGTCTCCATTCGTTACCGCCAATTAGTCTCAAAGCATTAGCGTTGTTTAACGTAGGGGTCATAACGCTAGGTGTTTCATTGAGGCCTTATCTACTACCATTGGCACTAGTTACAATATGTTTTAGCACATATGTTTTTTATATTGCGACATTCTCAAAAAACGCACTTAATAATTCGAGTTCAATACTACAAAATAAAAAAATTCATGTTTTCATTTTTGCAGTTAGTGTCTTTTTGTTTGTATCAGGAGCATATTGGTTCTTACTGTCATTCATTCTCTACGATACGCCAGTGGTCTACAATCATTCATCACAATTTAAAAACTTTAGCTCTTTTAGCAATGTATTAATAAAACAATTGAATACTACATATGGTGTTTTAATTAACGATGCTGGAGGTAGGGCGTTTTTAACTGAAATCCATTATGAAGTAGTTATGGGGTCTTGCGTCGTATCCGCGATAATTATGGCTTTTAAACGAAGTCTAAAACCATTTGTAGCAATGGCAGTGGCTTTCTGTTTATTGCTCGTAATACCATTAATTACTCAAACAGCTACGCATTGGAAGTCACTGTATGCTGCATCAATAATAATGTATCTCTATTTTCCCCTGCTAACATTTAGTGCTCTTTTATTCTTCGTAAATGGAAACAAGGTAAAAATTAATTTTTTTCAGGTTGTTGCCA
>Ga0105359_10001360_pt1 | contig 20557 bp, 13 predicted proteins | sample GOMGulsemesocosm_6_FD_83659 | JGI IMG/M metagenome (GOLD analysis project Ga0105359, IMG submission 83659) | Methane-oxidizing microbial communities from mesocosms in the Gulf of Mexico - GOM8C Gulf of Mexico | ecosystem: Environmental > Aquatic > Marine > Cold seeps | place: Gulf of Mexico...
AACATCCATTGCGTGTTTAACTTGTGCGGCAGCATAGGCATATAAATTTGGATTAGGGTTAGTTGAACCACCTGCACAAAAACGTGCATTTGAGAATAAGTTAGCCGTGCCCCATAAAAGCTTAATACCGGTACGCTTCATTTCTTTTTCAAAAATACCGACAATGTGATCTACATTGTCGTGGAACTCTTGTAACGTTTCGCCTTCAGGTGCGATATCTGCGTCATGGAAGCAAAAGTAAGGCGTACCTAATTTTTCGAAGAATTCAAAAGCTACTTTTGCTTTTTGTTCAGCATGTTCAAGTTGATTACCTGTTGCTTGGATCCAAGGACGATCAAATGTACCCGCACCGAAGATGTCAGAACCCGCCCAACAAAAGTTGTGCCAGTAACAAGCAGCAAAGCGTAAATGCTCTTTCATGGTTTTACCCAGTACTACTTGGTTTTCGTCATAGTAACGAAACGCTAATGGGTTAGTGCTGTCAGCACCTTCAAATTGAATTTTATCTACATTTTCAAAAAATTGGCTCATGTTATTCTCCTAGTTAATACTGTTTTTAAGTTGGATTTTGCTATTAAAGTTTAAAAGTGTTCCTGTAAACTTTGATAAAGTTGTTGATACTTAAGGTGTCGCTCAGGGTAGTAATTGACCATGGTCTGATCAGGCTCGATAATATGATCTACTTCGCTGGTAACGCATACCTCATTGGCATTGACCTTGTTAGCACCAATTTTAGCTAAGCGTGCCGCGCCCAATGCAGGACCCACTTCGCCACCTTTGCGGTAAGTCAATGGTTTGTTAAGTACACTGGCGAGAATTCTCCCCCAGAGTTCGCTTCGTGAACCACCACCAATAACAGACACCTGATCTATGATAGTGCCGGCAGCAACGAGTGCTTGTTGGCCGTCAGCAAAGGCAAAAGCAATACCTTCTAATACCGCACGCCCTAATTCAGCAGCATTAGCGTTATGGTCTAAGCCAAAGAAAACACCTTGAGCATTAGGGTTATTGTGTGGTGTCCTCTCGCCTGATAAATAAGGTAAGAAAATAAGCGAGGAAGGTTTTGAAAAGTCGAGCTTTTCTACGTCATCTAATAAACTTTTCTCATCTTTATACCCAGTAAGTTCAGTGACCCAAGTTAAGCAACTTGCTGCGCTTAGCACCACAGCCATTTGATGCCAGGTATTTGGAATACAATGGCAAAAGGTATGTACTGCGCTATCAGGGTTCGGGTTGTAAGTTTCATTGGCGACAAAGTAAACACCAGAAGTACCTAATGATAGAAACGCATCATTGGGGTTGATAACACCAATACCAGCGGCACCAGCTGCGTTGTCACCGCCACCCGCAATCACAGGGACTATATTCATGCCCCATTTTTTGGCGATTTCGTCACTAAGATAACCGGTAATTTCAGTGCCTTCATAGAGGGTTGGCATTTGTTCAAGGGTTAAGTCAGTTGCGGTTAACATTTGGGTAGACCACTGTCTTTTTTCAACATCTAGCCATAAGGTACCGGCACTATCTGACATATCAGAAGCAAAATCGCCGGTCATTAAAAAGCGTAAATAATCTTTAGGTAATAATACCTTAGCTACTTTGTCGAAGTTTTCAGGCTCATTTTCTTTTACCCAAACCAATTTAGGTGCTGTAAAGCCTGGCATGGCTATGTTACCAGTGATTGCGCGAGTACTTGGCTCTCTTACTTCAATGGTTTTACATTGAGCTTCACTTCTACCATCGTTCCATAAAATGGCTGGGCGAATCACTTGGTTAGCGCTATCAAGTAATGTAGCGCCGTGCATTTGACCTGATAAACCGATAGCTGAAACAGATGAGAGCGCTTCAATGTTACTTTCTTGCAACTCTTTAATGGCTGCATTGGTTGCCTGCCACCAATCAGCGGGATCTTGCTCTGACCAAAGTGGGGCTGGACGGCTAACATCAAGTGAACATGAGGATTGTGCGATGAGTTGATCTTTATCATCGAGTATTATTACTTTTACACCGGAAGTGCCTAAATCAATACCTAAATACATAATTATACTTATTTGTCATATTTTGTTAGCGCTAACATTATCATTGTATTTTTGTTTTGGCAATAGTTATTGTCCTTTTTATTTTTAACCACCTGTTTAAAATAACTAACCGTGTTAATAAATATTGTATTAATAGATAAAGTGTTGTTTTTTACTTGTTTTTTATATGGTTAAAACACCGTATTGCTTGTAGTCTGTTGAATTGAATGGGTTTTAATTCTTCTTGAGTTTATTGGGTAGTGCTGTCTTTACTGATGAAACAACTGTTTTGAACGCTAAAAGTGAGCGTTTAAATTCATTAATCATCAATGTGCTAAGTGATTACATTTACTTAAATAACTTGTGTTAGCGTTACCAATGTGTTTTATTGGTGTTATTATAAAAGAAAAGTTCAAGAGTGTTCTTATGTCAGGAAATGTCGGTAGTAGCGTATTTATCGCTGTGGTGGTCGCCTTAGGTGGATTTATTTTTGGCTTTGATGCCTCAGTTATTTCAGGAGTTGTTGGTTTTGTTACTACTGAATTTCAATTAAATGAATGGCAGCAGGGTTTTGTTGTTAGCTCACCTACCTTAGGTGCAGTGTTTGGCTCGTTAATCGCAGGGCTTGCAGCGGATAAGTTTGGCCGTAAAAAGGTACTTCTTACCATTGCGGCATTATATGTGGTGTCAGCAATACTTTCGGCGTGTGCCATTAATTATCATATGCTTGTTGCTGCTAGAATTATTGGTGGCTTCGCGTTTGCTTCCCTCGTGTTAGCTCCTATGTATATAGCAGAAATTGCACCCGCTAAATATCGCGGTAAAATGATTTCAATTAATCAATTGAATATTGTTGTGGGGCTTTCTGCTGCTTATTTTGCTAATTACTATTTATTGCAGCTCAGTGGCGGTACCAATGAATTAGCATTAACGCTTGGTATTACCGAGAATGTATGGCGTTGGATGCTTGGTCTTGAAGTAGTGCCTGCGTTAGCTTACTTCTTTTTACTCTTTATCATTCCTGAAAGTCCTCGTTGGTTAGTCTGCAACGGTCATATTGAAAAAGCTAAAATAGTTTTGAAAAAGTTATTTCCACAGCAAGATTCAGATGATTTAGTCGCGGAAATTCAACAGCAACAAGAAGATACCTTACCACCGATAAAACAACGTTTGTCTTTGTTGTTCTCAAAGAAAATGCGTTTGATATTAGCTGTAGGCATCACCGTTGGTGTTTGCCAGCAAATTACCGGAGTAAATGCTGTGTATTTCTACGCCCCTAGCATTTTCGAGCAAAGTGGTGTTGGTCAAAATGCCGCATTCTCTCAAGCTATTTGGATTGGCATTATCAATATCATCTTTACCATTGTGGCGATGTTGTTGATTGATAAATTAGGTCGTAAGCCGTTAATGTTAATTGGTCTCGCTGGCGTAGCAATTAGTATGACTATTGCCGCTTACGGTTTTCATCAGGCGACTTACACACTAACAGCTGAGTCAGTAAGTCAAATATCTTCGGTTGAGGTGAAAACTAAAGTTGCACCGTTAATAGGTGATACATTTAATAGTGATCTTGAATTCAAAACAGCAATTATCAGCGTACTCGGTGAACAGCAGGCTAGAGAACATCAAGCTGAGTTAATACATGCTGCGGCTAAAATGAACGCCATGTTGATCATGTTGGGTATTTTAGGTTTTGTTGCTTCTTTCGCTTTTTCACTAGGGCCTGTTATGTGGGTATTACTTGCTGAAATATTCCCTAATAATTTACGTGGAGTTGGTATTGCTTTTACCGGTTTAATTAATAGTATTGTCAGTTTTTCTGTGCAGCTTTTGTTCCCGTGGGAATTAGCCACTATAGGTACGGCGGCAACCTTTATTATTTATGGCGTTTTTGCCCTGATAGGTTTGGGCTTAGTGTACAAATTACTTCCTGAAACCAAAGGCAAGTCATTGGAAGAGCTTGAACAGGTTTTTGAGCGTTCGAAAGGTATTAACACTGAAAAAGCTCAGCTTGCTTAAGGGGTTTACGATGAACAATAACGTAATACGTTGGGGGATTGTGAGTACCGGTCGTATCGCTGAACAGTTTTGTCAAGATATGCCCTTTACCAAAAATGGCGAACTAGTGGCTGTTGCTGCAAGAGATTTAGGTAATGCTCAGGCATTTGCAGATAAATATGGTATCGCTAAAGCATATCAAGGGTATCAAGCACTGTTTGACGATCAAGAAGTTGATGTAGTTTATGTTGCTACCCCTCATACCTTTCATTATCAACATGTTCACGATGCTTTGATGGCAGGTAAATCGGTGCTCTGTGAAAAACCTATTACGGTAAGTAGTGAGCAAAGTAAAGCTTTAGCGGAGTTGGCACAGCAGCAAGGCTTATTTCTAATGGAAGCGATGTGGACGTATTTTTTACCCGCTATTGTCAAAGCTAAACAATGGGTTGATGAAGGCCGCATCGGCAATATTAAGCATGTGAAAGCCGATTTTGGTTACCCACTACCATTCGATGCTGAACGTCGAGAATATGATGCAAAATTAGCGGGCGGCTGTTTGCTTGAAATGGGCATATATCCACTCGCTATTGCGAAGTACTTTGTTGAAACACCGATGACAAATTTAGTGGTGAAGTCTCATTTAGCACCTAATGGTGTTGAAGATGACGTTATTATTTTAGCGGATGCAGGAACCGTTAAATTTACTCTAGCGTCGTCTTATCAGTGTAAGTTACCAAACTGGGCTTACATTATTGGTGACGAAGGCTATATTGCTATTCCAAATTTCTGGCGAGCGGATCAATGTAGTTTTTTTAAGCTTGATGAACGTATTGATCACTTTGACGATGGCAGAGAAACTTTAGGCTTTAACTATGAAGCTGACGCCGTCTCACAGGCGATTACAGAGGGTAAAATAGAGCATGCTTTGATGCCCCACCAAACCAGCTATTTATTACAGCAACAAATGGAAGCAATAAAAGCTCTCTTTTAAAAACTAAAAGGAACCAAGCTAATGGAAACCTAGCATAAATAGCCTCACTGTTGACTTGATTCTGAGTATTTTGCTATTCATTGGTTACTGGGTTGGTTATTGATATATTTTAGAATAAGGCAATAAAGCAATAAGGTACGCTAAGGCTTAATAGGTATAGCCATACTTATTACAAAGGGGATTGAGCCTGCGATTAGATATATTCCCGTTAGTGGTGCTGCTTTAACAAGTAACCTTATGGCATCAACTAATTAAGACAAGAGTAAATAACATTAAAATTAGCTTTAAAATAGAGGGGGAGATTAATACACTCGGTTACAGCCTAACAAACACTTAGCATTAAGCGATTCGTTGTCGCACGGAAATGAAAAAATTTGTTGGCCAAAGGGAGAATAAAGAGTTTAGCCATTACAGTTTATAGCTGTCCAATTAGTCGTTTCAGGCCTGAAAATACCAACGCGCAGGTACGTTTTTTCAATGATGTTTTTTTGTCTTAATTTAGCTAAACCTATATTAATTGCTTGGTATAACTCTTTGGATAACGGATGTTTTTTACTGATAAAATAATGTAATGAATCACTAAAAACAATTCTGTAACCCTTTACGGGAACGAGGGTTTCTTGTTCTTTTGTTAAATGCATTTGAGGGTGGGGAGTAAATGCATGCGCGACGACATCAACTCTATCAAATCGGAGCATTTTAAACATCGACTCATACCTATCGGCATGGGTAATATCAAAACCACCACACTTCAACGCTTGGTAATCCATTAGCCAGTTAGTATTGATTACCGTTCTAATTCCTTGAAAAGGTTTTGATTTATCTTTGCTAATAGTAATGGAACTATTTTTTTTATGATAAATTCCTTTGGTGAATTCACCTGATTTAATTAAGGGCGATGAAATATACACGTTGTCTTTTTCTGCTTCGCTTAACCAAATGCCCATGCCAGAGATAGCGATGGTTCCCCTACTAAGGTGTTGAAAAATTCGCTTATGGACAGGAAAGGGCACGAAGGCTAACCGAAAGTTATTATTACCCAATTGTAATGCCTGACAAAGTAATAATAATTCGGCAATCATTTGATTAGCTGGTGAATTAGCTACGGCATCATCAGTACAACCATAAGTATTATAGATATTGTTAATGAGTTGATGCTGCTCTTTGAACACGGCAATGTGGATCAGCTGTCGTTGGTTTGCCGAACTGATATTTATTGGTAACGTAAATATCGTCACTAACACAACCAGATAAAGTCTTATTGGCGACATAGCTTAAGCTTATTCGTGAATTTACTTAACTATAGCTCACAAAGCTAAACTCATAAAATACAGCCCAGAAAAATCCAGCCATAAATCATTATTTAGAAGCCAATACTCACTTATATTGTTAGAGGTACTTAACTGTTTTTATCAGCTGCAATTTATAGCTTGCCAGTGCTTAATCTCAGCACTGATTTTCCCTTCCAGTTTTGGTTCATTATTAAACGGTTTTACTGATAGCCTGTGCCGCTATTCGGCCGTTAAAAATGCAATTGGAAAGAAAGGTCCCCTCTAATGAGCGTTTGCCACAGATACCACCACCACCAAACCCGGCGGCTTCTCCAATGGCAAATAAGCCGTTAATAGGCTGATTATTAGTCGCTAATACTCTGCTTTGTAAGTCGGTTTCGATACCGCCCATGCTCTTGCGACTTAAAAACCGTAAACGTATGGCGATTAGCGGTAAAGATTTTTTATCTAAAATAGGAGCAAAACTTGCGGTTCTAACATAATCCCCAATCCAGCGCTTGGCTTGCCCGATACGCCTGAGCTGATCATCAGCATGATATTTAACTCCTTTGCGGATCAAGTCATCGTACTGGTTAATGTCTGAAGCCATGCCTCGTAAATCGACGAATGGCGATGTTGTTACGCTATTCATTTTACTAGCCAGTTGTTCAAGAGAGTTGGCTGAGACAACATCTGGGCATTCATCTATCATCCATTGCACTTGTTTACCTGAGCCCTGAATAACACCGAGTAGTACTTTAATGAAATTCTTATCTCTAAAGTTAACGTTCATATCAGAGCCCGATATTGCCATTTCACGTATGGCAACACGCCAATTTAGTACTAGCCAGCCGTATTGATGATCTAAATGGCCCATGCGTTGACATAATCGATGAGTATCGAATGCGCCCATCATAGGGTCTGGCCCCACACGTCGGCCATAGCAATCTAACCACAGCCCAGAACGAGGAGGAATAAGCGCTAAGCCTTCGTTTTCAAAACTAGGATCTGGCTTTTCAATCCCTGCAGCATAGTTCCACATCCATTTTAGATTTGTTACTTTGCCGCCTATATGACTAACTTCATCATGTAACTTACCATCACAAACAGGGTCGCTGCCGTTGAGCATATTCATCGGCGGTTTGCCATAAATAGGATCCCACTCCTGTCTAACACGTTCAAGATCGCCATTAATACCGCCGCAAGCAACAATGGTATGTTCAGCGTGGTAATAGAATTCCCCGTCAGCTGTTGTTCCTGAGCAACCGGTAATGTTATCACCGGTTTTTTCAATATTGGTTACTCTATGGTTAAAATGAAAGTTAATTTTATCAGCATTAGCATGGCTAAATAATTTATCGAGTAAAGTGCGAACAATACCTTGCCCACAACCCCATGCTACGTGATAACGAGGCACTGAATTTCCTGGTTTGAAGTCACCACGCTCAACCCAATGCACGATAGGGAAAAAACTGATGCCGTGTGACTTTAACCATGCATACACTTCTTCATTACTTCTTTCGACATAGGCCTGTGCCCATTTTTTTTGCCAAGTATGCTCTGATTCAAATTCTGCAGCACGTAACCAGTCAGCTAACATTAATTCTGGCGAGTCTTTAACAAAAAGTCTTTTTTGCTCACTGGTTTGGTTGAGTAGCATGCCGCCAAAGGCATTTAAGGCAAGGCCACCGAGTTTATCTTTGCAGTTAGCATCAATAACGGTAACGGATTTATTAGCATTGAGTAACTCAAGCGCAGCACAAATTCCGGCTAAACCGGCACCAATAATGATGACATCTGATTTCATAGTAGTCTCTGTATATATGAAGTAGCGTTTAACGCGGTAATATAAAAAGGCCTATGCGAGTGACTGGATATTTCGGCATTATAGGGAAGACGTTGCCATATCACTCGCATAGACAAAACAGTACTAGTTGATATTTGGGATATTAGATTGCTCACCTAACCCTTCACCGCCAAGCCCTAAATAACCGCCATCAACGGGTAAGTCGGTACCGGTAATGAAACTGGCTTCATCACTCAGTAAGAAAATGATGGCACTAGCCACTTCTTCAGGCAGACCACAGCGGCGCATCATGTGGTATTTTCCCCAGATAGGATCGTATTTTTCACGATCATAATCAGCGGCTTGCTCTACGGCATTAGTCCAGATCCAACCTGGACTAACACTATTTACTCGGATCTTATCGGGGGCTAAATCTAAGGCGGCACATTTTGTTAATTGATCAACTGCGCCTTTAGCTGCGTTATAAGTCCAGCGATCCGGTTGGGCGATATGGGCTGAAATACTACTGACATTAACTACGCTGCCACCGTTAATTTTCATGTGTTTATAACATTCTTGGATCATAGTTGCATACGCTATTGGTCCAACGATAAGCGATCTTAACCATTGCTCGCGGGTGGCATTAATCCCTTCAGCGATAAACGAAAAAGCATTGTTAACTAATAAGTCAACGGTACCCATTTTTTCTGCACCGAACTGACAGAGTTCGAGACAAAATGCTTCGTCAGACATATCGCCTTTAATGAAATGCACGGGATGACCTTGAGCGGTTAATTCGTGATAACAAGCTAAGCCAATATCATCCATATCACAAAAGGTGACCACGCAACCATGAGAAAGTAGTGCTTCTACTATTGCTCGGCCTATCCCTTGGCCACCACCGGTAACAATGGCATTCTTAGAATGTAATCCTTTCATGCGGCTTCCTAATCTTGGTCAAATTCTTGATAATCAAAATAGCCAAAGTCAGCAGGTAATTTTTGACCAGATAAGTCTTGACTAGCAAGCCCATAAAATGCGCCAGTAAAACAAGGGTGGAAATGACGTTCGGCGTGCTCTACGTAGTCGTCGGATAAAATACTACCATCAAGTATGGGGCCAATTTTTTGCCAATCAGGGCCTTCATTTAAGCATTGAGTTGCATAATAAAACTGAAGTGCTGCACCATTAAAATCAGCTTTAAGGTAAATTTTTCCATTACCGGTTATTTCTATTGGCTTACCGATTGGGCACGTGGTGTTATGATCATCACAGGTCAAAATGTTGATGAATTTTTTACCTGAATAACGGCCAAAATCATCGCCAGTAATATGTAAATAATGATAGTGAACGGTATTGTAGTAGCACACTAACCCAGCCATTTGCTGGAAGTTTTCCGGTGAATATTCTATACAGGTATGAGCACTGGTATGGTGAGCCTGTACACGACGCGCAATCATACTTTGCTCAAAGCATGAACTTAATGATTCTTTACCATATAAGCGCAAGTAACCTGACCGATCTTCTAGATTGACCCAATCTTTGGTCATCGGTACACGTAGCGCTTGAAAGTTAATGTCTATTTTTGGGGTATCAAAATTGATACGCGAAGGCAATTGTGCAAATTTATGCTCTGGAATATCAGGCGCTTCAACCTCACGACGTGCCGCTTGACCACCGCAGGCAAGATAAAGCCAATCATCGTCACGCCATTCAACTTTTTCTATCGCTGTTTCTCGGCCAGTAATACATCGACCTAACTTGCTTAACGGACGCCCGGTAAGAAATACGGCATACCACTCACCCGTTTGCGTTTCAACAATGTCGCCATGACCGGTTTTTTGAAGGTAATTATCTGGCTCATATTTAGCGGTGATCAGTGGGTTTTCGGGGTGTACTTCGTAAGGGCCAAAAACCGATTTTGATCGCGCAAGTGTCATACAATGTTCATAGCTGGTACCACCTTCAGCGGTCATTAAATAGTAGTAACCATTACGCTTATAAATATGAGGACCTTCAGTTCGACCATGCTCGGTACCTTCAAATATATAATGTATTTTACCGACCAATTTTTTAGTGGCTTTATCAAACTCTTGTAATACTACACCACCAAAAAATCGACCATCTCGGTGATCTAATAACATATTAATGTAATAAGATTTACCATCGTCATCGTGAAATAGCGATGAATCAAAGCCACTGGCATTTAAAAACGTTGGCTCAGACCAAGGACCATTAATATCAGTGGCGGTGACTAAATAATTGGGCGTGTCTTTCCACTCGCCATCAAAACTTTTAACATTCGTGTATAGCAGGTAGAAAACACCGTCATGATGGGTAATACAGGGCGCCCAAACACCACAAGAGTCAGGGACACCTTTCATATCAAGCTGAGAAACACGATCTAATGGTCTGTTGATCAGTTGCCAGTTAACTAAATCTTTCGAATGATGAATTTGATAACCAGGAAACCACTCAAATGTTGAGGTGACAATATAATAATCATCTTCCACACGTAATATGCTTGGATCTGGATTAAAACCTTTTAATATCGGATTAACTATTTTATTCATAGGTTACTCTGCTACTTCTTTAATTTTGATGATAAGCGTAGGGTTAATATTGGCTGGTTTGTATCCAGCGTTCGCTATTATTTACCTGCTCTAACCATTGCTCTTTAATAAATTCATTTGCTTGAATGCGGCTATCCCCCCAGTTTCCGCCATTGCAGCCAGGCTCACCCGCTGAGATACCTGGTTGACATTGCCACATGCCTTGGCTTTCCCAATGAGTATTGATATAGGCGACCGCACGAATAATATCTTTATTAGCATCTATATAGTCAAAGTAGGGCTGATACCAAGCTTGCCATATTTCTTCGGCAGTACGCGGGGTTTGCTCATTAAGCTGAATATAACTATGGGTGAGAGCGCCAGTTCGATATCCCTGTGGAGCCGATTCTGAGATCATCACAGGTTTGTTACGCGCCCTGGCAAAATCAAGTACCTTATCTTGTGCTACAGCGGGTGTTGTTGGTGGTGTATAGTTCCATTGAGATAAATCGCGATAAAAAACCGACATTGATACCCAGTCAACCACATCATCACCTGGGTACCAGTTTTCTAAATGGTTTGGGGTATTAAAATCATAAATAGGGTTACCATAACCATCCGGCCAAGTCGCACTTTGCCACACCGTAGTGATGTTGCTGGCGTCTTGTTGCTTAATTTCATTAGCAATACGTCTAAAGGCTGATTTATAGTTTGTTGGGCTATAACAATTCCAAGGGCCATCGAATTCATAACCAATACGTAAGAATATTTTTTTCGGGGCTAGTGATTTAAAATGATTAATAGCAAAAGTGATGGTTTCATCGTAAAGACCATTACTGATATTTTCTTCGTGATTCGCTTGATTGCAATTATCCAACGCCAAACCGACCGACAAGGCTGCATTAGGCGATTCAGCCAAAGATTTTGTGAAGCTCATTTCACCAGATTGCCAGTCAGCGGGGTTTAATACCGCTAAAAATGTTTCATTCGCTTTACTACTTTTTAATTGGGTGTAAAGGGTGATACCTTCAATATTGTCTTCAGGTACTTCATTAACGTATGCGGTAATGGTGTCTGAATCCTGCCCAATGAACAATAAGGTTTTATCGCCTGGCGGAATAAAATTCACCGCGTCCTTTACCTCATCTACCGATGACGTTAATACGTTATCGGTTATTGTCTTAGCATCTGATGCTGTCGTTGCTTGGTCATCACAAGCAGTAATAAGAAGATTGGAGCAAACACAGGCAACAATAAGTGAAACTCTCATAAGCCATCCTTTAAAGGTTATTAATGTTATTTCTTGTTAGCGTTAACATTGTGATGGCAAGCTATGGGCTTTGTCAATGGTTGTTATCAACTTAATGAATGAATCATTTAAATTTTGATGGGAAATACTTTTAATTCAACATGTTTTTTGTATGTTGCTGTAAAATATAGTTAATTAATTGTAATTGCTGTGATAATCCAATCGAGTTATGAATATGTCTATGTTAATAAATGTTATCGGTCAATAGTTTGTAGGTTGTCTGTAGCTCACGTTATTAAAGGTTGTTATCTGTTTGTAGCCTAAATATTATAATTTATAACTGCTGTTTTTGTATTTTAAATAAAAGGTTGTTTTTACAAAACTTCAATGGTAGCGTTAACATCGTGTTGTTGGGTTGTTCAACTTCACGACTAATAAAACATACCAAAGAACAAAACAAAATAATAATCCTTAGGGGGATATATGGAATACAATAAGCGACTAAATCAAAGTATGTTGTCTATCGCTGTAGCAACAGCATTAGGTGTAACATCTTATTCTGCAATAGCAGCAGAAGATTTAGAAAAGGAACAAGATCAAGTTGAAATTATTGAAGTTACCGGTATACGTTCATCGGTTATCAAGTCAATGGATATTAAGCGCTCTTCAGGTGGCGTAGTTGATGCGATTAACTCTGAAGATATTGGTAAATTTCCAGATACTAATTTAGCCGAATCACTTCAACGTATTACGGGTGTTTCAATTGACCGTAAAAACAACGAAGGTAACCAAATCTCTGTACGAGGTTTTGGTCCATCATTTAACCTGGTTACATTAAATGGCCGTCAAATGCCATCGGCAGCGACAAATAAACAAGAAGGTGATAGTACCGCAGAACAAAGCCGAGCATTTAACTTTGCCGAGCTTGCTGCAGATTCTGTTGCAGGTGTTGAAGTATATAAAACCGGTAAAGCGTACCTACCTACAGGCGGTATTGGCGCTACCGTTAATATTTTAACTACACGCCCACTTGATACCACCGGAACTAATGCTTTTGGTAGTGTTAAAGGGGTTTATGATCAATCAGTTGAAACCGGTGATAGTGTTACTCCTGAAGTGTCAGCATTATTTAGTACCAATATTGATGAAACGTTTGGTTTCTTATTGACCGCTTCACATTCAGTTCGACATAATCGTCAAAATACCGTTGGTAGCGATGGCTGGTTGCGTGTGGGTGCTACTAATATTGATACCTCAGCGATTGACCCAACCATTAACCCTACTGGGCAGGTTTGGTTACCAAGAAATGTGTATGTTGACCAAAGCGATCACGAACGTGAACGCACTAATGCTCAAGCTGTTTTTCAGTATCAACCGAGTGATGATTTTGAGCTGACAATCGACTACACCATGTCTGACTTTGAAAGCAAAACCATTCGCGCTCAAAGTGGTTTATGGTTTGAATCACCAACTCCTAGAGGCACTGCAAATGCAAATGGCTCGGTAACTGATATTAGCTTAATTGCCGGCGTAGATAACAATGCTAACTTTGGCGCGGTAGACTTTTCTAGTTATAGCGATGTGGTTAAAACTGAAAATGAATCAATTGGTATCAACTTTAAATGGCAAGCGACCGAAAGCTTAAATTTTGATTTTGATTACCATGATTCTACATCTGAAGCTCAACCTGGCGGCGCAGTAAGTGACTTTTTAGTAATATTTTCAGGGCCTTTAGGTGCTTCTTCAGATGTTCACTATAATGGTGGTATACCTACGGTTGATATAAATTATGATACTGCGCTAGGTGGCGGTGCATCGAGTTATTACGATGAGAACTATTTACGTCCTAATATTGATTTAGCAAGAAATAAATCAGTTAATAACACGGTTGAGCAATTCCAGCTTAACGGTGCTTGGGTTAATTTAGCAGATGGCGGCCTAGCAGCAATCAATTTCGGTGTGTCATCCACGGATTATAGTATTAATACTGGGTGGCTTTTCGATTTAGGCGTGCAGGGGCAGCCTACTTGTGGCCAACAGTGTGCAGATGTGGTTACCTTTGAAAATTCGCAGTTTCCTAATGTCTTCCCTGTTATGCAGTCATTTAATGCCGGCCAAGTTTATAATGATTTTGTTGGAGACATGAATTCAGTCTTTGATTCAGTCACTACCAATACTAATATTGTTAGCGAAGAAACCACTTCTGCTTATGTATCATTTGATTTTGATACAGAGTTTAACGGTATGCCAGTTAGTTTTACTGCGGGCGCACGTTATGAGCAAACAGATGTCACCGGAACAACCATTCAAAACTCACCTGAGGCGATGATATTTGTTAGCCCTACAGAGTTTAGAGCACAAAATACTGATGAAGAAACAGAATATACTCTTGAACATGATTATTCTTACTGGTTACCGAGTTTAGATGTCAGTATTGATATTAGTGATGATTTAGTTGGCCGATTCTCTGTTGGTAGAACGTTAGCCCGTTCAGATTTAAATAGTATGAAGCCAGCATTATCTCTTGGTGATGCACGCCCAGGTGGACCATACGGCGCATCTCAAGGTAATCCAGGCTTATTGCCTTATGTTTCTGATAACTTCGATCTAGCACTTGAGTGGTATTATGAAGAAGGCAGTTATGTTGCGGTTAACTACTTTAAAAAGTGGGTAGATAATTATGTTGTTACCAGCATTAAGCAAGACACTATTATGGGCGCATTAGGTTATGAATTAACTGACCCTAACCCGCAAGATGATCCTAATTTTACGGCGAATACCGCTGGCGGCCCTAATGACCAAACAATTATTTGGGATATATCATCGTTTGATAACGGCGAGGCTGCTGAAGTTGACGGTATTGAAGTAGCGTTACAACATTTATTTGGTGAGTCTGGTTTTGGTATTCAAACCAATGCCACGTTTGTTGATGGTGATGTTGAATACGATCGATCAGAATTAAATCAAACTATTGCCTTAACAGGTTTAAGTGATTCAGCTAACTTTGTTGCTTTTTATGAGCAAGATGGTTTTCAAGCCAGAATTGCTTATAACTGGCGTGATGAGTTTTTATTATCAACAAATCAGTTAAGACAAACCAATGAACCTATTTTTGTTGAAGCATATGGCCAATGGGATATAAGTGCTAGTTACGATGTAACTGAGCAGTTAAATGTTTTCCTTGAAGCTATTAATATCACCGGTGAAGATGCTAACGCGTTTGGTCGTTTTGAGGAACAATTTATTTATCATGATGATCAAGAAGCTCGTTACGCCATAGGCGTTCGCTTTAAACTGTAGTATTGCTGTTCCGCCAACACACTTGTGTTGGCGGACACGCTAGCAAAAATCAGTCTTCAATATCAACATTCAACATACATTTTCAAAAATAATAAAATGTTAAGTTTGCTATAACACCTGTTAATAAATGAGTGCTTATCTATGACAAAAGTATCAAGAGCACGTATTCAAGATGTTGCTAAAAAGTCTGGCGTATCTATGATGACTGTTTCTAGGGTGCTAAACAACGATAGTAAAGTTAGCGACAAAACCCGTGTAAAAGTGATGGCTGCAGTACGACAACTCAAATATCGTCCTAATGTTTCTGCCAGGCGTTTAGCCAGTAATAAATCCTTTTTTCTTGGCTTGTTATATGACAACCCTAGTGCTTCTTATGTCAGTCAGTTTTTATTAAATGCGCTAAAGAAATGCCGTCAAAAAGGTTATCACCTGATTATTGATGAAGTAGACAACAATATTAAAAGTACCTTAGCGTCTGTCGAAGAGTTAATAAACATCAGCCAAGTTGATGGCATTATTTTATTGCCACCGGTATGTGATAACCCCGAGGTGCTATCACTATTGAATAACACCAATGTACCGTACGTTCGCATTGCCCCTGATACTCACTTGAACTCAGCGCCATATATTTGCATCGATGATTATCAAGCTGCTTTTGATGTTACCGAACAATTGATTAACAAAGGCCATCGAAGAATTGCCCATATTATTGGTGATTCAAAACAGGGGGTCAGCCGTTTACGCTACCAAGGTTATCTTGATGCATTACGTTCAAATAAAATTAATGTTCCGCCAGAGTACATAGAACAAGGGGCATTTACCTATAAATCAGGGTTGATCGCCGCGAAGAAGATCCTGAGTTTACCCGAAAAGCCAAGCGCTATTTTTGCCGCGAATGATGATATGGCCGCAGCAACAATTTCGGCTGCACACATGGAGGGAATAGAGGTACCCGCAAAACTCTCTATTGTTGGTTTTGATGACACTCAAGTGGCTACTATTGTATGGCCTAATATCTCAACCGTTCGTCAACCGATTAACAAAATGGCAGAGCTTGCCATTGAATTGTTGTCTTCTGGTCGGCTGGATGATCTGTCACAAGCTAAACCTTATGAAATAAGAAGTGTACTTGATTTTGAAATTATAGAGAGAGAATCTAGTGAGATCACTATTAATGAATAAACAAAACTTATCTTTAGATAATAGCTCCCCGTTAATGAAAGATGCTTTCATTTTTGGCACAGCAACGTCAGCATTTCAAATTGAAGGAGACCGATATGCTGAGGGAAAAGTTGACTCGATTTGGGATAGTTTTTGTCAACAACCAAATACTATTATCAATGGTGATACGGGCAACATTACCTGCGAACATTATCAACGTTGGCGTGAAGATATTGATTTAATGAAGTCATTGAATATACAAAACTATCGTTTGTCTATTGCATGGCCTCGTATTATCAGTTCGCTTGACCGTACTATAAATAGTGCTGGATTAGCCTTTTATCAAACCTTAATTGATTATTTACTCGAACAAGGTATTCAACCATTTGTCACGCTGTATCATTGGGATTTACCCCAGTATTTACAAAATATTGGCGGCTGGGAAGTTCGGCAGACAGCAGAAGAATTTGTATTCTATGCAGGGGTGGTTAGTCAGCATTTTGGTGATAAGGTTGCTGCTTACGCAACCTTTAATGAACCGTGGGTAACTAGCTTTCTTGGCCATATTCATGGGATACACGCCCCAGGCATAAAATCTCGAAAGGCGGCATACCATAGCGCACATTATCAGTTACTGGCTCATGGTTTAGCGATGCCAATACTGCGACAAAATGCGCCGAATAGTCAGCATGGTATCGTTCTCAATGGCGGGCCGTGTCATGCTATTTCATCTGCGCCTGAAGATAAACGTGCCGCTTCATTAGCTTATCAAGAGCAAGTTGAATTATATATTGCCCCTTTGCTCACCGGACAGTATCCACCAGCATTACTTGAACATTATCAGCATTCACTTCCACACAATTATCAAGAAGATTTACAGCTGATAAATCAACCTATTGATTATATAGGTTTAAATTACTATACCCGAGCAGTTGTACAGTCGGTTGAACCAAAGCGTGAAAATTGTTATGCGCTATTTGACGTTGTTGATACCAATGAATACCCAAAAACGGCAATGAGCTGGGACATTTATCCGCAAGGGCTTTCAGAGTTGATAAGTACTCTGCATAAAGATTATCAGCTACCACCGGTGATGGTTATGGAAAATGGCGCAGCATTTATTGATGTATTAGAAAATAATAGGGTCATGGACGATTATCGTATTGATTATATACAACGACACTTAAACGAGATCGAACAGCTGATTCTTTCAGGCGTTAACATTTGTGGGTATTTTGTTTGGAGTTTTCTAGACAATTTTGAGTGGGCTGAAGGCTACGCAAAAACATTCGGTATCGTGCATGTTGATTTTAGTAGCCAGCAACGAACCCCGAAAGCAAGTGCTTATGCTTATGCAGGTTTGCTAAAAGAAAAATCTGATTTGTCTTTATCTCGAGCTAAGGTGAGCTAATTGAAAAATATAACCTTATTATGCGATAGCCAATGTGAACTGGGTGAAGGGCCATTATGGGTGCCACAAGAGCAGTGTATTTATTGGGTCGATATTATTAACAAAACACTTCATAGAATTCATTTGGATGGCAGCGGTCATCGTCAATGGATTTTTGATAGTGAAATTAGCAGTATTCATCAACGCTCCAAGGGCGGATTTATAGCGACCTTTAGAGAAGGCTTTGCCTTTGTTGATTTACCGTCTGGCAATGTAACGCCAATTGTTAGCCCTGAGGCTTCTTTTGATGGCAATCGTTATAACGATGCGAAAACAGATGACCGTGGCAATCTATGGGCGGGCACCATGGATGATGGTGAACATTTCAAATCAGGTGCGCTATATAAATTACATCCTAACCTGAGTTGGCAGTCTTTAGATGAAGGATATTGCATTACCAACGGGCCTGCTTTCTCTCAGTGTGGTCGATATGTTTATCATACGGATACAGCTAAACGCGTTATTTATCGTCTTAACGTTAACGATGATGACACCATATTATCGAAAGAAATATTTATAACGTTACCTGAAAAAGATGGTTTTCCCGATGGAATGACGGTCGATGAAAGGGGGGATTTATGGGTTTGTCATTTTTCAGGCGCGAAGGTTTCAAAATTTTCTGCGCAAGGGCAATGCCTAGAGCAATATCACATGCCAGTCTCAAATATCACTAGTTGTACTTTTGTTGGTGATAACTTAAATAAAATTGTTTTTACTACCGCAAGAGCAGGATTAAGCAAAGAAAAGTTGCTTACAGAGCCTAGTGCGGGTGGTTTATATATTGCCGATGTTAATAGCAAAGGCATTAACGTTACCCCTTTTTCGGGCTAATACATTTCTACAATATAGGTGAATTTATGAATTCGTTTTCTTCACTCCTTAATACATACCTGCCGGCTGATGGGTTTTCTGGACTTTTACTCGGGCGAGTATGGCATACCGATTGGTCTGCTGTTCCCGGACCATCACCGGTGTTAATTACTAAAGCCGGAGTTTATAACTTATCTTGCTTTGCACCGACTATGGCAGAGTTAATTGAAAAACCAAATTTAAAAGAAATATGTGAACGTGATGATTTAATAAAAATAGCAAGTGTGGAAGATGTTCTCTTTAATACTGTTACCGCTGATAGAGATCTAACTAAGCCTTACTTTCTTGCTCCCATCGATATTCAAGCCGTTAAAGCATGTGGTGTGACTTTTGTTTGCAGTATGCTTGAGCGAGTTATTGAGGAAAAAGCTGGCGGTGATGCCAGTAAAGCGGCGCAAGTGCGTGAAAAGTTAAACTCAGTATTAACCGTTGATTTGAGTAAAATTATTCCAGGCTCTGACGATGCTGAAAAACTCAAGCAAGTATTAATTCATGAAGGAATGTGGTCTCAATATCTTGAGGTAGGTATTGGTCCTTATGCAGAGGTATTTACCAAGTCACAATCACTTTCTGCTGTTGGTCTTGGTGATGAAGTGGGGATCAATCGAATTTCTACTTGGAATAACCCAGAGCCTGAAGTGGTGCTCATTGTTAACAGTAAAGGGAGTATTAAAGGAGCAACGTTAGGGAATGATGTCAATTTACGTGACGTTGAAGGTCGAAGTGCATTATTGCTCGGTAAAGCTAAAGATAATAATGCCTCATGTAGTGTCGGTCCGTTTATACGCTTGTTCGACGATACTTTTACCTTAGATGATGTTCGCACCATGCAAGTGGACTTAGCTATTGAAGGTATGGATGGGTTTTCAATGCAGGACAGTAGCGATATGAGGAAAATAAGTCGTGATGTTACGGATTTAGTACAACAAACACTCAACGATAGTCACCAATACCCTGACGGTATCGCACTATTTACCGGTACTTTGTTTGCACCTACTCAAGACAGAGGAGAGCAGGGGGCGGGTTTTACTCATCATATCGGCGATCAGGTTTCCATCAGCTCCAGTAAACTCGGACGCTTACAAAACAAAGTTAATTACAGTGACGCTATTTTACCATGGGAATTTGGCCTTTCGGCGTTAATGAAAAATTTATGCGCTAGATGTATCTGTCATTCAAGCTCTAGATGATGATTGTTTAGCTTCTGACTCAAATTAAGGCTATATGCTCGACTAATAAATGATATTCAAATAAAGTGTCACGAATTTTTAGCGATACATTATTAATGTAAAATGTAACTCACGTTTAATTTATGAGTAGTTTTTATTATTTCTTAGCTTTTGCTACACAGATTCACATTCTAAGACCGTTAAAACATAAATTCAGATATAAAAAAGCTCAAGTTTACTTGAGCTTTTTGTTTTTAAGACCTCTACTAATGATGAGAGTAGTTTCAATATTCGCTTGCCGTTAAAGCCTTATTTGAAATGTTATTTAAAACCACCTAGGCAGATATATTTCATTTCAGTGTAGTCTTCAATACCGTATTTAGAGCCTTCACGACCGTTGCCTGACTCCTTCACACCGCCAAAGGGGATCATTGCTGAGCCTATTGCCGTTTCATTAATACCAACCATGCCACATTCAATATTCTCAGCCATGCGCATAGCCAGTCCAAAGTTATTGGTATACACATAAGCGGCTAAACCAAATTCGCTATCATTGGCCATCGCTATTGCTTGTTGTTCATCACTAAATTTATAAATAGGCGCAACTGGGCCAAAAACCTCTTTACGGAAAATACTCATACTACTAGTTAAGTGAGTCAATATAGTTGGCTCAAAAAAGCAGTTACCAAGTGACGATATCTTACCGCCGAGATGTAAATTCGCACCTTGTTCAACGGCT
>Ga0105359_10001370_pt1 | contig 20500 bp, 18 predicted proteins | sample GOMGulsemesocosm_6_FD_83659 | JGI IMG/M metagenome (GOLD analysis project Ga0105359, IMG submission 83659) | Methane-oxidizing microbial communities from mesocosms in the Gulf of Mexico - GOM8C Gulf of Mexico | ecosystem: Environmental > Aquatic > Marine > Cold seeps | place: Gulf of Mexico...
TCGCAGGTATTAGCCTGATCAGGTTCTACGGATCCCGCATTTGCGGTCTCAGCCAGTGGCACTCCGACAAGATCGTCTTCACAATTTGAATATTGTGAAACAGCGCTAGTATAAGAGCTTGCGTAGAACAGTTTCAAGCATTAAATTGAATTTCTAATTCAAAGATGTTCTATAAATACATTAAATCTGCAGATGACTTTAAAGCGGCTTTATCCATAGCCATTTAAATGATAACGTGGCGCACATTAATCTCGGTTACAACTTTTGGAATTATCATCATGATAAAAAACATATTTTCATTCGATCACAGAGTTTTGCAGCGCATATCACTGCCTAAAATTGGCATCATATCTTTAGCGCTTGCCTCCACTATTGCCCTGCCAACTGCAGCCGAGCAGCGCAAAAAAATTAATCCTCAATTAGAAACTGCCATCTATTCTCGCACCGCAATTCATCACCCAGTTTGGGGAGCCAATGGCATGGTTGCGAGTCAAGAGGCCTTAGCCACACAAATTGGGGTCGATATTTTAAAGCAAGGCGGCAACGCCGTTGATGCCGCTGTTGCGGTGGGTTATGCCCTAGCGGTGACACTTCCGCGCGCTGGTAATATTGGCGGCGGCGGTTTTATGTTGGTTTATTTGGCTGATGAAAAACGCACTATTGCTATTGATTACCGAGAAATGGCGCCTAATAAAGCACATCGCGACATGTATTTAGATGAAAATGGTAATGCAAATGCGCGTTTATCGCGCTTTCATGGTTTAGCCGTTGGTATTCCAGGTACCGTTATGGGTATGCAGCACGCACTTAAAAATTACGGCACCATGACCACCCAACAAGTGATTACACCGGCGATTAATTTGGCCAAGAACGGCATTAAGGTAACGCCTGATCTAGCAAATTCATTAGCAGCTATGAACAACCGCCTTAGCCACTGGCCCACGACTCATGCCATATTCTATAAAGAAGGGGGTCAAAACTATCTTCCTAATGAAATGTTGTATCAGCCTGAGTTAGCGCACAGTTTATCCTTAATTAAAAAACACGGCAGTGATGGTTTTTATAAAGGGGAAACCGCTAAAAAAATCAGTGCTGCAGTGATTAATGCGGGCGGCGTTATCACCGTTGAAGATATGGCCAGTTATAAAGCCATTGAACGTAAAGCCGTTAGTGGCAGCTACCGTGGTTATGAAGTTGTTTCTATGCCACCACCCTCTTCTGGCGGTGTTCATGTGGTGCAAATGCTTAACGCTCTCGAACAATTCCCAATAAAAGACATGGGGCACAACAGTGCAGATACGGTGCACGTTATGACCGAGGTTATGCGCCGTGCCTATGCTGATCGTAGCCATTATTTAGGCGATCCTGATTTTGCCAAAGTACCATTAACGGCACTTGGCAGTAAAAGCTATGGTAAAGAAATCGCAGCGCAAATTGACATGAATAAGGCCACCCCAAGCAGTGAAGTATCACCGGCTAAAAAGCTGCCTTACGAAAGTAATGAAACTACGCACTACTCTATTGTCGACAAATTTGGTAACGCCGTATCAAATACCTATACCTTAAATTTCAGCTATGGTTCAGGTTTAGTTGCCGCTGGTACTGGTATTTTGCTCAATAACGAAATGGACGATTTCTCAGCCAAACCTGGTACGCCCAACGGGTTTGGACTGTTAGGCGGCGAAGCCAATGCCATCGCACCATTTAAACGCCCATTAAGCTCTATGACACCCACCATCGTACTCAAAAATGGCAAAGCGCACATGATCACGGGTAGCCCCGGTGGATCTCGAATCATCACGACCACATTGCAAGTGATTATGAATGTACTCGATCATGAAATGAACATTGCTGTCGCTAGTGCTATGCCGCGTTTTCATCACCAATGGTGGCCTGATGAGCTACGCATCGAAGAAGGCTTTAGCAAAGACACACTCAAGCTTCTAAAAGCCAAGGGGCACAACATAAAGCTTAAATCCTCTATGGGAAGCACCCAAACAGTCATGCCAACGTCTAGTGGCATTTATGGCGCATCCGATCCCCGCCGCCCAGCGGCGTTAAGTAAGGGTTACTAGTTTAATCATCTCAATATAACTCGTTCCTATGCCGAGCGTGGAACGAGTTATTCTTTATCTTTTGGTTTATTTAGCCCCCTAAACACTCATACCTCACAAATAAATCCATCAATGACTTATCAAAGTGTGCTTTTGCCGCTACAATTGCGTTTTTTAAAAATGAGTCACCCACATGTCTATTCAATGGTTCCCCGGCCACATGCACAAAGCCCGTAAAGAAATGATGGAAGTCATGGGGCAAATCGATATTGTCATTGAAGTGGTTGATGCACGTATCCCCTATTCAAGTGAAAACCCTTTTGCTAGCCAATTACGTGACGGCAAACCCTTGATTAAAGTACTTAACAAATGCGATTTAGCCGATACGGCTGTTGTTGCTCAGTGGCAAGAACATCTAGATGAACAACAAGGGATTTCTTCATTGGCCATTACGGCAAATGAACCTTCGCAAGTCGCCAAAATTTTAGACCTATGTCGTAAGTTAGTGCCTCATCGTAATGAGCCAGGTAAAGATATTCGAGCGCTAATTATGGGGATCCCTAATGTTGGTAAATCTACCATCATTAATATTCTAGCCGGGCGCGTTATTGCTAAAACGGGTAATGAACCCGCCGTCACTAAGCGTCAACAGCGCATTAATTTACGTAATGGTATCGTGCTATGTGATACTCCAGGAATTTTATGGCCTAAGGTGCATAACGATAATAGTGGTTATCGTTTAGCGATCACTGGTGCCATTAAAGATACCGCATTTGAGTATGAAGATATTGCTTCGTACGCGGCTGAGTATTTGTTAAAAGCTTATCCTGACATGGTGCAAACCCGCTATAAGCTTCAAGAGTTACCAGAAAATGATTGGGAGCTGGTTGAAGCAATTGGCAACGTGCGCGGCTTTAAACGAGCTGGCGGGCGTGTAGATATGCATAAAACCTGTGAAATAATTTTGCATGAGTTTAGGCAAGGAACCATTGGTAAAATTTGTTTAGAAACGCCTGATATGGCAGTGGCAGAAGAGATTTTAGTACAAGAAAAACTGGCAAAAGAAGCCCTTGAAGGTAAAGTTAAAAAGAAAAAGCCTAAGCGCAAGCGCCGCGGTTAAAAGAGTTTAAGGTGAAATACACGGATGTATTTCATAACCCCAATACAAATGGGCTTAGTTGTTTCTGTAAATATTATTACTGACAACTAAACTATCCAGTAATAAGCATTGATTAAATAATTTCAGTTGTAGCTGTCAAAATACCATCGATAGGGACGGGCTTTCCTAAGCCATACCCTTGACCATAATTGATGCCCATTTCTTCCAATCGATCACGTATAGCTTCATTTTCAACAAATTCTGCAATGGTTTCCATGCCCATTAAATGACCCACATCATTAATCGATTTGACCATAGCCTCGTCTATGGGATCGTTGAGCATATCTTTAACAAACATGCCGTCAATTTTTAGCATATCGACTTTTAAATTCTTCAAATAAGCAAATGATGATAAACCGCTCCCAAAGTCATCCAGTGCAAATTTACAGCCATAAGCATTAAGCGCACTAATAAACAGTTTGGCATGGGTTAGATTGGCTATCGCGGCGGTTTCGGTTATCTCAAAGGAGATTTTAGACGCTTCTACCTTATTGGTCTTTATAGCTTTAATGATATATTGCAATAAAGATTCGTTACTTAACGATAACCCGGATAAATTAATGGATATATGATCGATATGGGAAATTTCATCATGATGTTTATACATCCAAGCTAAGGTATTATCTATCACCCATTGGTCAATGCGATGTGACAAGTTAAATCGCTCCGCAGCCGGTAAAAATACGCCTGGTGGAATTAAATTACCGTCTTCATCGAGCATTCTAATAAGCACTTCATAACTAATCTTGCCCCTGTTTTGAAGGGACACAATCGGCTGAGCATAAAGTGTTAGTTGACCAAGCTCTAATGCACCATTTATTTTTGTTGCCCAATAGGTATCATCTTTGCGCTGAGCAAGCATTTGGTCATCTTCTTGATACACATGATAACGGTTGCGCCCGGCATCTTTAGCGCCATAACACGCACTATCCGCTTGCTTAATCACTTCAATATAACTTGTTGACTGAGAGTTTATTTCTGTCAGACCAATGCTAATGCCTATTTTAAAGACATTCTCATTCCATCTAAACCTAAAGCTCTCTACGGCAGCGATTAACATCTCGCAAACCAATTTCCCTTGAGATAAATCATGGCCATACAACAAGAGTGCAAACTCATCACCACCAAGCCTTGCAACAGTTTCATCGTCATTACAGTGCTGACCGAGCAATACTGAAATTTGACGTAGCAGTTCGTCACCAGCCACATGACCGCAGGTATCATTGATAATTTTAAACTGGTCAATATCAACAAAACATAATGAATGAACCTCGTTATCATTAGAACGCCCATCGACAGTATTACTTAAAATAACCTCAAACTCTTGTCGATTGATAAGTCCGGTTAACGCATCATGAATCGCTTGATAACTGAATTTTCGCGAGATGTTTCTAAACTGCGTCACGTCGTCTTGCATTGCCACGTAATGACTGACATTGTCATTATTATCAACAATGGGGTAAATATGCTCATTGGCCCAATACTTATTACCACTCTTGGTTAAATTAGAGCGCTCCCCCGTCCACTCTTTGTTTTGCTCGAGCATACGCCAAATATCTACTTCGACTTTTTCATTATTTGCATGTCTGCCCAGACTAAAATAGGGACGGCCAATACATTCATGACTCTCGTAATCTGTAATTTCACTATATTTGGGGTTTATATACTCAATGATGCCTAGCGCGTCTGTGATGACTACGGCACTAGGACTATGTTTTACCGCTAACGAAAATATAGACAACTCTTTAGATTTTATTTTAAGCAAACATTCCCTGTTAACTGAATCCGTTACGTTTTGTATTTGAAAAAGCGCATAACGCTCATTGTCAAACGTAATCGATTTCACATAACAAGATTGCTCCATAAATTCTGAGAAATTATTCGTGCGGGTAAATAGAGGAAATAAACGTGGGTGCAGCGCGCCAGAAATAAACGAAGACATGCCATATTGCGTGGCCTGATCCAGAGAGCGTTTAATGGTGCGTTCATTGTCAAATGCAAAACAGTCCAACAATGAATGGTTAAGCAACTGCTCTTTTTCACAGCGACAGTGTTGCAAGAACCATTGATTAACATCAACGATATTGCCCATTTTATCTATGATGATTAAACCGCAATTAGTGTTGTTGAAAACGATATCAGATAAAATATGTTGCATGGTTTAGTTATCCCTTACTAGACATACAAGGTGGTAAAGCGCTCAAGTTCTGCAATTAATCGTTTAATTGACTCACTAGCCATGATTAGACTAACCTGACCCGTTATTTTTTTGCTGGGCAGACTAAATGTCATCGATAATGTTAGTACCAGTGGTTCATCGCCTATACATAATCGGTCAATATCAAACACTTCATTGATTTCACCAGTGATTAACCCTGGCACACCACTTTCTAATTCACAGCTCAATATGTCAGCAATGCAGCCAAAGCAGGCATTAAGAATAATGTTTGAAACTTCTTTGAGTGCCTCTTGCTCCATCTCTCCTAATTCACTGGACCAGCTATCTTCCCCTAAAATACTACGCACTAATTGCAAACTTGATTCATCATTAAAAAACAAAAATGCATTTCCAGAAAATTGGCCTTCAAAGCTCTGCTCGACAGCATTAACTTTGCCCGGTGAATTTGTATTAAAGATTGACAGCGCCGTATTAAAATCTACAGCTTTAAGAGAAGGCACAGTTAACAAGACTTCATCATCAACCATTTCACTTAAAGAAACAGCAGCACGCCCCATGCCTATGTTAAAAAGCTCACATAAGGTATCGCAATAGTCTTCTGTGAAAATATCAGCGGTCATCCTTATTCCCCTCTATTAGTGAATCTAAGGATCATTGCTTCATTGATTGGCTTGCCATAAAAGGTCGCGCCTAAATCTTCAAATCGTTTGCGGACAACGGCTTGAATATTAGCGGTAAAAATTCCAATGTGAGCCATTGGTTGAGATTGAGTTAACAGAGGTAAAATATCATAACCCGTTCTATCAGGCATATTATGATCAAGGGAGATAAAATCAAAAGGCTCCTTGTCGACACAAGCTAAGGCTTCTTTAGCGTTCGCAGCTTCTGTAATTTTCCAGTCAACAAAATGTGTTCTAATTAATTTAGTGATAATCATTCTAGTGAGGCGGCTATCGTCGACGACTAGCACAGACTTTGATGAATCCATGACTTGCTCCTTTGTAATGAACACTAGGTAAATCAGCACGAGCTCAGCCCTGAGGCCAATTTAAATTAAACTGAATTAAGAGTGTTCTAACTCCCTTAGTAACTTTAACTACTTTAACTACTTTAACTACTTTAATTAATATAATAGACAGATTATTTTGATAAAAACAATACTAAATGTTGAGATTCATCTACTTTTTGTGATTCAATATATAACGAACTCTAAAGGAAACCATTATGGAATTAAGAACAGATAAAATGGACAGTACTAATAATGACTGGATGCTATCCGATACAGAGCAAATTTTAACGTTTTCATTAAATGACGAAGAATATGGGGTCAATATATTAAAAGTTAATGAAATCAGGGAATGGACAAATATCACCAGCATTCCCGGTATAGCGTCTTATGTTAAAGGAGTGTTGAATTTACGCGGAAATATTGTGCCTATCATTGACCTGCGTGAACGATTTGGTATTGATGCAATTTCTTATGGCCCGACTACCGTTGTTATTTTGCTTAATATCCAAAGCCATGATGCAGAAAATGTCATCGGTATTGTTGTCGATTCTGTGTCAGACACGCACGCAGTTAGTAAAGATAACATTAGAAAAAAACCAACGGTTGGAGGCTTCATTGATGTTGAATATATTCAAGGTCTAGTTGAGGTAGAAGAGCGCTTGGTACTTTTACTCGATATCAATAAATTGTTAAGTGAACATCAATTAATGGAAATTGAAGGCGCTTTGTAAAGTTACTCTTAGGTATTCCAATTATAGATGGCTTTTACCGCACTACCGTTTTCATGATAATTAAGCTTTTGACATAATTCTGTCACTAGCTTAATTCCTCGCCCGCTAAACGTATTACTGCTCAACTGTTCAGTATTTGAATCGTCTATCCACGGCGTAAATTCAAAGCCACTGCCCGAGTCTATCATCATGATATTGAGTGAGCCGCCAGTAGCATTAGAATGAAACTCAAGCTTTATTTTAATATAGCCATTACACAAAGCCGCCATGCGCGATTCTTTTTCCTGAAAGTATCTGGCAAAGCCCTCTGGTGAGTCCTTTAAGCTTGAATCAAGCCCTAATACCCCATGGTCAAGAGCATTGATATACAACTCTGTTAACACGGTATACAGGCCTTGCCATTGATCTCCTGGGCCTTCAATCTCTTGCATTTGATTAATGATAATAGGAATGGGGTTAACTTGAGATAATTTCTCACCAACTAAGGACATCTGCCAAGACCAGCTCCCTGTATCTAAACTGGTATAATCATCATCGATGATAACTTCTTTCTCACAGTCGTTGCTTGGTAATAACGTTTGATAGACAGATACATCACAGTTTATATCTACTAAGGAAATATCATCGTCTTGTGGCAAGTCCTCACAAAAAACTTCCAGCGCGGCGATAATATGCCCCTGCACATCATCATCAACAAAGCCCTGCCTCGTTGCGTCAATTAGTCGTTGCTCACCAAAGAACTCACCATCAGCATTGCGCGCCTCCACAATGCCGTCGCTGTATAAAATGATACGATCAGCTGCTGTTAGCGGTATCACAATTGGGCGAATATCAACGAGTAAATTTGCAGATATACCCAGTGGCGGATGAAAGGATGCTATGCGCTCTCTAAGCTCCCCTGTTGAAGAGTCAAACACGAATGAATCTTCCATGCCGGCATTCCAAACATAGGCAAGCTGTTCATTAATAGAGAGGCTCACCATCGTCATGGCTAAAAACATTTGTGTGGGTAAAAGTTGATGCATTTTACGGTTAATTTGCTTAATTATCTCAATCGGTGAATAGCCTTTATCGGTCATTGCCCTAAAGGTATCCGCCAGCGGAATGGCGCCAATTGCAGAACTTAAACCATGCCCTGTAAAATCACCAAGCAGCACATTGATATCACCATTGGGACACAAGGCGGTTAGCTGCACATCGCCGCTAAAGGTTTCGGCTGAACGTTTAAATATAGTGATATGATCTTCGGCAATATTACCTTTTTCGACCACAGTGCTAAACAGCTGCTCAGCCAGTTCTTCGTCATTTTGACGCTCTTCAGTTAACGTATAGAGCTTAGAATAAAGACTAGCGATTCGAAACATCGCATAAATTTTTGATCGGAAGATGGCCAAAGAGAAAGGTCTGAAGACAATATCGTCAGCGCCTGCTTCCACGCACAGACTGATTTGTTCATCATCAAGGTAGGTTGAAATAATAAGAACAGGCACAAAAACATTAGTGGCTAACGCTTTAATTTGATGACAGGTTTCAATTGCGCTCATGCCTTCGGCATTAAAATCAATTAAAACGAGGTCTGGTTTATGCTGATAGTATTTAACTAAACCAAGCATACCATCGTGAGAGGTAGATACTTGAAAGCCTTCATCATTCATAATGCGCGTTAGTCGCTTAACGTTTTCCGCATCAGAATCAATGATTAAAATATGTCTATTTTGAGGAAGCATAAACCCAAAGCCCCTATCGAATAATTTCCATTAGGTGATGAAACTGAGCTATTTCAAGTACTTTATTAATTGAATCATTTGGGCGTTCAATGACAATCTTTCCTTTAATTTTATCCGCGTGTTCTTTAAGCAATAACAGCATGCCCAATGCAGAAGAGTCCATATAATTGGCGTGACTGAGATCGAGACGAAACTCTGTTCCTGCTATATTGCAGTCACAGTAACTTTCGCGAAAAAGTTTATATTGGGAAAAATCAAAACGATCTGAAACAGTAATCAATACATCTTTATTATTTGACGATGTTGAGCTAACAACTGGCATACACACTCCTAACATTAAATTTTATATAGTCTTAGTAGACCACAGTCTTAAAATAACTCGATTTCACCTTCATCCATGGTTTCTTGTGACACGGTACGGTGATCTCCAATGCTCATCGTATGCTCTCTCACGGAGTGACACACAACGCTAATTTTATGCAATTTTGAAATTATCGGCTCTTTACTATAACTGACTTCATTCATTTGTTGGCTAATTGCATCAAATTGGTCGATATTTTTTGAAATAGACGACAATGCCTGTGATGTCATATCTTCAAACTGCAATGACCTTACCGCATTGGACATAGCAACATCCATTTCGTCACTCATGGTCGACAATTCACGAATACTTTCAGTCATATTACGGCTAACTTGGGCCATTTGACCAGTCATATCGTTAATTTTAGCTTGTGTTTCAAATGTCTGGCTCATATCTGATGACGCCATTTCCTCAACGCCGCCGCGTAAAGATTCCATGGTTGTTTTAGCTGCGCCTATTTTACTCTTGATTTGCTCATTTAGTTCAGACGAGCTAAGTGATAAAGATCTAACCTCATCAGCAACAACTGCAAAACCACGTCCTACTTCGCCAGCCCGAGCTGCCTCGATACTTGCATTTAGTGCTAATAAATTAGTGCGACTAGCAAGCCCTTCTACATTTTGCAGCAAGCTAAATATGCTGTCGACTTGAACAACCATGGTATCAATATGGGTTAATGTTTTAAGACTTTGCTTAGATGAATTGATAACCACTTGGATAAATTCATTACTAATTCGTGAAGATTCTTCTAAAAACTCATGCATGCTAAGCAGTTTATTCTCATCCTGATCATCAGTCTCAGATTGCGCGACCAAGCCGGACAATAGCGCATGTTGGCGGTCACTAATGCTTTTCATATCGTGAAATGAATTACTCATACCTACCACAGCTTCACTTAACAGACCTGATGTGCGTGATATTTCGTTGCCAATAACCTGTCGCTCACAGCTAAATGTTTGCTCAAGTTCAATGAACATTTCTTGCAAAGGCTGCTCAATATCATGTATTGGGTCATCAGGTGAGCTTTTGGAAGAGCTAGTTGGGGAAAGATCTATTGATTGTCTGAACTGTATGAAACAGCAAGCCAACAGCAATATACTACTGACAATAATAAACACTGAAGACCATTGTAAAATGGCCGCCGCTATAATAACAAAAACTAATACACTGCTCGTCGTAAAGATCCATCTATTCGAGTGTTTCATCTAATGTCCTTAAGGGAGTATTTTTAGCGCTTCCTTGACTAATATTGGTAAGTAACGCATTAGCGATACGATTGAGTGGTAAATCAACCCAATGGGCATTCAAACGATAGGCAGCCCCGGGCATGCCCCAAATCATACTGGTTTGTTCATCTTGGACTAAGGTGTATTGACCTTGTTTTTTTAGTGCTAACAGCCCCGCTGCGCCATCATTGCCCATGCCTGTCAGTAAACCAGCGTAAATGTGGGCTGAGGGTAATTCACATAAAGAATCAAACATCACATCAACTGAAGGTTTGTGTCTATTACGTGGTTCACCGTCATTAAGCTGACAAACATATTGGTTATTAACATATTTGATAAGCAAATGTTTAGAACCCGGTGCCACATAAATGTTGCCTGGTAAAATTATCTGCCCTTCTTTCGCTTCATGCACATTGAGTTTGCAATGCTCATTTAATCGTTTTGCAAATCTATTACTAAAGCTCTCAGGAATATGCTGAGTAAGCACAACCGCTGGCGCATTCGCCGGTAACATCTTCAACATATCCCTTAATGCTTCTGTGCCGCCGGTAGATGCTCCTAGCGCAATAATTTGATGTTTTAAGTTAAGATTATTAGCCGAAAATTGACAAACTTCCTTACTTGATGACGTTTTTAAAGCACGTAAATTAACTTTGGACGCTAAGCGAATTTTTTGGTGAAGCTCCTCATTAAAATGAGTCAAATTACCCAAAAGTTCACTTGAACGTGGTTTTGCAATAAAATCTACAGCGCCAAGTTCTAATGCTTCTAAGGTTGTATCAGCCCCTTGCTGGGTTAATGTTGACAACATAACAACAGGCATTGGACGTAAACGCATTAAATTTTTAAGAAAGGTAATGCCGTCCATTTTTGGCATTTCTACATCTAAGGTAACAACGTCAGGATTGAGATTTTTAATCATCTCTCTGGCTTCAAACGCATCTTTAGCAGCACCCACAACTTCAATATCCAAAAAGTGGCTCATGACTTCGCCTAATATCTCTCGGACTAATTTTGAGTCATCAACAATGAGTACTTTAATTAATTTCATATTTACCCTAATTTAATCAAACAATTCGATATCATTATCGGTTTGGTGCTGTAGTTTACGTTGATTTTCAAGTTCTAATGCCATAGTGCTTTCATTATTGTTATGTTTGAGTTTGTTCACCATCAACTGGCCGGTTTTCACAATATATTGAACACGTCTCGCTTGGTTTCCACCTAAATCTTCGGCGGCTACAGGTAAGCCTTCAATTTCAAAAAACTGCTTCACAAAATCAATATTACGCTGTCCCACATCGTTAGGGCCAGACATCATGTTAGCGCCACCAACAACTTTTATCTCAAAATTATCACGGCTACCACCATATTTTATGATGGCGTTCATCAATTGCTCCATGGCAAAGACACCATAACGATTAGACGATGACAAAATATCACAATTAGCGTCAGGCAATAAAAAGTGATTAATACCGCCAATTCCAGCAATAGGATCGCGTATACAAGTTGATACACATGATCCTAAAACGGTGCAGATCACTTCATCTTGTTCTGATACATAAAAATCACCTGCAACAACTTTAACCGCAACCATTTTTCTTGCTGGCATCCAAAATTGCCGTGTGTGTCTAAATTCTGAAAACTGTGGCAAATGATGCAAAGCTGATTTTGATGTAAATGTTTTAACTATATTGGGCATGTCATTATCGCTTCTGATACATGGTTCGGCCTAACAGTTTATAATCTTTCATTGAACGCGCCGGAGACTCTGAATGACCGATAAATAACAAGCCACCTGGCTTTAACAGTTTTGTCATGCGGTTGAGTAATTTTGTTTGTGTTTCTTTATCAAAATAAATCATCACATTACGGCAAAATATAACATCAAGCGGCTCGTTAATATTCCACGACTCCATCAAGTTACAGTGCTCAAATTGCATCATTTGTTTAATGATAGGCTTTACCATCACTTTATCTCCATGTTCGTTCTTGCCCCGTAAAAATCCTAATTTTTTACGGTTAAGGCTCAACCCATCGACCCTATCGGACGGATAAACCCCGCGTTTGGCAGTGGCCAGCACTTCAGTATCAATATCTGTCGCTAAAATATTAATATTCCAGCGCTCTACATCAATTCCAGACTCTAATATGCTTAAGCCTATGCTGTATGGCTCCTCGCCAATAGAGCAGGCCGACGACCATATTCTTAGGCTGCGCTGACCAGCTTGAGCAAGCGCTGGGATATAGGTCTCGCTAAGGTATTCAAAGTGATGTGATTCACGGTAAAACGATGTCAAATTTGTCGTCATTGCATTAACAAATTCAGACATCTCTTCGGTAGAATTATCAAGTAGCGTGAGGTACTCTTCAAAAGATTGCACGCCTAACGCTCTTACCCGCCTAACTAAACGATTGTAGACGAGATCTTTTTTATGATCCGCCAGCGCAATGCCGGCGTGATTATAAATGCGCGCCCGGACACGCTCAAAATCCTTTTGATTATAAGGAAATTCACGATCCCTATAATCACCAGTTTGTTGAGTCATTCCCCTTCCTTGTGCTAATTCCTCATGCGCCATAGTGCTTCCTTAGAATTCTTCCCATTCCATATCGTTGCTATTTGAACTTGACGTCTTTACAGCTGGCGCTTTAGCCGCAGGTTTTCTTTTCTTTGGTTGACTGGTTTCTCGAACAGGGGCTCTTGTTACTCTTTGCTGTTGTTGCTGAGTTTCAGAGAAGAATCGCATCAGTTGGCGTAATTGAACGGCTTGCTCTTCCATTCCCTCTGATGCCGCTGCAACTTCTTCAACCAGTGCCGCATTTTGCTGTGTGCCTTCATCCATATCATTAATGGCCACATTCACTTGATCAATGCCCGTTGCCTGCTCTTTACTTGCCAGTGCAATTTCATTAACGATGGTCGATACTTCATGGATTGCGGTTACTATTTCAATGAGTGCTTTACCAGACTCATCAACAAATCGTCCGCCTTCTTCAACTTTCGAAACACTATCACTGATTAAGCCTTTGATTTCTTTCGCAGCACTTGCACTTCGCTGTGCAAGGTTTCTCACCTCGGCAGCAACAACCGCAAATCCACGGCCCTGTTCACCTGCTCGAGCAGCCTCAACCGCAGCATTAAGTGCTAATAGATTAGTTTGGAAGGCAATTTCATCGATAACCCCAATGATTTCTGAAATTTGCGTACTTGAACTACTAATCTCAGACATTGAATGCACAACTTTTGCCGAAATCTCGCCGCCATTTTCTGCCAGTTTCTTAGCATTATCGGCGAGCGTATTTGCTTGGGAAGCATTTTCAGCATTTTGTCTAACCGTTGCAGTCATCTCTTCCATACTCGCTGCCGTTTCTTCAAGGCTGGCCGCTTGTGATTCTGTTCTTGTGCTTAAGGTCGTATTACCTTTGGATATCTCTTCGGCGCCTGAGGCGATAGAGCCACTGTTAGTACGTATTTCGCCAACAATTTCTTCTAGCTTAATCATTGCCGCTTGCAGTGATTCATCTAATTCTTGGAATTCACCTTGGAACTCACCTTCCATGCGAGAGGTCAAGTTACCCTGCTCAAGGTCTGCAACAACACGCTTAACTTCAACGATTGGCTCAACGATAGCATCAAGCATGGCATTCATGCCTGTGGCAACATTACCAATAAATCCGCTGTATTGTTCTGCATTTAAGCGCGAATCTAAAATACCAACAGATGCATCTTTAATGATGCCCTCTACATCAGATTCAGCAGCAAGTTGCTCAGTAATATCGCCCCACTCAACAACAGAGCCTAGTCGCGTGCCATAAGCATCTACTACGGGCGCTGCAATAAGCGTAAAGGTACGAGGTCCAATACAAATTTTTGATGAAAAACGCTGCTTAAGTCCTTCTAACAAACGTTGTTGATGGGATGGATCTTTATGGAAACCATCAATGTTTGTGCCCATTAATGTGCTTGCATCAAATTCAGGTAAATCTTGTTTAATGTCATCTTGCGCCGTAGTAAGCATATCCACCACAGAGTCATTAACATAAATGATGTTACCGTTGGTATCTGCCATCATCACACTTGAGGTTACGTTATCGAGTGCAACTTTAATGCGATCAGCGCGCTGGGCACTTTCTTTAGCGTCATTGACTTCAAAGCCGAGTTTAATTTGAATGGATTTCACCATTCTTAGTAATTCACCAGACTCCCCTTGCTCGGTCACAGAGATATTACGAACATAATCACCCTCTGTAATTTTTTGCAGTTCATAGATGGTATCGCTTATGCCTTGTAAAACTGTTTCCTTCATCAAGCGGTTAGCGCCATACCCAAACACACCTAGACCAATAAGTGGCCCTAAAATAACCAGCGATGGTATAGAGGTGAAAAATAGCGGCGCACTAACAACCACTGATGTAGCGAAGCCAGCCATTAACCATTTATTTAATTTAGACAGATAATTACTGCTAGTAACACTGTCTGGGCCCGGTAGAGTCACTTCATTACGTCTGAGCTGTTGGTATAACCGCTCAGCATCGGCAATGTCTTGATCCGATGGGTTAGAGCGCACAGACATATATTCAGATAATCTACCATCTTTCATCAAAGGCGTAACATTAGCTCTAACCCAATAGTAATCACCATTCTTACAACGGTTCTTAACTAAACCTACCCAGGGCCTGCCAGCTTCAAGTGTTGTCCACAAATCTTTAAATGCAGCTTCTGGCATATCAGGGTGACGTACAACATTATGATGTTCACCAACCAATTCTTGTTCTGAAAATCCACTAATTGCGATGAAAGCGGGATTGACGTAGGTTATACGTCCTTGTAAATCTGTTTTCGTAACTAAATCCTCGCCGGCTTTTAAAGGTATACGGCGATCTGTTACAGGGGTATTATTCCTCATTCTTGTTCTCCTCGAACAGTTAATCCATTAAGCAACATTTTCTGCATTTGTTGGCGATAATTCTTTGGATGTTAATAACTCATCAACATCTAATAAAATAATCATTTTCTCTTCAATGGTTGATAAACCAATAATAAATTCATCATCTATGACACTAATATTACTGGGTGCTGGCTTAATGTCTTGTGATGTGATGTCGTAAGTTTCGGCAAAAGCGTCCACTAACAATCCGATCAATCTAGTTCGGTGCCCATCATCAATATTGAGGACAATAACAATCCTATTTTTGAGAGCATCATCATGGGGAATATCAAACCGAGTTCTTAAATTAATAATCGGTATAATTTGTCCCCTAAGGTTAGTCACCCCTTCCACATAATTAGGGCTATTTGGTACAAGTGTTGCTTTGTTCCAATCTCTGATTTCTTGGACTTTTAAAATGTCTGTGGCGTATTCTTCACCGGCAACGATAAAGGAAAGAAACTGACGACTTTTATCTTTACCGTCTCCTGTCAATGCTAAATTCATGCTACTCCCTCCATTGAGCAGTCGTAGCTTGCAGCAACTTCATACGACATATTTTGCTTCAAACCATTTAACCCTTTGATGTCAACGATTAAGGCTACGCCGCCATCGCCAAGAATAGTTGCCCCAGAAATACCTTCAACGGGCATGTAATTAGAATCTAAGCTTTTAAGTACAACTTGTTGTTGATCAAGTAAGTCATCCACTAGTAAGGCATACTTGTTGCCGTTACTTTCTACAATAATTACCATAGATTCATCGAGGTCACAGCGTTGTCCCGGCAGTGAAAATAGCTGCCTAACAGAATAGATAGGAATATATTCATCTCTAAATAAATACACACTCGGATTGCCTGCAACGGCTTTAACTAATTGAGTATTCACCTGTGCAGATTCAATGATCGAGACTAGAGGCACTATATAGGTTTCATTAGCGACTTTAATAAGCTGCCCATCTAAAATGGCCAATGTTAATGGCAAGCTCACAGAAAAAGTCGAGCCTTGTCCCGGCGTAGACATCAATGACACATGTCCGCCTAGAGATTCGATGTTTCGGCGTACTACATCCATTCCTACACCGCGCCCAGATAAATCACTGACTTGATCGGCCGTTGAAAAACCTGGCGCAAAAATCAGTTCATTTATTTCTTGATCTGTCAGATTTTGCTCACTGGTTATCAGCCCTTTCTCTAACGCTTTTTCTTTAATTCGCTGTGTATTGAGCCCTCTACCATCATCAATAATATCAATGACGATATAACCGCCTTGGTGATAAGCATTAAGATGAACCACACCGGTTTCATCCTTACCCGCTTTGATACGCTCTTCAGGTAATTCAAGGCCATGGTCAAGGGAGTTTCTCACTAAATGAACGAGAGGATCGCCAATTTTTTCCATTACAGTTTTATCTAACTCAGTATGTTCACCTGAGAGTTTCAATTCGATTTTTTTACCGAGTTTAGCGCTAATATCGTAAACCATCCGCGGGAAACGATTAAATACAAAACTGATTGGCAACATGCGTATACGCATGACATCTTCTTGTAAGTCTCGTGTATTACCCTCTAGTTGAACTAAACCTTCAAGTAGCTTTTCAACCAAGTCATTTTCTTGTGCACTTAAGTCGTTGCCCACTTGTTTGAGCATAGCTTGGGTGATAACGAGCTCGCCAACCCGATTAATGAGCGCATCAACTTTGTCGATGCCAACGCGAATTGATCCGCCATCATTATTATTGGCTTTAGATTTAGACGCCGAATTTGATGCTGCACCTGCGACTTCTTGTGTCTCTGAAGTATTTTCTTCGTCATTACCAGTCTGGGTAGCAATAGGCTCCATAACTGGAGCTATTTCTGTATCATCAACTGTAGCAACGGCTTCGAGCACAGGGGATTCTTGTGATGATTGCTCAATGATTAGGTCACATTCATCTTCAACCCATTCAAAGATTTCGCTGACACTTTCTTTATCACAGTTTGACTCTAGTGTTATCTGCCATGACAAATAACACTCTTCAGGGTGTAGTGCATTTAAAGGCGGTATGTTTTGGCACTCAACAACTTGAGTAACGGGCCCAAGTTCCGCTAATGCATTGATAATATGCAAAACATCATTGCCCGTTTGAAGCATTTCATGGTGTGGAATAAAACTAATCAACCAATAATTGGTGCCATTAGTCTCTTCGATATTTGAGGGAGTATCACCGTTTTCGATTTGCTTTGGAGTATCGGTTTGATTGAGTGTTTGCGCTAGTTGCTCATGAACACGATTTATATTCTCTTCATCGCATTCACTTTCATCTCTTGCAGATTCAATGAGAAGTTTAATACAATCAACTGATTGTAATAATAGGTTAACATCATCTTGGTTTACCACACGCCGACCGTCTCGCATTTCATCGAGTAATGTCTCGACTTCATGGGTAAAGTCAGTGACTCGGTTAAAACCAAATGTTCCTGCCCCTCCCTTAATGGAGTGGGCTGCACGAAAGATTGCATTAATAGCATCTACATCACCCTGCTCTAACGTCAGCAGACTTGATTCCATTAACTCCAACCCTTCGAAACTTTCTTCCAAAAAAGTTGGTATGAACTGCGAGAGATCGATACTCATAAATCGATTTACCTTATGACACGTTTAATCGTCGACAATAGTTTCTCAGGGTTGAAAGGCTTAACAAGCCATCCTGTAGCTCCAGCAGCTTTACCACGTTGTTTCATTTCCGCTGAGCTTTCTGTTGTCAACATTAAAACAGGGGTGAATTTGAAAGCTGGGAGTCTTCTTAATTCACTACAAAGCTGAATCCCATCCATTATCGGCATATTTACGTCAGTGATAACTAAATCGAAGCGGCCGCTTTTCGCTCGTTCTAAGCCATCTTTGCCATCGCACGCCTCAACGGTTTCATACTGCTGTTGTTTTAGCGTAAATGAAACCATATTTCTAATTGAAGCAGAGTCATCAACTACTAAGATCTTTGCCATTTGTGTTTCCTATATATTCACGGGAGAGTTAATTAAGTTTTAAAAGGTTATCTAAACCAAGCCTTGTTGCACTATCAACAAGTTCATCATTTAGGTTTAACCAGGATAATTCGATGTTCTGGCGATTAATATCAATGACCAACGCGGCTAATAATTGTAAACCTGCTGTATCAATACGTGCTAATTCACTGACGTCAATGTTCACCTGTGTTATTGGAGTATCACAATGGAGTTGTTCAATCATCGACTCTTTTGATTCGTTGACAATTGAGATATCTAATGACTGTGGCAGTGAAAATGTAATCGCGTCCATGCAACGTCCTTATATGTGGTGAGATATTGAAATTGTGTAAAAATTGATATAAATCAATTAATACTAAAAAACTTTATAAAACTAGAATATCCATAGTAAGGCATTAGAGTCAAGAGAAAGCTGAGATAAAGGGTGTAGTTGGCAGTTTAATGAAAGATGTGCCTATTAAAGCTCCATCTTTCACTAAACTAACCAAATGAGAACTATTATTGCTTAGCGTTTAAGGCAGGAGATTTAGCAAAGCGAAGAATGATATACCCCACCAAACCAGCGCCAAATGATCCCACTAATATGGCTAATTTATCGGCAAACATAAATTGTGTTGGATCAGGAAAGGCTAATGAATTCACAAAGAGGCTCATTGTAAAACCGATGCCTGTTAGAATAGCCACACCATACAATTGGGTGTAATTACTCTGTGACGGTAATTTAGCCAGTCCCATTTTTATGGCTAACAGGCTAAACCCGAAGACACCGACTTGCTTGCCAATAAAGAGACCTGCAGCAATCCCCATGGGTACTGGCGTTAGAATTTGATCCATGGAAATACTTCTAAAGTCCACACCGGCGTTTACAAATGCAAATAACGGTAAGATAAAGAATGCGACCCAATAATGTAGATCATGTTCCATCGACTTAAGCATGGAACGTTTAATACGTCCCGCTACAATTTTACGTTGAGAGATTGGAATGGTGAAAGCTAATGCAACGCCGGCTAAAGTAGCGTGAACACCGGACTTTAGAACGCTGACCCACAAAATAACACCAACAATGATGTAGGCAGCCTTGCGGTCAACACCTAAGCGATTCATCACAACCAAGATCGTTAACGCACTAGCGGCCACGGCAATAGACAAGGTGGATAATTGAGCCGTATAAAACAGAGCAATGATCACAATAGCGCCTAAGTCATCAATAATAGCCAGTGCCATTAAGAATATCTTAAGGGATACGGGTACGCGTTTACCTAAGAGAGAAAGTACACCTAAGGCAAAGGCTATGTCCGTTGCAGTGGGAATTGCCCAGCCTTGGGTCCCTATTGAATCTGTGCCTACGAAAAATAAATAGACAGCGGCTGGTACGACCATACCACCGACAGCTGCAAAACCTGGTAAAACAATTTGAGCCGGTGTCGATAAATGCCCTTCAATAATTTCGCGTTTAACTTCTAAACCTATTAAGAGGAAAAACACCGCCATCAAGCCATCATTAATCCATAACAGTAATGGTTTATCGATATGTAATGCACCAAAACGGATTTCAACGGGCGTTTCTAGAAATGCATCATAAATTTCTGAGAGACCGGTATTTTTTAGTAATAAGGCGAAGATGGTGACGAATATCAGGACGATACCCGCGGACGATTCTTTTTTTATAAATTCTTCTACTGCGTTCATCAATATACTCCTAAATCATAAGGAACTATCTTAAAATAAAGCACCATAAAAGTCGACATATTATGTCTAAATAACTAGCATTCAGACACAATATTATCAATATGTTATTTATTCTCTTGGGCAAATTTTGTCATAAAATCAACTAATGCCTGCACACCAGCAAGTGGCATTGCATTATAAATACTAGCACGCATTCCACCGACACTTCGATGACCTTTTAATGCCAATAAACCAGCGTCTTGAGCTTGACGTAAAAACTTAGCATCTAGACTCGGGTCATTGAGTAAAAAGGTAATATTCATGCGAGATCTGTATTGTGGTAATACATTATTACTGTAGAACCTTGAGTCATCTATTGCACTATATAGTAAAGCTGCTTTAGCAATATTGCGCTCTTCTATCGCTTTGACACCGCCCTGCTCTAACA
>Ga0105359_10001371_pt1 | contig 20485 bp, 18 predicted proteins | sample GOMGulsemesocosm_6_FD_83659 | JGI IMG/M metagenome (GOLD analysis project Ga0105359, IMG submission 83659) | Methane-oxidizing microbial communities from mesocosms in the Gulf of Mexico - GOM8C Gulf of Mexico | ecosystem: Environmental > Aquatic > Marine > Cold seeps | place: Gulf of Mexico...
AAAAGGTGGGATATGAAAGTATTATTACTTGAAGACGATTTAGCACTTAGTGATATTTTATATGATCATTTAGAACACAATGGTTTTGATGTTTCTTTAGCAACATCAGGCGATGAAGCCTTAGAATATTTTGTAGATGAAGTATTTGATTTTGCTATTATGGATATAAATACTCCTAATATGACAGGATTAGAAGTGCTTCAAATCATAAGAAATGACTACAAATTAAAAACACCTGTAATAATGATAACAGCGTATCAAGATACAAAACATTTAAAAGATGCTTTTGAAAATGAAGTCGATGATTATATAAAAAAACCCTTTGATTTAGAAGAATTTGATCAAAGAATAAATAGAATTTGTAGGCATTTTGCATTAAATAAAGATAACAGTATTGACCTAGGTGGCATTATGTTTAATCCAAATGAATGTGCAGTAATTATTAAAAACAAAAAAATATCACTTGCAAAAAAAGAGAGAGATATTTTACGTTATTTTGTGACACACAAAAGCAGAGTGATCTCTTCTGAAGAGTTATTGCAAAATATTTGGAAGTATGATGAACAGCCTACTGATGCAACGATTAGGGTATATATAAAAAACTTAAGAGAATTATTAGGAAAAGAGAGAATTACAACTATTAGAGCATTAGGATATAAGTTTGAATAAGAACGAAAAAAAAGCACTTATTAGTTTTTTATTAATTTATGTAAGTTCAACTGTCCTTTTTATTGGAATAATGTTGTATTCGTATTATACAAATGAAGTAAAAATGTTGGATAAACAATGCAATATGATAATGAGCACAGCTGCAAGTAAAATCAAAACAGATATCTTAAAGTCTCATATGGATCATATTGCTTATATTCCTTCAAAAGTTAAAAGCAGGAATATTAATTATGGTTTATTTGATAAAAATCAAAAGATTATTTTCTCAAATCTAGAGTCAAATGAGATTGATTTCTCTAAAATTGTTCATTATAATGGAGAGTATAATTTTCATATTTCAACTTTTGAAGATAAGTATGAAAATAAAATTAATATTAAATATATTGTTATTGAAACACAGCAAGGGTATTCAGATAAATGGAATTTAAAAATACTTACCTTAAGTATTTTAGTTTTTTCTGCTGTTTTTATTTTGATAATTGGTTATTTTTTATCCAAACTTTTATTAAAACCCGTACGTGAAAAAATTGTGCATATGGACAATTTTATTAAAGACTCTGCTCATGAATTAAATACTCCCATTGCTGTATTATTAACTTCTGCCTCTACATTAAAACAAGGAAGAAATACTGAAAAAATGCTTCAATATATGATTTCATCTGCGAAACAAATATCGCATATTTATAATGATATACATTTTTCTGCTTTTAATGAAATTGATGAAGATTTGAATCAAGACTTTGATTTGTCTTTGATGATTAAAGAATCGGTGGGTTATTTTAATGATATTGCACTTACTAAGTTAATTGAAATAGAAGTAGAAGCAAGTGAAACTATAATCTTTATGGATAAAAATAAAACACAAAGAATAATAAACAATCTTTTATCCAATGCCATAAAATACTCCAAAAAAGATTCAAAAATTTTGGTTAAACTTAAAAAAAATATTTTAAGTGTTGAAGATTTTGGTATAGGTATTTCAAAAGAAGATCAAAAGAGTATTTTTAAGCGCTATAAAAGAGGAAATAATATTGAAGGTGGTTTTGGAATAGGGCTTGATATTGTTTGTCGTGTAATTAATGAATATAATTTATCTTTAAATCTTATTTCAGAAGCTAAAGTGGGCTCCACTTTTATCGTTGATTTCTCAAATGCCAAACAAATAAACAAACAATTAAGATAAGACTAAACTCAACGTTTTAAGTATTTTTTTCTAAAGATATGTTACAATTTTTATTAAGTAGTATTTTAAATTTATCTGTATAAAAAGAAGATTAATGAATGATTTAAAAGAAAACCTGAAATATCTTAAAGATATTTCAATTTTATATGTTGAAGACAATGAAGACATAAGAAATGAAATTACCTACACCCTTCAAAGTAAAGTAAAAGAACTTTATGTTGCCTGCGATGGAAAAGAAGGTTTGACTTTATTTAGAAATTCTACGCCTGATTTAATAATTACAGATATCTCCATGCCACATATGGATGGAATAGAAATGTCTCAATGCATAAGAGAAGAAAATGTGAGTGTGCCTATTGTTATTATTTCTGCCTATAACGACTCTACTTACCACCTAGATGCTAAAAAAGCAAGCGTTAGTGAATTTTTAACGAAACCCTTAGATTTGATAAAACTCTACCTCACTATTGGAAAACTAGCAAAAAACATTATCCTTAAAAGTTAAAAACCTAAGGCCTCTACAAAACCTAAATAAAATTATTAAGGAAAACCTTTGCAATATAAAATATTGAATAAAACGAATATAGAAGAATATTTAATGAGTATAAAAAATATAAAAGAATACTTTAATGGCGATGCACTTTTTATTGATGAAATTGGTAATGGCAATTTAAATTATGTTTTTATTATTAAAAGCCTTAACGATAATACTAAAGCACTTATTCTAAAACAAGCAGTTCCATATTTGCGCTGTTTAGGAGAAGATTTTCTTTTAGGGCGTGAGAGAATGACCTATGAAATAAGAGCCTTAAAAGAATTTAATCAAAATACTTCTTTACATATTCCTTTTTTATACGATTGTAATGAAAGTATGTCAACTGTCGTTATGCAGTATTTAGATTCTCATATTGATTTAAGAGAAGGTTTAATCCAAAAAAATACCTATGCTAACTTTTCAGAGCATATATCAAGTTATTTGGCAGATAATTTATTTAAAACATCTTCTTTATATTTAAGCTCAAAAGAAAAAAGAAACTTACTTGATCAATTTAATGGCAATGAAGAACTGTGTAAATTAAGTGAAGATTTTGTTTTTACTTTTGCTTTTATGGAGCATGAATCAAATGATATTTTATCTAAGAATAACGATGATTTTAAGGCTTTAATAGATGATGTTATTTTTAAAAAAGAAGTGATTGCTTTGAAATATAAATTTATGACTCAAAATGATGCTTTGCTTCATGGCGATTTTCATACGGGTTCTATTATGATTAGTGAGAAAGAAACCTTTGTAATTGATCCTGAATTTTCTTTTATAGGGCCTTTTGGTTTTGATATTGGGGCATTATTCGCAAATCTTTGTACCTCTTATGTATCCCATGTAGTCCAAAAATCCCCTTCTTCTTATTTGAAGTATTTATTACAAAATCTTAGTGATTTATTAGAAAAATTTGAAGAAAAATTTCTAAGACTATGGGAGAAACAAGAAGAATCTGCTTTACTTACAAAAGGATTTATTGACAATGAAGAGATGCTTTCTTTCAAAAAAGAGTTTGTTTTAGGAATTATTAGAGATTCTATTGGTTTTGCAGGATGTAAAATAGCAAGAAGAATGTTTGGTGCTTCTGGGCTTAATGAAATCAGAAATATAAAAAATGACTTACTTAAAAAAGAAGCCATGCATATATGTTTAAATATTGCTAAACGTTTTGTAAAAGAAAATAAAAACCTAGCTTCAATTCAAGATGTATTTGAGATAATAAAAGAAGAAATTAAACCTTCTTAATTTAAAAAAAGAGCTAACTTTAGCTCTTAAGTATAATATTTAACAAGATTTTTTGGTTTTACACCTATAAAATATAGGCTAATTAAAAGCCAATTTCTTAGTGTCGTATAAAATAAACCTTTGTTCTCCCATTTTCTTGAAGAAGTACGTACACTTTCTTTTAAAATCTTGATTTTGTATTTTTTTTTCTTTAGTTTTTGCATCAAATTAACATCTTCCATCAAGGGAATCTCTTCATAAAATCCTATCTTTTCAAAAATATCTTTTTTAATAAAAATGGCTTGATCTCCATACGGTAAAGACGTTAATCGTGAACGAATAGAAGCTATTTTAGAAATTAATTTTAAGGCTTTTTTTGAAGAGTCAAAAGACAAATCAAAAGCACCTGCCACAATATCTTTGTTTAAACTTTGCCTAATTAAATTAAGCGCATTTTTGGGCAAAATTGTATCTGCATGTAAAAAAAGTAAAACAGAACCACTAGCAAGCTGGGCCGCTTTATTCATTTGTTTGGCTCGTCCTTTTTCTGAGGTAATTTTTATGATATTTTCAAAGTGTATATCTTTTATCGTAGAATCATTATGCCCATCCACTACAATAATTTCATCTTTTTTTAAAGAATTGTTTTCCAATAAAGCCTGTAAATATAAATTAATTCTTTTTTCTTTATAAACGGGAATAATAATAGAAATTTTGATGATTAATCCTTTATTGTATATACTTAATAAACAAAAACTACATAGTACTTTACTATTATATCTAATGTAAAATATAAGGAAGAATTCATGAGTGATTTTTGGCAAAACAGAGTGTTATTAAAAAACAAGTTTGATTTAATTCAAATTAATATAGGTGATTTATGTAATCTTAGTTGTAAGCACTGCCATGTAGGAGCAAGTCCTAAGGGTGTTAAAAATATGAACAAAGATACTGCTCTTAAAATTATTGATAAGATTTTATCTTTGAAGATACAAACGATTGAATTTACAGGTGGAACCCCTGAAATGAATGATAATTTTTTACTTTTTTTAGAAAAACTCTTTGAAGGTGGAAAAAACTTAGTAGTTAGAACCTCTTTAACTGTTTTAGAAGATGAAAAATATTCACATTTTATTGAACTATATAAAAAATACAAAGTAAAAGTAATTGCTTCTTTGCCTTCTGTTTTTGAAGAAACAACGAGTAAACAAAGAGGAAAAGGAGTATATGATTCTACCATTGAGTTATTACGACGTTTTAATAGCCTTGGTTATGGAAAAGGTGATTTAAATCTTGACTTGGTTTACAACCCTGTAGGTACTTTTCTTCCAGCAGCTCAAAGCAAATTAGAGCTTGAATACAAAACTATTTTAAAAGAAAAGTTTGATGTTTCTTTTAATTCTTTGGCAACTATTGTAAATATGCCAATTAAACGCTTCAAATTTGATTTAAACAAACACAAGGTACTTGATGAGTATATGAATACCTTAAGAAGTAAATACAATGAAAATACCTTAGATAATATTATGTGCAGAAATATTCTTTCAATTGATTATGAAGGTTATGTATACGATTGTGATTTTAATTTGTCTTTGGAGATGAGAATTAAAGACTATGAGAATACTTATTTTTGGGATATTGATTTTTCTAATTTTACGCCTGAAATTTCTTTTGATTCTCATTGTTATGCCTGTACGGTTAATTCTGGCTCATCTTGTAGTGGAGAAGTTTTAAAAGAAAAAGCAGTAAATACAAAGGAAGATGAGATGGATTACCAAGAAAATGCAAAAGAATATTATGGAGAAGTTTTGTCTTCTTCAGCAGATTTAAAAACATCGGCTTGTTGTACTATTGATATGATTCCTACAAGAATAAAAGATGCCTTGCCTTATATAATGGATGAAATTAAAGATAAATACTATGGCTGTGGCTCACCTATGCCAGAAGTATTGCAAGGCGCAAAAATCCTAGACTTAGGATGTGGAAGCGGAAGAGATGTATATATCTTATCAAAACTAACAGGGCAAGAAGGTTTTGTTTATGGAATTGATATGACAAAAAATCAAATCGATGTAGCAAAAAAATACCAAAATGAACAAACAAGACGTTTTGAATACAAAAAAAACAATACTTCTTTTATTCATGATTATATTGAAAATATAGACAAACACTTTAAAGCAAACTCTTTAGATATTGTTACTTCAAATTGTGTAATAAATTTATTAAAAGATAAAAAAGCAATCTTAAAAAAAGTACATGCACTTTTAAAAGAAGGTGGAGAGTTTTATTTCTCAGATGTATATTCAAACAGACGCTTAGGGGAAGAACTTAAAACAAATAAACTCTTGCATGGGGAGTGTTTAGGTGGGGCTTTATATGTGAATGATTTTATTACTTATGCAATACAAGCAGGTTTTGTTGAGCCACGCTTGGTTTCTTCAAAAGAAATTGAAATCTTAGATCCCAATATTAAAGAACTGCTTGGTAATGTGAAGTTTTATTCATTAACGTATAGACTTTGGAAAATAGAAAATCTGGATTCTGTTTGTGAAGACTATGGGCAAAGTATTATTTACAAAGGTGGAATTGAATATTGTAAAGCAGAGTTCTTATTGGATGCAAATCATCTGTTTGAAATTAACAGGCCGGAGCATGTATGTAAAAATACAGCGGATATGCTAATGAAAACAAGGTATAGAAAGTATTTTGAACTACAAGGCAATAGTAATACACATTTTGGAGAATTTAAAGCCTGTGCTACACTTGCAAGCATGGCTAAAAGTGAAGAAAAAGAAAATGGGGTAGTAGCATGTTGTTAAGCCTAGCAATTGTAGTAATTAGGTCTGAAGTTTTTTATGAATAAAAACCTTCTTATTATTTTTGTAAAAGAGCCTAAAAAAGGTTTTGTCAAAACAAGATTGGCAAAAAACCTTGGGGATGAATTTGCTTTGGAATTATATAAATGTTTTGTAAAAGATTTACTTGTGAATATTGAATCAAAAAACTATGATATTAAAATATATGTAGCAGGTTCAAAAGAAAAAACAAAGAAAATTTTTGATTTTTCTTGCGTTTTTTCACAAGTGGATGGTAATTTGGGGCTTAAAATGAAAACAGCTTTCAAAACTGAGTTTGAGTTTTATGATAAAGTTGTTTTAATTGGAAGTGATACGCCTCATATTAGAGATTCTTTAATAAATGAAGCCTTTTTAAAATTAAGTTCTAAAGAAATTGTTTTAGGCCCAGCAGATGATGGAGGATATTATTTAATTGCTTTTAATAAAACAAGCTTTAATAAAAATGTATTTGAAAATATTTCTTGGAGTACGAGCATGGTTTTCACCCAAACCTTGCAAAAATTAAATGTTAAAAATTTGGCTTTGCTTGAAAATTTAAATGATATTGATGACAGCGAAGATTTACAAACATTTTACGCTGAGTTTAAAAACAATGATTTTATGCTTAAGCGCACACTACACTATTTAAAGGAAAGTACTTTATGGAAAAATTTGACGTAATCATTATTGGAGGAGGACCTGCTGGTCTCGTTTCTTCAAAATTATTAAAAGCTTTTGGAAAAAAAGTTGCGATTGTTGAAGAAACTTTATTAGGAGGGGATTGTACACACAGTGGATGTATTCCTTCAAAAGCTTTATTAAAATGTGCCAATGTGGCATATGAAGCAAAACATATTTCAAAATATGGCCTTGCTTCAAATGAAGTAAAAATAGATACAAAAAATGTATTTACTCATGTACGATCAATCGTTGCAGAAATTTATTCCCACGAAACACCTGAAATTTTTGAGCAAGAAGGTATTTCTATTATACAAGGTAGAGCACATTTTATCAGTGAAGATGAAATAAAAGTTAATGATGAAATTTATTGTGCAAACAAATACATTATTGCAACAGGTTCAAGTGCTGTTATTCCTAAAATAAAAGGAATAAAAAGTATTCCTTATCTAAGCAATGCAAATATGTTTTTACAAGAAAGTATTCCTTCTTCTTTGATTATTGTAGGAACGGGTGCTATTGGTATTGAAATGGCCAGTGCTTTTAATCGTTTGGGATCAAAAGTAAGTTTGCTTTCTCGCTCAAAGGGAATACTAAAAGCCTATGATGAAGAACTTAGTTCTATCTTACTTAAAGAGCTAGTATCTGAAGGTATTTCTTTTCTTTCAAATATAAAACTATTAGAAGTTCAAAAAACATCAGAGGGTATTTCTTTAGATTATGAAAGAAAAGAGAAACGTGGAAATATACAAGCCCATAAAATTCTTTTTGCAATAGGGCGAAAAGCCAATACTAATCTTAATTTAGAAAAAGCAAAAGTTACTTACAATGAAAATGGAATAATAGTAAATGAATATTTACAAAGTAAGAATAAAAATATTTATGCCATTGGAGATGTGAGTTCTTTTTATAAATATACGCATATAGCAGAACAAGAAGCAATTAAAGCAGCCTCAAATATTGCTTTACCTATTAAACAAAAAATATCTTATGAGCATATTGGTTCTTGTATTTACGCCCAACCTGAACTTGCACATATTGGCTTAAATAAAAAAGAAATACAAGAAAAATATACAAAGAGCCAATACAGCACTTATACTTTTGAATATAAAAACTCTGATAGGGGATATACGGATGTAAATAAAGTAGGAATGATAAAAGTATCTGTATTAAACAATGGTAAAATCCTTGCTGCTAGTATTTTGGGTTCAAGAGCAGGGGAGTTAATACATCAATTACAAATAGCAAAAACATTTGATATTTCTTTTGATAAATTATCAAAAATGATATATTTATACCCTACATATGCAGACATTATAAAACAACCAGCAAAAAAGTTTTATATCAATAAACTCTTAAACAATAAAGCCTTATTATTTTTAAAAAAGATTTTAAGTGTATTTAAAAGTAAAAACAATGAAAACTAGATTATTTTTTTTGGGGGTATTTATCCTTTTTGTTTTTGCAATTAAATATTTTGATTTAGACAGTTTTTTCTCTTTTGAAAATCTTAAAAATCAAAAAGATTCTTTATCTGCTTTTGTAGCGAACAATTATCTTTTAAGTGTCTTATTGTTTATTTCTTTATATATTGCTGCAGTGGCTTTTTTATTGCCTATTGCTACACTTTTAACCTTAAGTGGAGGTTTTTTATTTGGAAGTATATATGGACTTCTGTTTGTAAATATAGGAGCTACGATTGGAGCAATAGCTGCTTTTAGTTTTGCACGTTATATCTTAGGGGCAAAATTGCAAAAGAAGTATGAAGTAGCTTTGAAAACCTTTAACAAAGAACTTGAAACAAATAAGTATCAATATTTATTTTCTTTGCGTTTTTTACCTATTTTTCCTTTCTTTTTAGTGAATTTTTTATGTGGTATTACCAAACTTGATCTTAAGTCTTTTGTTATTACTACGTCTTTAGGAATAATTCCTGGTTCTTTTGTTTATACCTATGCGGGAAGTCAATTATCAAGTATTAATGCCCTAAGTGATATCTTCACTAAAAATATATTGTTTGCTTTTTTACTTTTAGGATTATTGTCATTATTTCCAGTAATTATTAAAAAAATAAAAGCAATGTTAAAATAACGTTAGTTTAGCAAGGTAGAAAAGTAAAGATTTTTTTTTAGATAAGCCTTAGGCAAATATAAATATACTTGTATACTAAAAGGTGAATTATGAAAAATCAAATTAAAAACTTTAAAAAACAAAACCTTGAAAATACAAATTATGTAAAACCTGTACAACTTACTTATACGTTAAATGGAATTAATAAAGTATGGGAAGCAGTAGAAAGCTTTTCTTCTGTTTCTGTGCTTTTATATCATGAAGAAAAAAAGTCTTTTTTACTGGTTAAACAGTTTAGGGCTCCTGTGTATTTAAATGATAAAAGTAAAGAATTTACCTATGAGTTATGTGCAGGCTTAGTAGATAAAGACAAGGCCTTAAGTGTCATTGCAAAAGAAGAGATAGATGAAGAATGTGGCTTCGATGTTCCCTTAGAAAAAATAGAAAAAATATCTTCTTTTTTTACAAATGTAGGAATAAGTGGAGGTCTTCAAACACTTTTTTATGCAAGCATTAATGATTCTATGAAAATACATGAAGGTGGGGGTATTAATGATGAACAAATTGAATTGTTTTATTTGCCCATTGATGAGTATGAAGAATTTATGTATGATGAGAGTAAAGCTAAAACACCTGGTTTGATGTTTTCTTTTTTATGGTTTCTTCAAAAAAAACAAAAGAGCCTCTACGTTTTTTCTTAAAATAGTAAATTTGGAATCAATTTTAAAAACATATGGCGAATGAATACTAAATTAGAAGTTATTCATTCGTTTTTTTGCAAAGAGTTTAAAAGAGTTAAAGAGTTTACTTTTGTATTTTTGTTTGTGATAAATGCAATAAAAATTTCTTTTAATGCTAATGTTTTTTAATTTAATTTCTTTTAAATGTTTTGTTTTTAATTCTTTTAGAACGGCTACTTTTGATATACAAGTAATGATTTCTTTGTTATTTAACAATAACATCTTAATCTCTTCAAAATCTGAATATTCCATAAAAATATCAAGATCAGTGTTTGTTTCTTCAATTTCTTTTAAAAAAACATCTCTTGTTCCAGAGCCTTTTTCTCTTAAAACCCATTTTTTCTCTAAGAGTTCATCCAGATATAATTCATTGGGAAGATTGTCATCACAAGAAACCACAATTAAATCATCTTGACCCAAGACTTCTTTTATAATATCTTCTTCTTTAGATATTATTTCAATAAAACCAATGTCTAGTTTTCCCTCTTTTATCATTTGAATAATACGAGTAGAGTTTGTAATTTGTTTTTTAATAGAAATATTTTGATGCAAAGAAAGATAATCAAATACAATTTGTGGAAGTATAAAGTTTCCTATTGTTTTACTAGCAGCAATATTAAGTATTCCAGAAATCTTGATTTCTTTAAAGTTCTTTTGTGCATCTTTTAAAGACAGATAATGTTGATGCGTTTTTTCTTTAAATATTCTTCCTCTCTCATTTAATACGAGTTTTTTCCCTAATCTATCAAATAAAGGTTCTTCTAGTTTTTTCTCCAAGGATTTTATTGCCAAAGAAATAGCAGCTTGACTCATTCCTAGTTTTCTTGATAGCCCAGAAATATGAGTATTTTCACATAATAAGTAAAATAATTCTAATTCTTTTAACGTCATTTTTCTTCCTTATAAGTATTATCTATCATTATATTAAATTTAATATATTTTACTTATTAAAGTATTTTGCATAGAATTGTATATATAAAACAAATTAGGAGCAAGTATGCTAAAAATTGGTGTTTTAAAAAAGTATGTTTTACCAAAAATATTTTATGGAATAATCTTAGTGGCTTTTTTTGCTATTGTTTCTACTGCACTTTCAAAAATTCCTTACATCCAAAATCTTGGCTTGAGTCCTCTTATTATTGGAATTATAATAGGAATAGGGTATGGCAATACCCTAGGAGTTAATTTAGATTCTAAATACTCTCACGGAATAATCTTTTCAACAAAACAACTTTTAAGAATTGCTATTGTGTTTTATGGATTTAGAATTACGTATCAAAGTATTTTTGAATTGGGATTATCTGGTTTTGTTGCTGGTGCATTAATTGTAAGTATAACCTTTACTCTTGGTTATTTCATTGGCGTAAAACTTTTGAAATTAGATAGAGATACAACTATTCTAATAGCAGCTGGAAGCTCAATTTGCGGGGCGGCGGCTGTATTAGCTACAGAATCTGTTTTAAAAAGCGAAGCTTATAAAACAGCAATTGCAGTATCTTCTGTTGTTGTTTTTGGAAGTACCTTAATGTTTTTATACCCTTTTTTATATAAAATAGGATTTATTTCTTTGGATGAAAACAGTATAGGTATTTACATAGGAGCCACCTTACATGAAGTAGCAAATGTAGTAGCAGCAGGTAATGCAATAAGCCAAGAGGTTTCAAATGATGCTGTTATTGTTAAAATGATTCGTGTGATGATGCTTGCACCTTTTTTAATAATTTTAGCTTTGTTTTTAAAAAATAAAACAAGCAGCGTTACAAATAAAACACCCATTTTTATTCCTTGGTTTGCGCTTTCTTTTATTTTAATAGCTGGTTTTAATTCTTTAGATATATTGCCTTCTACTTTTGTATACGTCATTAATGAATTAGATACTTTTGCTTTGACAATGAGCATGTGTGCTTTAGGGATGGGAACAAGTTTTAAAAAATTTAAAAATGTGGGGCTTAAACCTTTTTATCTTTCTAGTATTTTATTTGTTTGGCTTATTGTTGGGGGGTATTATATTACAAAGTTTTCTATTAGTATTTAATGATTAAAGCGCTTTTATCTTAGCGCTATAATAGTTTTTTAAATAAGAAGATGTTTTTTTTAATTGGTTATAATACGAGTTCAAGATTAAAAGGAACACGGTGCAGTATATACATGACGAGCTTTATTTAACTCACTTACAAGAGTCAAAATTAAGTAAAACAAAAAATTTACAAAAACAAATATATAAACTCTTATTGGATTTAATTACAAAAGGTATTTTACAATCCATGGTAATATTATCGGATAAGAAAATTTCACTTACTTTGAATGTAAGTAAAAGTCCTGTACGTGAAGCGCTTAAACGTTTGGAACAAGATGAACTTATTCGCATTATGCCTCAAAGTAAAACCTATGTTTTACCTATTAATATTAAAAAAGTAAGAAGTTCTTATATTATAAGAGAAGCCTTAGAGTTAATGCTTATTAGAGAAGCAATTAAACACGTTACACAAGACGATATCTTAATCTTAGAGTCTTTGCTTCAAAAACAACAAGTGGCAATTAATAAGGATGATATACAAAACTTTTATTTATACGATGTGGCTTTTCATTTTCATCTTGCAAAAACGGCAAGATTATTAGATGCTTGGAATATTTTAGAAAAAATAAACTTGCATATTGATAGAGTACGATGTCAAAAAAATGTTACTTCAAGTTTAAATGTACAGTCTATTAAAGATCATGGAGATATCTTAGAAGCCATTAAAAATAGAAATCAAGAAGAAGCAAAAAAATTAATGTCTTTGCATCTTACTCGTGTTATTGTTTTAATAGATAAAGAATTAGAAAAAGAATAAACTAACGTGATAAAGAAATACCAAAAGAGATTCTATTAATTTCTTTGTCATAATCAATTAAACTTTCCCCATAACCTGATGATAATTGTAGATAAGCAAAAGCATTTTTTCTAAATGCAAAAGAATAATCTATTTGTACTAAACCTTTGTTTTCTTTAGAAAAATTAAAATTGTTTCTTAGTTTTACTTTTAATAAATTCTGTTTATAAACATAAGCTAGGTTAAGCTCCCCATATCCATAGTATTTGTAAAGATCCGGATTATCATCTTTTGAATCTGGAATTCTATACCAAAGCTGTGGCATGATAAAGATATTATCAACTTGAAAAAAACCTTCTAAATAAAGCTTGTTCCATGAACGTGACTTATTTCCCCCTTGGCCATTTGATTCATGCATTAAGGATAATTTATAGGCTTTTAAAGCGGTATGGTCTAAGTTTTTGTAAGGAAAGAGGGCATATATCTCTGGTTTATAATTTGTTTCTCTAAAAGGAGAAGAATCTTTATATATTTGCCAAAAAGATGTTTGGGTATAGGCTAGGTTAATACTTTCATTTAATGAAAAAAAATCGTAAGAAATGGGTTTTTTAAAAGATATTTGAAATTTAGCTTCAGCATTTTCTCTGTCATTTTTATCTTTCAAATCGTAAGAAAAAGGTAAAAAATAGTTGGCTTTATAAGGGTATATATCAAAGGAGGAGGTAAGCATTTGTTGCATGCTGAGGTTTGTTTCTTTGTCTTTGCTTTTGTCAATATTTTCTTTGAAAAACGTAACTTGTTTATTGGTTATACTGTCTTTTTGAAGTAGTTTTTTATATAAAGCATTTGCTTCTTTGTATTTTCTTTGTTTTTCCAGATCTTGCGCTTCTTTTAAGACATTGTTATTCGCAAAAATCAAAGAGGCAAAAAAGAGTAGGGAGTATATCTTTTTCATGAATTAAATGTTTTCCTTCCATTTTCTTATTTTTAAAGAAGTGAGATTCGTGATTGTATATTTCATTTTTGGCCTTTATTATAGAGAATAGAACTCGTATACTCTAAATTTGCAATTGAAATTTCATAGGAATAATAAATATCAACCAAAGAGCTTAGGGCTTTTGTAAATTGAACTTTAGAAGTGTTTAACTCGTAAATATCATTTAAGCCATTTTTATATCTTTCTTGGGATAAATAGAGATTATCTTTTGCTAAAGCAAGGCTTTCTAAAGAAAGTTTTGTACTCTCGTAGTTTTCTAATAATGAAATATAAGCAGCACTTATATTTTCTTGTATTTTCAATTCTTCTTGTACTCTTTTTTCTTTATTTTGATTGAGTGCACTTTTATTTTTAAGTACCTTCGCTTTAGAAGAAAAGCCTGTGAAAAAATCCCATGAAAGGTGGATTCCAACAATATTTTGTTCTTTATCTAAAGATGGTTCTTGAGAGAGGGTATTATTATAAGATGCTTGTATATTTAATTTTGGAAAAAACTCTGCATTTGTGCTGCTTAGCGCTTCTTTATTTCCTTGTATTAAATACTCATACATTTTAAGCTCATATCTGTTTTTTAAACCTTGAGCCAAATAATATTCTAGCTCTTGTGAGGGAGGGGCAATCTTTTTGCTTAATTCTTTAATATCTCGTTTTTCTTCTTTTATAAGATATCTTTCTTTTGTGGCTAAGAGAGAAATCAAGCTATTATAGGCTTGTTTTAATGCGAAATTTGCTTTTATTAAATCCAGTTTTGAAGTAGATAAAGAAAGTTTAGCATTGGAAATGTCAATTTTACTTTTTATTCCTGCATTTACATACTCTTGTATTTTATACAATTGTTGCATATCGATATCAACAGATTCTTGTGCTACTTTAATCAGTTCATAATTCTTTAAAATATTGTAATAGGCTTTTTTTACATCAAAACTAACTTTAGAAACAATACTTAATACTTTTTCCTTGGATGCATTATAATTACTTTTACTTGCTTTTATACTATAAGATGTTTTTCCAAAATCATAAATAAGCTGTTTAGCTATAAGAGAGTATGTTTTAACACTCTTATCTTTAATAGAAGATGATGCTTGTTTTATATCATAAGAAGTAAGATCTGCATTAGCACTTAGTGCGGGTAAATAGGAAGCTTTTGCACTTGTAATATTGGCGTGTTTCTCTTCTTTAATATATTTTTGTATTTGAACAGAAGGATTGTTTTTTAATGCTACTTCAAGTAAAGCCTCCAAATCAAGGCTTGTACTTGCTTGTAAACTCAAGCTTGATAATAGAATAAAACTAAATACTTTCATTGTTTTTTTCCTTTTTCATTTTTTTCTTTTCTCTTAATCTTTGTAAAACAACAAATAATACGGGACTTAAAATAAAGGTCAAGATACTTGATACTAACATTCCTCCAAAAACGGCTGTCCCTAAAGAGGCTCTAGATGCTGCGCCTGCACCACTTGCAAATACAAGAGGTAAAATACCTAAAAGAAATGAAAAAATAGTCATTAAAATAGCTCTCATACGTAAAATAGAAGCTTTTATAGCTGCATCTACAATGCTCTCTCCTTTATCTCTTAACTCTTTTGCAAACTCAACAATTAGAATAGAGTTTTTGCAGGACATGGCTATTAACAAGACCAGTCCAATTTGTGTATAGGTATTATTTAATAAACCTGCGATCATATTTGCACCCAAGGCTCCTAACATTACAATGGGAATAGGTAACATTATCATTAAGGGCATTAACCATGATTCATATTGTGCAGCTAAAAATAGAAATACAATAAAAATAGATAAAGCAAAAATATACACCGCTGCATTTCCCGCTTCTTTTTCTTGTAAACTTAAGCCTGAAAAAGAATAAGACATACTTGAAGGAAGGCTTTCTTTAGCGATTCTTTCTATACTTTTTAAAGCATCAGAGGAACTAAAACCTTCTTTTATATTATGTATACCATTGATTGAAATACTTTGGTAAGAGTTAAAATGTGTAATACTGTTTGCACCTACTATTTCATTGATACTTAAAATGGCACTTAATGGTATTAGTTCTCCTTCTTTGTTTTTAACAAAAAAGTGTGAAATGTCATTTTTATTGTCTCTGTATTTTTCTTGTGCTTGAATAAAAACTCTATAAGATTTTCCAAATTTAGAAAAATCATTAACATATAAAGAACCTAAATGCGACTGTAATACAGCAAATACATCGGATAATTTAATATTTAAAGCAGCTACTTTATCTCTGTTTACATCAATAAAAAGCTGTGGATATTTGGAATTAAATGTGGTATAAGCCATCATTATGCTAGTTTCTTGATTTAATTTTTCTATAAATTCTTTTGCATGGTTTTCAAAATCAAGCAAAGGAATATTTTGTATATTTTGAAGTTTTAATTCAAAACCTCCTACTGCTGAAATACCAGGAATTGAGGGCATATTAAAAACTCTCACCTTGGCATTGTTGATACTTTGGGTTTCTTGATTAATAGAAGAAATAATACCATTAATTGATGTTTCAATGGATTTTCTTTTTTCCCAATCCTCTAAAACAATAAATAATGTAGCCGTTGATGAATCAATGGCTCCTGAAATAACAGAAAATCCAGGAATACTTAGAACATCAGAAACGCCTTTTGTATTTTGTATGATAGCACTTACTTTTTTTGTGACTTCATTGGTTGTTTTTAGTGTTGTTCCTGCATCTAGACTTATAGAGGCTAAGAGTGTTCCTTGATCTTCATTGGGAATAAAACCAGTAGGTAGAATTTTAAATGCCATAAAAGTTGCACCTAATAATAAAACATAAATAACAGCAATGCTAATCCAGTGTTGAATCAATTTTTTTAAGATTTTTTCATAACGTATTTTTATGGCTTCTAAGGCTTTATCAAAGGCTTTGAAAACAGCATTTTTTTCTTGATTTTCTTTTTTTCTTTTGAGTATAGTTGCACATAAAGCAGGGGATAAAGTCAAAGCATTTAAAGAAGAAATAATTACTGCAAAAGCGATTGTGGTTGCAAATTGTTGATACAAGGTTCCTGAGATTCCTGGAATAAAAGTAACAGGAATAAAAACAGCTAATAAAACAAGTGTTGTAGATATTATAGGTGCAAATACTTCTTTCATTGCTTTTGTTGTGGCTTCTTTTAAGGAAATATCAGGATTCTTTTCTAAATTTGCTTCTACATTTTCAACCACAATAATAGCATCATCTACTACAATTCCAATGGCTAAGATTAAACCAAAAAGAGTGAGTGTATTGATTGAGAAATTCATGGCCAAAAGAAGTGCAAAGGTTCCTACTAATGAAACAGGAATAGCGATGGCAGGAATAATGGTTGTTCTAAACGATTGCAAAAAGAAGTACACTACTAATAAAACTAAAACCAAGGCTTGAAATAAAGTAATAACTACTTCTTTAATCGATACTTCAACAAACTTAGTTGTATCGTAAGTAGCTTTTATCTTAAGACCTGGTGGGAAGGTTTTTTCTACTTTTTTTAAAACCTCTTGAATGTTTTTTGCAAGTTCCAAAGCATTTGAGCCAGGTAATTGGTAAATTCCTAGCATAGCTGCGTCTTTATTATTTAATCTGGCATCCCAAGAGTAAGTTTCTGCACCTAGTTCAATGTTTGCAATGTCTTTTAGTTTTATTTGAGAGCCGTCTTGATTTTGTTTTACAATTATATTTTCAAATTCATTTACTGAACTTAGTTTGCTTTTTGAAACAAGAGAATATTGAAATTTTGCATTAGAGTCATTGGGACTGGCACCAATATTTCCTAAAGCGGCTTGTAAATTTTGAGCTTTAATAGCAGTACTTATATCATTTACGCTGAGTTTTAAGTTGGACAAAATATTGGGATTGATCCAAATTCTCATTGAGTATTTTTTCTCACCTAAGTTTTGAACATCTCCTACTCCTTTGATTCTTTTGAGCTCTTCAATGATATTAAGGCTTGCAAAATTGGACAAGAATAATGCATCATGTTCTTCATTTGAAGAAGATAAGGTTAGAATTTGCAACATTGATGTTGATTTCTTTTTTGTAATCACGCCTTTTTGTTTGACACTTTCAGGCAAAGAGGGAAGGGCTAAAGCTACTCTGTTTTGAACATCAATTGCAGCTGTGTTTAAGTCATAACCCGATTGAAAATATAAATTAATATTTGAACTTCCATCTGAAGAAGAAATTGAATCCATATAAATCAAACCTTCTAAACCATTGAGTTGTTCTTCTAAAGGAGAGGTTACAAACCCTTCTACACTTTTTGCACTTCCTCCTGTATAAGAGGCTTTAACTGAAATCGAAGGAGGTGAAATTTCTGGAAACTGAGATACAGGTAATATATTTAAAGCAATTAACCCAATCAAAATAATGAAAATGGCAATTACTTTTGCGAAAATTGGACGTTTGATAAAAAATATTGAAAACATTATAAGCCTTTTATATCAATTGAATTAGGACGCTCTATTCCTTCTACTTTTTGTGCTATTTTTAACTTGGTAATAGCACTTATAATCACTTTATCTCCCTCTTTTAATCCTTTTTTTATAATGACCAAATCTTTGCTAGAATAGGTGATTTCTAATTGTCTGATTTCTATGCTGTTTTCTTCATTTATTATATATACATAAGCTCCCAATTGGTTCCTTGATATTACTTTTGGAGAAAGCGCAATAAAAGGAATCTTATCGCTTATAAATAGTTTTATATCTACAAATGTTCCTGGAAATAAAATATTGTTTGTATTATTGATACTTGCTCTTAAAGCAACCGTTCCCGTGCTTTCATTACTAATTGTATCAATAAAATCTAATTTTCCATAGAGTTCTAAATTTTTATTTGCATTTTGTGGAATGACTTTTATTTTAGGATATTTTTCTGCTTTGTATTTTTTTATTAAAGAAACTTCATTGGCACTTGGGTTAAAGTTTACATATAAAACATCGCTTTGAACAATATTTGCTAAAACAGTATTGTTATTAATCATATTCCCTATATCTAAAAGAGCTTTACCAATATTTCCGTTTATGGGAGCTTTTATTAGTGTATAGTCAAGATCCAATTTCGCCTGTTTAATAATGGCCTGGTCTGAACTAATTTGGGCTTGTAGTTGTTCTTTTGTTGCTATTAATTCATCTAGTTTTTCTTTAGGTGCCAGTTCTTTTTGTACTAAGGGTTTGTATCTAGTAACATTAGCAAGGGCTAATTTTAAAGAAGCTTTATTTTTATTAAGTGTGGCTTCTTTTTGTAATAAGATAATTTTATATTCGCTGTCATCTACTTGGAATAAGGCTTGGCCTTTGATGACTTTTGAGCCAGGAGTAAAGAGTATTTTTTTTAGTTCCCCTTGTACTTTAGCTGTAATAGAAACATTTTTAGAGGCTTGTGTTTTTCCTGAAAAATCGACCCAAATTGGATAGTTTTGTTTTTTTATTGTGTTTATGTTTACTTGGCTTGTTTTTTTAATTACTTCTACTTTTTTTTCTTCTTTATCTGAGCAGGCCTGAAAAAAAATAAGAGTAGATAATAAAGTCATTGTTAAAATATATTTTCTTGTCATTGGAACTTCCTTATTGTTATGAATCATATTAAGATAATAAAGTGTCAATTTGGTTTTAAAATTGTTAGGTATTTTACAAGAAAAAAGTTAAATAAATAGAATAAATGTAAATATTTAAGCAATTTAGTATGCTATAAAGTTATTTTGTATGCTTGAAGGAACAAAAAATAAATTTTACGCTTTAAGGAAAACTTTTTATAGCTTTCTTTCTCCCAATACTCATACATTTTTTCTTTTGACACCCTTTGAACACTTTTTATCTTTATACTATAAGAACAAGGAGTATATATGCACATTAATACTATTATAAATACAGAAGTTCAAAGACATGTCTTTTCAAATTATGTAAAGGCAGAAAATACTGATGTTTTGCAAAATGCTAGTATCACAGAAGTAGAAAAAGAAAAAGAAAAAGACATATTTCCAAAAGAAGAAAAAATTGTTTTATATTATAATTATAAAAACAATCAAATGACAAAAAATGTAATGAATGTTTTATTTGAAAAAGAAAATGAATCAGAAAAAAAACAGGAACTACCTTCCTTATCTCTTTTAGCGTACAAAAAAAATCAAATAGAAACAAAAAATGAAGTTTTTTCGTATTATGTTTAAATTTAAAACCCTATTGTTGTGTGTTCTGATTACTTTTTTACTCTATTTTGCATTGGAAAATATCTTATTAAATGAAAATATGTTTACAAAACACAAAGAACAGCCTATATCCTCTTCTTTAGTAATCTCTTTTAATGAAGAACTAGAAAATGTATTTTTCATAGAATAAAAATATTTTCTTAGTTTCAAAAAATTAATAAGTTCTTCTGATTTTATGTCCTGATCTATTCTAATCAAAAATACTCAATACTGCTAACTTATCTTATAAATAGTGTAATAAACTATTTCTTCTATTTGCTAAAATAATAGAAAATCATGAGAAGACATATCTTTAATATTCTTAGTACTTGGAAAGTAGAGCTTCAATGATTAGTTTAAAGCCTAAAAATAATATGACATAATTTAATAATTTTTTGAATATAACATTATTCATTCTTGATAAAACACTTTTCCCAATATACGTACCTATAAAAGCTGCAATCACCAATAAAATACTTAAGTTTATCCATGGCAGATAATCAAAACCTAAGTTAGAAAACAAGCCCACTTTAATT
>Ga0105359_10001376_pt1 | contig 20476 bp, 19 predicted proteins | sample GOMGulsemesocosm_6_FD_83659 | JGI IMG/M metagenome (GOLD analysis project Ga0105359, IMG submission 83659) | Methane-oxidizing microbial communities from mesocosms in the Gulf of Mexico - GOM8C Gulf of Mexico | ecosystem: Environmental > Aquatic > Marine > Cold seeps | place: Gulf of Mexico...
CATGGCTGAAAACATCAGTCAGCACGACAGCGACCTTAGCCAAGCCTTATGGGATGCGATACCCAAAGATATTTCTAAATGGCAGCGTCAGCAATTAGAAGATAGAGGCCAAGTAATTGAAGCGGCTGAAATGGCTTCTACAGAATTGCCAGAAAGCAAAACAGACGCTCAGCCAAAACAAAGTCATACCAAAAAAAGAGAGTTAAAAGCTTGGCAATTAGCCCAGCAGTATATTAATGCCACAGATTTGTATGAAGGCATCAAAGACTCCGCTTTCTCTGCACAGCAAATAGAAGATCGCAGCGAAACTATTAAAGCGTTTGTGAGCTTCCTACGAGTTACTAATAAGCCCGCTAATCAGATATACGGATATCTGCAAGAGCTAAAGCAACGCCACAAGGATAAGAAAAGCTCAGGGGTGCGCATAACCTCAATTCATAAAGCCAAAGGCCTAGAGTGGCCTGTGGTGATTATTCCTGCGCTTTCTGCGCGGTATTATCCGTATGAAGCGGAAGGCACTTTCACAACGAAAAGCAGTGAAGAAAGTGAGCGCCGATTATTTTATGTTGCCATGACCCGGGCAAAAGAAGATCTGTATTTAATAGCTCCGCCTGCTTGGAATAACAAACAAGAAAAGATTCAAAAGACTCAGGCAGAGACTCAACAAACTAAGGATTGGCCGAGTAAGTTTCTGCGCGAAGCAGACTTCGAATTATGTCAGCAAGTAGGTGAATTGATTGAACAGGGTGAAATATTACCTGAGCTGCAAGAGCTTGAAGCTATACAAGTAAAGAAAAGCCAAAGTTTAATTGAACGTTATAGTGCAGACATAAAGTTTGAATTACCGATTAAATTGAAACTTAAACGTGATGCACATGTGGGCGGTAATCAGGCTACGGGCATAGCCATGTCGAACTCGATTGAATTTGAAGAAGATGATGCTGAGTATCAAAAAGGCCAGTGGTTAGTGCATGGCAAACTCGGCAAGGGTCGTGTTGTGCGTGACGAAAAGAAATACGTAACAATATATTTTAGCGCCGATAAAAAGGAACGTAAATTGGATAAGGCGATTGCTGGGCCGTGGTTGTCAGAAGGTTAAGTGTAATAATTATAAGGTGTGGCTTTGTTTCTTTATATTATTAGTCTGTTATTTTCGACATATTAATTTTACGAAGTTGTTAATGTTTAATCATATTGAACATTATTTATTGAAAGGTTTGGAAGAGAAATAGTCACGTCAAGTGGCGTAAAAATAAAGTGCTTTGTAATGTACGAAACATCACTACATTTCACCAAAAATACCGAGGGTAAATAGGCTTAATGAACGATTGGACTAAGGTACATAAGCAGCTAGGATCGTCTGGTTTCTGCGGAGATATTACATCAGTAGTGTACGATTTTATCCGTTGTCATGAATTTGAATGCATTAAGTTAATCGACAACAAGTCAGACGGCTATCTGTTTGGAATGAATGAAGCGCATATTTACTTGTACAGCAATCATCAAAAGTTTGGGGAGGTAATCGAAATGGTATGTCCTCATTCTCCAGTTGGTTTTATCTTTTTGAGAAAGGCTACTTTTAAACAAGTAGTCTTAGCATTGTTAAACGGCTTAGACGTACCAAAGGTTGAATCACTGTCGTTTGATATAAAAGATAGAATGGATTATGAAGAATTGTTTGACGAAGACTAACGGTCTGTGTGAACGATATTGGATCTAAAAGAAAATGAAACCAAACTCAGGTATTAATTATAACTCGCCTGTTGAATATGAAGCATTAGCAGCTTAATAATTTACGTGTCCGTTTTATAGGGGGATTTCATGCTTCGGCAACGCTTTGTTCTTACAATTAGTGGTGTAAAAATCAAGTTCTATAAAACTGGAATGGGTGTAATCACTACATTCTCCCTTTGATTGATTAGTAGGAAAGTAATTATGGATTACGATCTTTTACGTAAAACACAACTTAATTGCGGTATCTTTGAAGTCTTAGACTGTTATGTGAGATTTACGCCTAATGGATTAAGAGAATGTATTGGCAGCGAAGAACTGCTAACGGTGTGCTCATATAATGATAGTGAGGTTGTTTATAATCCAAATCACATTAAATTTGGAGCGGTTGTGGAGATTTTTAATCCATATCTGAAAGATGGATTTGCTATTATACCTGTAGAACAGTTTCAAGAGCTGATTTACCAGATTAAAGATGACATTGATTTGATGGATTGTTCTAGGTTCCAATCTCTTACCTCTAATGAGAAGGATCGAAGTGACTACGAGGATTCTAAAGAGTATTGGTAAGGTTCTTATCAATACCGGCAGCGCTAAAGTTTTGACTGATGATATAGTACGCTGCTCTTTTACATATACTTAGCCTTAATAACTACAATAGCTCATATTCAACTGCTTTTATTACATTTTTACCCCTTGGATGAAGAGAGATAACTTTGAGTTTTTACCAAGATCATGAGTATTATAAATTAATGGGAAAAAGCACTCTTCCTGAGAGTGTAATTGAATTGATTTCGTTTTTTTTGGATTATGCTAAAAATGATGTAATTAAAATTTTAAACACTGAAAATGATAATTATCTTTATTCTCTAAATGATACATTCATGTATCAACACTCTAATCATAAAAAATTTGGTGCTGTAATTGAAATTTGTTGCCCTTATGCTAGGAGTGGATTTGCGATAATTAAATATGATTGTTTTGTAGCCTTAGTTGAAAGCTTACTAAATCATAAAGAAATTGAAGCTATAGACTCGCTTAGTACTGATGAAAAAGATCGGATTGATTATTTAGAATCTCTAGATAATTGGTGATCTATATGTGTTTTTTAGTGTATTAATCATTTGTGCTATTCTTAGGCGCTGGACGTTTGCTCTCACCGCAAAAACCACTTTAAACGGAGTGTTATATCAAAAGTCTCTCTCGTATCCTCTTTATGCTATTAGCTTTCTTCCTTTCTATCGAGGTGGTCTGGTTCAGTTGCGAATCTTTCCAGCGACAGCAACTATTAGAAGCACTAGGTCGTGATGACCTTGCCCGTGAATTACAGTTAGATCCATATTACCCTATATTATCTCAGCTGTATGAATTACGCATTCAAGACTATGAGAGTGCCCTAGAAGACATTCAGCAAGAGCATGAAGCCGAGCAAAGATTAAAACGAGAGCAGTTTAAAACTCAATCAGAAAGTAAAAGCCATACAGACGATAGCGAGAAAGATTCACAAGCCGGTGAGAATGAAACGTTTGATTGGCAAAGCACAGGCCAACACTACGCCGCAAAAATGCTCTGCCGTAAGCCAAAAACTCAAAATCTTGATAATGTGAATGAACAGAAAATCTATAAATGGATCGATGAAAAGGGTCGTACGCATTTTGGTGAAAAGCCCAGCGCAGCAGATGAACTGAATACTCAAGTAGAAGACTTGAGCAAACAGTACGAAGCGCTGCAGCAAGCCGTGAAGTTATCCATCGAATATCCAAACTGGGCTGGCGATAGCTTGATTGAAAGCGAGATAAAAAAGCAGGGTAAACTCGTACACAAAGTACTAAGCCACTATGTCCCCAAAATTTATCAGCGCCAGATCAATCTAAAAATCATCTTATTCAAAAATGTGGCCGAATTCGAATCGCATAGAGATAAGCAGCAAGCGAATGCTCAGTGGGGAGCCTATTACAGCTCTGCGAGTAATAGCATCTATTTACCGCGTTACCCTAATATTGAACAAACTATGGCGATTGCTCGTCATGAAATGACCCATGCCATGCTCGCGGGCATGTTAGGCCCTGTGCCTGTGTGGATCAACGAAGGGTTGGCAGAATACATGGAAAGCTTCAGCTGGCAGATGAATGCTGCCGTGGCTCAGCCTCGAGTGAGTCAATATGGACGTCTGAAGGGCGCGAATATGAAACAGCTGGCGAATACTCAGCATACCGACTTCTATGGGGCTGATCAGGATAGGAACTATCTGCAGGCCGTTGCTAGTATCTACTTTTTACTCGACCATCAAGCGGGTCGAGAATGGCTTAAACGCAGCTTCTCCTTTTATGGTCAAAACCCTTGTCGCAAGACCAGTGCAGAGCAATTATTTAGCAGAAACTACCCCGCAGGCATTGAAGGGGCGAGTCGCAACTTCAATGTGTGGCTGAGCAAGGGGAAGTTTGCTAGTCATCGTTATTGATTCACTGCATTACGGTAAATTTCACTCTTTTAATCCATGGCGAGTTCTCATACAATAACGGCCTAAATTATTCACACTTATTGAGATTCGTCATATGACTATCGCAGCAAACAAAGTAGCAAGTATCCAATACACAGTAATGGATGAAGAAGGCCAAATTATCGATAGTTCTGAAGGCGGCGAGCCATTAGTATTCTTGGTAGGCGCTCAAAATGTTATTGACGGTCTTGAAGAAGTACTAATTGGTAAGAATGTTGGCGATCAAATTAAAGCAACTGTTGAGCCTGCTAAAGCTTACGGCGAATACAATCCTGAAGGCGTTCAAGAAGTACCTATGGACGCGTTCGAAGGCGTTGAAGATATCGAAACAGGTATGGCTTTCACTGCTGAAACTGAGCAAGGTCCAATGAACCTAATCGTGACCGCTATTGATGGCGATATGGTTACTGTTGATGGCAACCACCCGCTAGCGGGTAAAGCTTTGACGTTCGACGTTACTGTTGAAGCAGTTCGTGATGCGACTGACGAAGAAATGGCTCATGGCCATGTACACGGCGAAGGCGGTCACCAGCACTAGACTGTTCTTGCTAAGAACGCTCTGAGCTAGTCAGCTTTAAGCTAATAGAAACCGTTCTGTTTTCATCCATAAATGGTGATGCAGAGCGGTTTTTTTGTGCCTGTAGGAAATGAATAGGAATTAGTCATGGATCGCCATTGGTAAATGCGCACTAACCTGACTTTTGCGACAGGTCTGGTGCACTGAAGAGAACATAGCTCGCTATAGTTAATGCATCTAATGATATTAATTAATTCTCATACTCTGAGTTTAAGAAGGTTATGTGCAAGAGTTTCTTGATCTTCGAACACTATCAGTCAATAACATTCTTGTGAGTTTATCTCTTGGGATATGTTTGATTCAATATTCAAAAAATTACCCTCAATTCAAAGGTATTAAAACAATAGGGTATGCGTTCATCGTCAGTGGTAGTGGCTTTCTATTAATTGTTTTGCGCAATTATATTCCTGACTTTTTATCAATCATTATCTCGAACGTATCGTTCGTACTCAATATGGGCCTAATCCATCTAGGCTTGGCTGTATTTTACGGATTCAATGTGAAGTCAATAAAGCAGCTGCACTTTGTCTTGCTAATCAGTATATTTATTTCAGCACTTGTTTTTACGTACATAGAAAATGATACCAATATTAGAATTGTAATTATTAGCCTAATTTTAAGCATTCAATGCTTATTTATAATGCTTTCCTTATTGATCGCTCACCAATTAAATCATCATAAAGCAAATCTTATGATGGCAATGTCCTATTTATTTTTTGCAATATTCTTTACGTTACGGGTAATAGTGACAATATCAGAGAAGCCACTAGGGGATTTTATGAACGCTGGGTTATTGCATTCCTTAGCAATTATTACTTATCAATTCATCGTTATTATTACGAGCTTTGGTTTAGTTTGGATTGTGAGTCATAAAATCCACAATACATTAAAAGATCAGGCAACCCATGATCCCTTAACAGGGGTGTTTAATCGACGTGCTTTAGAAGAAATTTTAAGCGTAGAGCATTCTCGATCATTGAGGAATCAGTCACCGTTATCAGTGGTTATGCTTGATATTGATTACTTCAAACGCCTTAATGATCGCTATGGGCATGGTGCTGGAGACCAAGTATTGGTCTTAATCGCAGACATATTGGTCAAAAATACAAGGGACTATGATAGCGTTGCACGTTTTGGCGGGGAAGAATTTATTATTTTACTGCCGAGTACGCAGACCAATAAAGCGAAAAAGGTTGCGGAAAAACTCAGAGCGAAAATAGAACAACATGACTATAAGATTGAAGATAAGCAAAAGGTCGAAATTACTGCGAGTTTCGGCGTTACCAGTTGTGATCTAGCGCAAGAGGCTTGGCTTAATGTACTAGATCGCTGCGATAAGGCTTTATACCTAGCGAAGGAATCCGGTAGAAATAACGTGATTGTTTGTAATGATGATAATCAAGATGCAGATAATGCTGGCGCAGGGTAAAATAGCGCGAATTACTCTTTACCGTAAGTAACCTGTTGTGGATAAAACTCGCTTGAATATACCTTCGTCGAAATCAAAGAATGGCAAAAATGCGTCCAGTGGCTCTTTGCACGCAAGAAATCCTCATCAAGGTCGCTACGATCTGAGCGTATTAACCACGGTTTGCCCTGAATTGAAGTCTCACCTTATGCTCAATCCTAAGGGAGAGCAGACGGTTAACTTTGCTAATGAAGATGCTGTACGTTTGTTAAACCAAGCTTTATTAGCGCACCATTATCAAGTCGAGCACTGGAATATTCCAGATAACTATTTATGTCCACCGATTCCTGGGCGTGCGGATTATATTCATTATGCGGCTGACTTACTTAGCGGTAAAAAGAACAATGCCAAGGTCTTGGATATTGGCACTGGGGCTAATTGTATTTACCCAATTATTGGCTGTCGTAGCTATGGTTGGAAGTTTGTAGCTACTGATATCGATCCAGTTGCAGTGAGTGCTGCAAGCTTAATCATTGATTCAAATTCAGTATTAAAGAATAAAATAAAAGTAGTACAACAAAAAAAATCAAAATCTATATTTTCTGGGATCATTGGCGCCCATGACTTATTCGATCTGACCTTATGTAACCCTCCATTCCATGCTTCGTTAGCGGAAGCGAATGCTGTGACTGAGCGTAAACAGCATAATTTGAATAGACATAAGGTTAAATACAGCGCGAAGCTAACCGGTGCTGATGACAAGAATAAAGGACGAAATTTCGGGGGGCAAAAGGCCGAATTATGGTGTGATGGTGGTGAGATAGCCTTTTTAAAATGCATGATTAATGAAAGCCAGAACTTCTCTCAACAAGTGATGTGGTTTACTAGCTTGGTCTCCAAAAATGATAATGTGAAGCCGTTAAAGAAATTATTAAATCAAATAGGTGCCAAGCAGATAAAAGTTGTTAGTATGAGCCAAGGGCAAAAAGTGAGTCGTTTAATCGCTTGGAGTTTTTTGACTAATGAGCAACTTGAAGACTGGAACAAGCAGCGACTTCAGTCTTAAGGAGAGTAGCCTCATCAATATAAATAGGGAAGCAGAGATGAGTCGAGTACTGTACCAATTTCCAATTTCACACTATTGTGAAAAAATTCGTTGGGCAATGGATTACAAAGGCCTTGATTATAAACTTAAAAATTTACTGCCTGGACTGCATCTACGAACCACCAAAAAGATGGCCACTAAGACCTATGTTCCTATATTGATGGATAAAGGTGAGCAGGTTCAAAATTCTCACGTGATATTGAACTATCTTGATGAAAAATATCCAGATAAACCGCTGTCTCCTAAAGATCCTGAATTATTGCAAAGAGCATTAGAGTGGGAGAAATATTGTGATGTCGAAATAGGTGTTCACGTTCGCCGCTTTGGATACCACTACCTCTTGGCCGAGCCTAAAACGGTCATCCCTTTCTTTACGCAGGACGGCCCTTGGTGGGGACCTCTATTCTTTAAAGTCTTCTTTTCTAAGTTAGAGCCTATTATGCGAAAAATAATGGCTATTGACGAAGCTGGGGCGAATGAATCTGAAGTACGAATACAGCAAGCGGTAGATAAGTTGTATGCAGAATATGAACAGCGTGAATTTTTAGTGGGCGAACATTTTAGCCGTGCAGATCTTGCTGCAGCCGCATTATTAGCGCCTTTGATTATGCCGCAGGGTTATGGCTTGGAATGGCCCGAGGTTATGCCAGAAAAGTTGCAGGATTTTGTCGATAAAAATGAACTTAAATTAGAAAGGTTTCGATCTTTATATCGGGAATTTCGCTAGATATAACCGTTCGTCTTTATCGAGAGCCTCGCGAATTAATATTTGCGAGGTTCTCATAAAACGTTTAACTAGCTAGTCTGTTAAATCTTTAATCACATTAGGTACGCTGGCGCGGTGAAAGCCGTTAAATGCAGCATCCTGATGTTGCGGAGTCTTATTTTTTAAAGGCCATAAACACAGAGTTTGTGCAGCGCCACCATCAACGCGTAAATTCACACCGGTAATAAAAGCAGCAGCAGGACTTAATAAATAGACGATGGCTGAACTGATTTCAGATTCATTGCCAATACGCTGCAAAGGCGTGCCATCTTTTGCTTTCTGCATAATGCCTTTAATAATACTCTGGTCGTAAGTATCCATACCACTGGATGCAACATAACCTGGTGCGACGGCGTTGATACGCACGTTATGAGCGCCCCATTCAATAGCAGCGGTTTCTGTGAAGTTAGCCATGCCCGCGCGGGCCGCACCAGAATGCCCCATCATCGGCATTCCCCCAAAATTGTCGGCAGTAATGTTAACGATAGCGCCGCCCGTTGCTTTCATGCTCTGCTTAAAGACTTCTCGAGCAACTAGAAAACCACCGACTAAGTTAGTGCGGACAACGGTTTCGAATCCATTTTGACTGATCGCTTCCAAAGGCGCTGGAAATTGGCCGCCAGCATTATTGACTAAGCCTTGAATAGAACCGTGCTTAGCAACAATGGCAGTGATGTTCTCGGTAACCGCAACTTCGTCACGAATATCAAAAGCGAAGGTATCGGCGGAGCCGCCATCAAGTTTAATTTCTTCGGCAACGGTATTTAACTTTTCTAAAGTACGGCCCACTAAAATAACAGTAGCGCCTAGGGATGCAAGTTCGTGGGCTGTGCAGCGACCGATGCCAGAGCCTCCACCGGTAATAATAATGGTTTGTTGCTTAAAGGCATCATCGCGAAAAATAGATTGGTAACTCATGGCATAAAACTCTTAGCAGTTAATAAGCACAGATTTAAAAATACTGGCTACAAAAGTAAAGGCCTAAGCTAGCATAAATCTTGCTAGATGTCACTTTCACCGCTGATGGCATATTGAAAGAGGTGCTGATATTGCTCAATTGTTAAGCGAGTGGGATTTCCGGCTGCAGAAGGATCGGCATAAGCAAGCTCAGCAATGGCGTGTTTACGTGCAATAGGGTCGTCGGCATGTATGCCGATATCGGCTAATGTTGCAGGAATATCCAATTCCTTTCTAAAGGCAATTAACCACATTAAAAAGATCTGAGAGTAAGAGCTCTGAGAGTCTGATGATGAGTGCTCAATATTTAAAAACTGACAGATTGTTTGTAGTTTATCCTCAATCGCCTGAGCATTAGTTGTGACGACATAAGGCAATAATACGGCATTTAATAAACCATGGTGCTTATCGTATAGCGCGCCTAATGGATGGGCTAAAGCATGACATGCACCTAAGCCTTTCTGGAAAGCGGTAGCGCCCATAGTAGAGGCTGTTAACATATTGCCACGAGCTTCAAGGTTACGGCCATCACGATAGGCGATGGGTAGCCAATCTTTAATTAATTTCATTCCTTGTAGTGCAATACCCTCGGCCATAGGATGGAAATCAGGAGCGCAAAAGGCTTCAAAGTTATGCACAAAGGCATCCATCCCCGTCGCAGCGGTTAATGATGCGGGCAATGCTTGTGTTAATTCTGGATCTAGAATGACCTGCTTGGGCAGCATGTCAGGGTGAAAAATAATCTTTTTACTCTGCGAACTTTCATCAACAATAACGGCTGCTCGGCCGACTTCGGAACCTGTGCCAGCTGTTGTCGGCACGGCGATAATTGGTGCTATTTTTTCGCTATCCACTTTGAGCCAATTGTCACTTACATCTTCAAATTCCCAAATGGGTAATGTTTGGCCAACCATCAGAGCAATTGCTTTTCCGGCATCGAGTGCACTGCCACCGCCAACGGCAATAATGCCATCGTGATGACCTCGTTTAAAAGCCGCAATTCCTGCAGTAATATTTTCGCCATTAGGATTCGCTTTAATCTCAAAGAAAATGTCGGCAGACGGTAGCGACTGGTGAATTTTTTTTATAAAAGAGAAATGAACCAAGCCTGGATCTGTAACAATTAATGGGCAGTGAATATTTAACTGCTGGCAGAGTTGGGGTAATTCGGCGATGCGGCCGTTACCAAATTTTATGGCGGTAGGGTAATTCCAATCTGGCATAATATTAAACCTACTTTTAAAGTCATATTTTATGATTTATGTCTTAAACTTTATGTCTTAATTTCAATAGTTTAAATTTGTTTCTTTAGATGAATAGATTTAGGGCGAGTGAGTTGATGATAAGCAAGGTGTGATAGCGAACAACCTCGGCCCGAATTCTTAACCCCAACCCAAGGCAAGGAGGGATCTAGGTAATCACAGCGATTAATAAAAACAGTCCCCGTATTTATGTCATCGCATAATGCTAAGCAGGCTTCTTCATCTTGGCTCCAAACTGAAGCGCTAAGACCGTACGCAGAGTCATTGATCCAATCTATTGCTTCCTTGTCATTATCAACGGCCATGATGCCAATAATAGGCGCAAAACTTTCTTCACACATTAAGCTCATTTCGTGATTAACCTGCGTTAATACTTGCGGCAGCATGAACTGACCTTGCTCTAAATTTTGCTCCTGACTTGGAGCTGGAGCCAAAGTGAAGTCTTGTGTATTTATGTGCGTTTTAGCACCCAATAATAGCGCTTGATCAATTTGGCTTCGAGCATGAATAATGGCTTTGGCATTAATCATCGGGCCTAAGCTGGTGGTTGGACTCAAAGCATGGCCTACGACCAATCGTTTTGTTTCAGCGACAAATTGGCTGACGAACGCTTCAAAAATGGATGTAGCGACATAAATTCGTTCAATACCGCAACAACTTTGGCCGCTATTAAAAAAACTACCTTCCACAAGGTTGGCAACCACAGATTTGAGATCAGCATCCGCTCGGACATAGGCGGCATCCTTACCTCCAAGTTCCAGTGCTAGGGGTTTAAAATATCCGGCTAAACTTTTCTCAATAATCTTTCCAGCATCAACCGATCCGGTAAAGCTAACATAGTTGATATCATCTGCTTGAATCGTTGTTAAAGTTTGTTCATGGCTAAGGTGCAAATATTGAAATACTCCAGAAGGAAGTCCGGCTGATTTAAACGCTTGTTGAAAACGTTCCGCGCATAATAAAGTTTGGCTCGCGTGTTTTAGTATCACGCAATTACCAGCCATTAGCGCCGGAATAATTGAATTAATAGCGGTTAAATAAGGATAATTCCAGGGCGCAATAATAAACGCGGTGCCTAAAGGCGTAGGGCGAATAATGCGGGTAAATCCTTTATCCTCAGGGCTAATAACGGTATCGCTAAGCGCTGATTGAGCAAGGCCAATCATATAATCTGCTCGCTCTTTCAAACCGTTTATTTCGCCTTTTGCATACTGAATAGGTCGGCCCATTAGCTGGCTGATTTCTTTAGCAATTTCATCTTGCTGCTGTACAAACCAAGCAATGGCTTTATGACAATAATCAGCTCGTTCTGAGATGGATATTTTTTGCCACTGTTTTTGAGCATCATAGGCATTGGCTAATACATCTGAAACATACTCCTCAGACGCGAGTTCGCGTTCAGCAATGAGTGAACCATCACTGGGAGAATAAATCGATACCGTCATAGAACTGAGCCTTTCAATATGCTGTCACGGGTAAATTTAACCACGGCTAAATAATTTCAAAATAACGATCCAGTTCCCACTGTGAAATGTGTTTGCGGTGTTCACGCACTTCCCATTCTCGAGTCGCCACAAAATGATCAACAAATTCATCACCCAAAAAATCTCTGGCCATCGTTGACGTTTTTAAACGTTGTGCAGAATGATCTAAGGTTTCAGACAGTTTTAAATCGTCAGAAAAGGTTTGCTGATAAGCATTACCTTCGATCATAGGGCGAAGCTTGGCCTTATTTTCGACGCCCCATAAACCCGACGCGATGACCGCAGCTAAAATAATATAAGGGTTGGCATCAGCAGCGCCGATACGATATTCCAAACGATGGCTGTTTTCATCCCCCGGAATAATCCGAATAGCGCAGGTACGGTTATCAACCCCTACGCTGGCATCGGTAGGGGCCCAAAACCCAGGCACCAAACGGCGATAAGAATTGATGGTCGGTGCAATCATGGCAAGCAGTTCAGGCATAAGTTGTTGCTGGCCTGCAACAAAGTGCTGCATTAACTCACTCATTTCATGGGGCTGATCTGCATCGTGAAACAGCGCTTTGCCGACTAAATCGGTGAGGGATAGATGGATGTGGCCACTCTGACCTGCTAACTCATCGTTCCAACGAGCCATAAAGGTTGCCACCTTGTTTTCTTTTTGCATGGCAATCTTAGTGAAGGTTTTAAATAAAGATGCCTTGTCGGCAGCTTCTAAGGCCTCATCGTAAGTGATGGCAGCTTCTAATACGCCTGGGCCTGTTTCTTCATGCAAGCCTTCTAGCGGAAAATCCATTTTTTCACTGAGGTTAAGAATGTTGTGATAGGTCGAGTCGTGCACGCTATTACGAAGTATGGAATAACCAAATTCAGCAGGGGCCATCGCATTGAGATTTGTGTAGGCTTTTTCTCGGATCGATTCTGAGCTTTCGTTAAAGACAAAAAATTCGTATTCAAACCCCGCTAAGGCTTTCAGTCCCATGTTTTCTGCACGTTGTAATACTCGACGTAAAAGTCCGCGCGGGCAAATTTTTTCAGCCTCTTCAGTAAACTCAGCGAGAAAGAATAAGTCGTCGTTTTCCAATGGCATGGTCCGACAACTTGAAGGAATAATGCGCACAGGAGCGTCGGGGTAGCCAGAATGCCAACCGGTATATTGGGTATTATCGTACAGCTTATCGCGCATATCCCAGCCTAATACCACATCGCAGAAGCCAAAGCCTTTATCGAGGGCCTGTAAGAATTTTTTACGTGACATATATTTGCCACGTAAAATACCATCTATATCAAAAATTCCGACCTTAATATGCGAGGGTTTCAAGCTTTGAATAAGCTCTTTAGCCTGATTAACTGTTTTTATATCTCTAGGGTTCATGGGCTTCCTTGCGACCTTTGGGGACTTTTTAAACACTACTCTTAAGATTAGTGGAAAGGCACGGGTGTGCAAGGTGAAGTAGAATCATTTTTATGCTGTACTGACGTACCTATAAGCTTCGAGATGGAGCCGAAATACTCAAGAGTAAGCATGTGATGAAACACAAAGATTATTATAAGAATAAAATAGTTTTTATTGTCGGTGGATCTAGCGGTATTGGGCTAAAAACGGCGCATTTATTGGTTCAAAAGGGAGCTGATGTCTGTATCTTCGCTCGTCGAGAGACTTTATTACAAGAGGCTTTAATGCAGCTTCAATCTTCAGTACAAGTGGGTAGGCAGGTAAGCTATCGCAGTTTAGATGTCGTTGATGAAGCGGATGTGATTGAAAAATTCTCCAGCGCGGTCGATGAATTAGGCTCTCCAGATATATTAATTAATTGCGCTGGGGCTGCCTTTCCCAACTATTTCGAAAATATCACGGCTGAGCAATTCGAAAGGACCTTAAGATTGAATGTTCTAGGGGTTAGAAACGTCAGTTTTGCAGTATTACCCTATATGAAGCAGACGGGTGGCCATATTATTAATACCTCATCCATTGCAGGTTTTATTGGAGTCTTTGGCTATACCGATTACAGCGCTTCAAAATTTGCGATAGTCGGTTTTTCAGAAGCTTTGCAACAGGAAGTAAGGCAGCATGATATTCAGGTTTCAGTCTTATATCCGCCTGATACATTAACGGCAGGCTTTACCGAAGAAGAAAAGACCAAGCCAAAAGAAACCCGGGCTATTTCTGGCAATGCTAAGGTATTGACTCCTGAACAAGTGGCATCAGCGTTTGTGAATAAAATTCCTAAGCAAAAATTCCATATTCATCCCACCCTTGATGGCAGGTTATCTCACTTCTTAAAACGTTGGTCGCCTTCATTGGTGAACTGGGTAATGGAGCGCTCCATACGGAACAGCTAACCTGTACTAGAATATAAAGACAGATGTTCAAGGCCAGCTGAATGAACAAGTATATAAAATGTAATTTGCTGATAATAATGAGTTTATCGTTGGCGAGTTGTTGTGATATTAGTGATGATGAAACAAAAGACGATGGTATTGAGATGCCTTTGGCTGTTGAGGTGCCCGCAGAGACCGTTGGGAGCTGGTATCAGCCCAGCGTATTAACGAGTTGGCAGTGGCAGTTAGAGGGAACGCTTAATACAGAATATAGCGTCGCAGTTTATGATATCGACTTATTTGATACCTCAATCGCCACTATTCAGCAATTACAGTTGGATAGTCATAAAGTCATTTGTTATTTCTCGGCCGGTTCTTATGAAAATTGGCGCGATGATGAAGCGCAATTTAATGCCGCAGATTATGGGCTCACTCTTGATGGCTGGGAAGGTGAGCGCTGGTTAGATATCCGTTCAGTTAATGTTCATCGCATTATGCTAACGCGGCTTGATCTTGCTGTCAGCAAAGGCTGCGATGGTATTGAACCCGATAATATGGATGGATACAGTAATGCTTCAGGCTTTACTTTAACCGCCGAGGATCAGCTCGCGTATAACCGTCATCTGGCCAACCAAGCACATCTGCGCGGTTTATCAATCGGGTTAAAAAATGATCTCGACCAGATACCTGAGTTGGTAGCGTATTATGATTTTGCAGTTAATGAGCAATGTTTTGAATATGACGAGTGTGAAGCTCTAGCGTCTTTCACTGACATGGGTAAAGCGGTATTCAATACTGAATATTCTACGACCTACGTTAATGATACAACGGCACGAAACAGCCTGTGTGTCGAGGCGATGAATCTACAATTTAGCAGCCTTGTGATGCCTTTAGAATTAGACGATTCATTTAGGCACGCTTGTTTGTAATGTTATCTTTTATCAATATTAGAGGTGATATGAATAGGTTAATAACATGGGCTAGATTGTATTCTCTTCTTTCGCTCTTATTGTTAACCGTATGCTCCCATGCCCTAGAAAAATCAGAAGTTTCTTATTTTCAGACAGACCACCGATATAACTATAGAACAGAGCTGTTGAATTTAGCGCTTTCTTATTCGCAAACAGAAGACGTTACCATTGACCTGATCCCCCGGCCAGATATACCGACTGCTCGTGCTGTTAATTTAATGGGCAAGAATAAAATTCGAGGAGTACTCTCGCTAGCGACAACGATTAAGCGAGAAGAAGAGTTATTAGCGATTAAAGTACCGATCATGGCAGGTATTTTAGGTATGCGAGTATTTTTGATACATAAAGATCTTCAAATTGAATTGTCTAAGGTCACAAATTTTTCTCAGTTAAAAAACTACGTTGCCGGATTTGGTGAGCACTGGGGAGACTTGAGCATTTTAAGAGACAATGGCTTATCGGTAATGCCTGTCGCGAAATATGAATCTTTATTTGAAATGCTCAATGCGAAGAGATTTGATTTTTTTCCTCGAGGGGTTAACGAAGTCTTGGTTGAATATAACAAGAAAAAAGAAAAATCATTGAACTTAGCTGTCGAACAAAGCTTGGCTATTTATTATCCTTATCCAGTGTATTATTTTGTTAATAAACACGACTATGATTTGGCTGGGCGCATTCAGTATGGCCTTAGTCAAGCTTTGAAAGATGGGCGCTTCAAAAGTCTTTTTCTATATCACCATAAAGATTTATTGAGCCAACTGAATTTCGCTGAGCGCCGAATATTCAATTTTAATAATAATTCTCTACCGAGTGATGCAAAAATAATAAATAAACATTGGTGGTTAACTGAAAAAGCAGGATCGTATGATCCTGCTGAATAAAGTAATTAAGCTGGATCAGTTTCGGCTTGATTTTTAGTCGAGTCCGTTGACGATTCTTTTGCAGAAATGCTCTCTATTGGTGTTACTTTACGTGGGTCAGAAAAAATTAATGTATCATCATTCACCTTGCCAAAACGAAGAGTTGCCAAATCTAGCGCGTAGTTTTGATAAAGCTTCCAAGGCAGTTTAGAGCCTTGTTGAGGGGAATGTTCCATTGCACGTTGTACATAACCCGATTGCATATCGACAAAAGGACGATGCTCTACTAAGCTATCGAAATTATGCGGCATGACTATTTTTTTGCCCGTCGCATCCATATGATTCAGCAGGCGACACATCCACTCGGTGATTAAATCGGCTTTCAACGTCCAAGAGGCATTGGTATAACCGAAAACCATGCCGGCATTAGGCAGGTCTTCTAACAACACACCGCGATAAACCATTTTTTCATGAGCATCAAAAGGCTTACCATCGACGATGAGTTTCATCTTACCGAATAACTGTACGTCTAGACCTGTTGCGGTAATGATAATGTCAGCGTCTAAGGTTGCACCTGATTTTAGCTTGATGCCATTCTCGGTGAAACAATCAATGTGATCGGTGACTATCGAGGCCTTTTTCTCTTTTAAAACACTGAACATATCACCATCGGGAACGGCGCATAAACGTTCATCCCAAGGATTGTAGTTAGGCGTGAAGTGCTTCATGTCGAAATCTTCACCAACTTCTTTTTTGACTAATTTTTGAATTAAGCGACGAGAAGAATTTGGAAATGTTTTGCAGTATTTATACATCATTGCAGAAAAGGCAATATTACGCGTACGAATAATTCTGTATACCCAGGTTTCTGGCAATACCTTGCGTAAGCCATTCACCATAGGGTCATCTTGAGGAAGCGCCATAACGTATGCTGGAGAGCGCTGCAGCATGGTGACGTGCTTCGCTTTATCCGTCATCGCAGGAACCAGTGTTACTGCCGTCGCGCCACTGCCAATGACGACAACTTTTTTATCAGAATAATCGTAGTTTTCATCCCATTTTTGCGGATGAATAATGTCGCCTTTAAAGTTTTCACTGCCAGCGAATACAGGCTCATAGCCTTGATCATAATTATAATAACCGGTGCAACATAAAAAGAAATTACATTGGTAGTATTTAATTTCTCCGGTGCTGGTTAGTTGAATTTTAAGGGTCCAGCGTGCAGTTTCACTTGACCATGAAGACGTAAGAACCTTGTGGCCAAAGCGAATGTTCTTTTCGATATCGTGTTCTTTGGCGGCATCACAAATGTATTCACGAATGTCTTTACCATCGGCGATGCCTTTAGGGCTAGTCCATGGCTTGAAGTTATAGCCTAGGGTATACATATCGGAATCAGAGCGGACGCCAGGGTAACGGAATAAGTCCCAGGTCCCACCAATGGCATCACGGCCTTCAAGAATGGCGTAGCTTTTATTTGGGCTGTTTTTTTGTAGGTGAACGGCAGCGCCAATACCTGACAGGCCTGCGCCTATGATCATTACGTCAAAGTACTCGTATTGCTGCGCTACGTTATTAGTATCGTTTTTCATCAGAGTTACCGCTTAATTCTTGTTATGACAGTTATTATGACAATGGCAACAAGAATGAACGATTAACCACAGCTTTTAAAGGTGATTAACCGACAAAGAAAGTAAACTTTGGCTTGTTCATAGGCCTATCTCTACCTGATCCTGATTTGATCGCTACAGTATCGCGCCACGCTGTATAACACTTAATAATCCAGGGCGGCTGAGTTCTGAGTACAGTTTGGCAAGCTTTTCTAACGGATACTTGAAGTCACTGGCCACCCAACGTTGCAATACCATCCAAGAGGCTCCAGCAAGATAATCCACAATAAAGCCCAGAGCTTCTGAGTCATTTAAAGGCATGGAGTGGTTGCGGATATAAAGCCCCATCACGCGAGTTATGTAATTACGAAAGCTTTTAATTACCAAGTGCTCAACATCAGCGGCGATTATTAACTTGGCAAATTCAGCATGTTGCTGCCACTGGTTAAATAAATTCCACGCGATGATGTCTCCCGGCTCTGGAGAAGCAATGATGTGAGCTTCAATCTCTTGATAAAAGTTATCAAATACCCCATCGATATAATCAACTAGTACCGCATCCTTTGATTTGTAATGCAGGTAAAAGGTTTGGCGCGCTAATTTGGCATTTTGAGTGATGTCTTGAATCTTGATCTTTTTATAAGGTGTTTCTTCAGTCAGCTTGACCAATGATTGGATGATCAGAGCTTTAGTGCGAACAACCCTAGGGTCTTGATGATTTAGCGACATAATGGGTAATCTGTAAATTAGTGGACAGCTGTAAATTTTGTCAATTGAGGCTACTGATCTAGTGCGTTTAAATCAACTCAATTACACAAAACTTAACAAACTAGTGGTTGTGCTGATTTGAAGGTTGAGTGCACTTAAATTGCCGGGGAACTGATTATGTTTTTAAGAAATAAAAAAGAGTTAGAAAAACTAGAGCAAGGTAAGGTTGAGTTGCAGTATCAAGCAATCGTGAAATACCTTGCGAATCACGATGCACCTATCGATTATTTGATCTCTGGCGAACTCGCACAAATACAGACATTTGGTATTCCCAGTATTAGTAAACTGCTGCATCGTACAAAACAATATCAGAATAATGGTTTAAAACGACTAGATGATACTCGGGCTATCTTGACTGAATGTATGACAGATTCTATTGAGAGTGACCGTGGCCAGCACATGGTGAAACACCTGAACTGGATACACAGTCATTATGAAATAAGTAATGATGATTACCTCTACACCCTCGCGTTATTTATTGTGGAGCCTGCTCGCTGGATGGAAACCTTTGGTTATCGTCCTTTAACCGCGAGAGAGAAGTACGCTGGATACCTAGCGTTTAAATCTTTAGGTCAGGCAATGGGGATAACGGACATTCCCGAAAGTCGTGATGCGTTTGTTATTTGGTATCAAGACTATCGCCGTCAGCATTTGACTTATCATGCCGATAATAAAGAAGTAACCGATGCCTTGATTAATGCGATGAAAGAAATGTTTCCCTCTATTCTTAGACCTTTAGTTCGTTCAGTGATTCTAACGTTAATTAACGATCCCGAATTGTTAGTGGCTACTGGGCAGAAGGCGCCTACTAAACTCACTCAGATAATCATCAAAGGATTCATGCGTATAAGAAGGCTGAGCCAGAAATTTATCAACCCTTGGCAGAATAAAAGTTTTGAAACGAGTTATCTAGGGCAGCATTATAAGTCTTATCCAAAAGGCTACCAGAGCAGTATATTAGGCCCTGAAAAAATTGTTAAAAATTCGACGGCTGGTTGCCCGTTTCATGCCTCAAATCTATAGTTAGGTTATTTAATAATTGCAGATAGATTCGACTTCCGCCATTTGGCAGGAGTTGTATTAAACTCTTTTTTAAATTGACGAATGAAGTGAGTAGTATCATTCCAGCCTGTTTGAAAGGCGATATCCTCGATTGATTTCTGAGTATGTAATAAATGCTTACAGGCTTCCGTTAATCGAGATTTACGAATCCAGTCACCCACGGTAAAGCCCGTTGATTTTTTAACTAGGTTCGCCAGATAGCCTTCGCTTTTATGTACCTCACTTGCGACATCCCGTAAGGAAATATTATTTAGCCTTTGTTGCTGAATAAAGGCCAGCGCCTGGGTAACAACATCTGAGCGAATATTCTCACTAAATTCCAATCGTGATCCACGAGATATTTGATGCAATAACAACGTTAGATAACTACGAATGATATCGGTTGTAATGGCTGAGTCTTGTAATATTTCTTGCTGTAAGTTATGTAATAAAGATAAATAAAATGTTTGCCCTTCAGGGGCTAGCTTCCAAACGGGCACAGCCCCTGTTTGTACTAGGCTAAAAATATCCAATAAAACCGGGCAAGTTTCAAGATCTAAACAGCCGCTGCAAAAGCTTAACCAAAAATATTCTACAGCTTCACCTTTCAGTGTTTTATGGGGTACTCCAGCAGGGATAACAATAACCATGCCGGGGACTAAGGTAATTTCTTCACCACAGTCCATCACGATGCTGCCTTTTGTTAGCAGAGTTATCACATTTTCATTGTGCGTATGATGCTGGTTTTGTACGGCATTGCCGACCTGTGCGAAACCTGATCTGACAATGTGAGAGTAATTCATCGTTTTCTCGGGATAATTATAATAAAGGATTATATTAAGATATGCCGATTATTGATTAGAATCCACTCTAAAACAGTTAATAAAAGCTCGTTAATATAATCAAATATTAATTATTGCCTATTTGTGGGCTGTTATGAGAGAGCTATTATGAGGGTGCTGTTATGAACGAAAGTCTGAATATCGAGCTAGTGATTATGGGGTATGCCATATACCTACTTTTTTGGGAGAAGTTACCGGAGTGGGGAACGCTCTTTAATCGTATGATCGAAATTCTTCCTAAGCCTTTGCAAAAACTCTATGCAGATTGGCGC
>Ga0105359_10001386_pt1 | contig 20384 bp, 19 predicted proteins | sample GOMGulsemesocosm_6_FD_83659 | JGI IMG/M metagenome (GOLD analysis project Ga0105359, IMG submission 83659) | Methane-oxidizing microbial communities from mesocosms in the Gulf of Mexico - GOM8C Gulf of Mexico | ecosystem: Environmental > Aquatic > Marine > Cold seeps | place: Gulf of Mexico...
AAAAAAAACTACTATTCTTCTTCTGAAGCAGCAACTGGATCAAAATTAACAATTCCTCTTTTATGTAATAAATTATACCATTGGATTACTTTTTTCATATCACTAGCATAAACTCTATCTTCATCATATTCAGGTAAAATTTCAGAAAAATATTTTTCTAATTCAACCTTAGGTACTTTATGACTTATAGACTCCCCCCCGTTTTCTTTCTCTTTAATATTATTAAAAATTTGTTTTAAAGGAACCTCTTCTGAATAGGTATATATAGCTATCTCATTCAAAACACTTACATTATGGCGCATCCCTACTGAAAGTTTTTTACCATCAACTAATGACTCTGCCAAAAAACCAGCTTTGGTTTGTGCTTTCAATTCATATAATCCAGGCTTTCCTGAAATTGCTAAAATTTTATCTAAACTCATAATCTATTTTTTATATCCAAATGGACTTAATACCTCTAACTAACTTTGAAAAACAAATATAAATTCTTTACAGAATTAAATGCTATTTATCGCTTCTTTTTTGCTTGTGGAAAGCGCATTCTATAATCTGCATTTACTTTCCCTTTGGTTATATTTGCTAACTTCCCCTTTATCAACCTCTTTTTTAAAGTAGATAATTTATCCGTAAACAACACACCTTCAATATGATCATATTCATGTTGTACAACTCGAGCTGCTAAACCAGTTAAAGTTTCTTTTTGTTTTTTCCAATTTTCATCAACATACTCAACAATAATTTGTTCTTGTCTAAAAACATCTTCGCGAACATCAGGTATACTTAAACACCCTTCATTAAAAGCCCACTCATCACCAGATTCTTCAACTATAGATGGATTGATGAACACACGCTTAAAGCTTTTCAAGAAATTTTGTTCTTCTTCAGCTAAATCATCATCATCTGCAAAAGGACTTGCGTCAATAACGAATAAACGAATTGATAAACCAACTTGAGGAGCTGCAATACCTACTCCAGAAGCATTGTATTGAGTTTCCCACATATTAGCTATTATTTCATCTAATTTTAGATGATCCTTAGTTATCTCTTTTGCTACTTTTCTTAGTACTGGATCTCCGTATGCTATTACTGGTAATATCATTATCTTTTATTATATAAGTATGATTGTAAAATTATGGTTGCACTAATCTCATCAACTAGGGCTTTATTTTGTCGTTTCTTTTTACTTAAACCACTATCTATCATCGTTTGAAATGCTATTTTTGAAGTAAATCGCTCGTCTACCCTAATTAAAGGCATTTTTGGATATTTTTTTTCAAATAACTTTACAAATTTCTGAATATGAACTTCGCTTTCTGATGCTTCAAAATTCATTTGCTTTGGTTCACCCAAAACTACAGACTCTACATCCTCATTAGCAAAATATATTGATAAAAACTCGAACAATAATTTTGTTTCTACAGTTTTTAAACCAGATGCAATAATTTGCATATCATCCGTAACTGCCACACCTGTTCTTTTTTGTCCGTAATCTAACGCTAAAACCTTTGCCATATGATAGTCACGATATTGTAACATTCTATTTTTTGACAAAAATACTATTAAAAATGTTACAATTATAAAAATGATATTTTTTTTAACATGAAAGAACTTATATTTACCAAAAAATTAGGATATAACAATGACCGATATACAGCAAATTATAGAAAGTGCTTGGGATAATAGAGATTTACTAACTGAGCAAAACACTCAAGACACCATAAGAAAAGTAATTGATTTACTAGATGAAGGTACACTTCGCGTTGCTGAACCAACTAATCGTGGATGGCAAGTAAACGAATGGGTTAAAAAAGCTGTTGTATTGTACTTTCCTATTCAAAAAATGGAAACCTTAGAGGCTGGTATTTTCGAGTACCATGATAAAATACCTTTAAAAAAGGGTTATGCTGAAAAGGGAATTCGTGTTGTCCCTAATGCTATTGCTCGTCACGGATCTTATGTATCTAAAGGTGTTATTATGATGCCCAGTTACATAAACATTGGAGCATATGTTGGCGAAGGAACAATGGTTGATACTTGGGCTACTGTTGGTAGCTGTGCTCAAATTGGAAAGAATGTACATTTATCTGGTGGAGTTGGTATAGGTGGGGTTTTAGAGCCCTTACAAGCTGCCCCTGTAATTATTGAAGATGGTGCTTTTATTGGATCTAGATGCATTGTTGTTGAAGGCGTTAAGATAGAAAAAGAAGCTGTTTTAGGCGCTAATGTTGTATTAACAATGAGTACTAAAATAATTGATGTAACTGGTGACACCCCAATAGAGACTAAAGGAATTGTTCCTGCAAGATCTGTGGTGATCCCAGGAAGTTATACAAAGAAGTTTACAGCTGGTGAATTTCAAGTACCTTGTGCACTAATCATTGGAAAACGAAAAGAAAGCACCAATAAAAAAACATCTTTAAATGATGCTTTAAGAGAATATAATGTAGCTGTATAATTTAGAATAATGGAAAACTATACTAAAAGCATATTGTTACTTTTAAAACGTATATTTTATTTAATAATAACATATAGTTTACTAAGACTTTTGTTTTTAATTTTTCAATGGAAAACGTTTCAAGATATTACATTCTTAAATTTCATTGGAGGAATTAGATTTGACTTATCTGTAATATTTTACACTAACATATTAGTTATTATTGGCCATACCATCCCCGGTAATTTTAAATACTCTTTTACCTATCAAAAGTTATTAAAATGGCTGTTTTACATATCCAATATACTGTTCTTACTTACTAATTTTGTTGATTTCATATACTACGACTTTACTGGTAAGCGTAGTACTTATGGCTTAATTACAGCTTCTGGAATGCAGCAAGAAATTGGCGGGCTACTCCCCACTTTCATGAAACAATTTTGGTATATCTTTTTAATAGGATTCATTTTCACCTATTTATTTTACAAAATAATACCTAAGCTAGAATTTTATAAAGTAAGTAAAGCTTCTAAAATCAATATCAGCAAACAAATAGCTATCTTTTTGATAGCTATTGCTAGTTGTATTTTAATTGGTCGTGGCGGAACTCAACGTAAACCTTTACGTAGAGTAGATGCTATAAAATATGCTCATTCAAAAAATACTCCTATAGTTTTAAATACCCCTTTCTGTATTTTAAAAACTATCGGTAAGAAAAAAGAATTAAAGCCTTTAAATTATTTTTCACAAGAGAAACTAAAAGAACTATACTCTCCCGTAAAACACTTTAAAGATTCTATTCCTTTTAATAAAAAAAACATCGTAATAATTATCTTAGAAAGCTTTGGAGATGAAAACATTAGTTATTCAAGCCCCAAAACAGGGAATACCCCATTTTTGGATTCATTAATAACTAAATCACTTTATTTTAAAAATGGTTTCGCAAACGGAAGAGTATCTGTAGATGCTGTCCCCTCTGTAATCTCAGGTATTCCTAGTATTTTAGGAACACCTTATATTTCATCTACTTATGCTTTTAATAAGACAAATAGCTTTCCTGAGATTTTAAAAAAAGAGGGATATTATACTTCATTTTTCCATGGTGCTTTTAATGGTAGTCAAAATTTTGATCAATATGCTGAGATAGCTGGTTTTGATGATTATTATGGAAAAGATGAATACCCCGATAAAAACCCTGAGCATCAAGATGGTAAGTGGGGAGTTTTTGATGAGGAATTTTTAGCTTTTTTCGGGAATAAACTTAGCTCGTTTAAAGAACCTTTCTTCTCAAGTGTGTTTACCATTTCGTCACACATTCCTTTTACGATGCCTAAAAAACATATTGGTAAGTTTGATAAAGGAAATACTATTTTCTATGAAACTGTAGGCTATACTGATTATTCACTTAAGATTTTTTTTAATTACGCTAAAAAACAAAACTGGTATAACAACACCCTGTTTATAATAACTGCAGATCATTGTTCCGCAGCTAAAAAAGGTTTCTTCAAGTCCATCATTCAAGAATACTCTTTGCCAATTATATTTTTTGATCCATCTAACGATCAACTTAAAGGTGAGTCAAAAAAAAACATTCAACAAATTGACATTCTTCCAAGTACTCTAGATTACCTACATTATGATAAGCAAATAATTAGTTATGGAAATAGTTATAAAAAGGATGATGATTTAATCATTAACTATATAAACAACACTTATCATTCAATTATAAGTGATTACTATATTATTTTTGACGGAGAGAAAATTATTGAATTGTACAATTATAAGAAAGATATTTCGTTAAAGAGTAACCTAATAAAAACTGAGCAAATTATTATTAAGAAATTAGAACAACAATTAAAAGCCTATTTGCAGTCGTTCAACAATAACCTTATTAATAATTCTTTAACTATAAATTAGATAATGAAGGTATTAATCATACAGCAAAAAATGATTGGAGATGTACTAACCTGCTCAATTTTATGTGAATTGATCAAAAAGAAGCACCCAAATTATACTGTACATTATTTAGTAAATGCTAATACAAAACCTGTTGTTGAAAACAATCCATTTATTGATAAACTTGTCATATTTACACCTGAATACAGAAAAAGTAAAGTAGCATTTTTAAAATTTTTATTAAACACTCGAAAAGAAAACTATGACATTGTTATTGATGCATATTCAAAATTAGAAAGTAACTTAATTGTCGTATTTAGCGGTGCTAAAATTAAAATATCATACTCTAAGCACTACTCAAGGTTTATTTACACAGACCCTATTATTCAAAAAACTAAATCCACAACTAATATAGGTTTAGCTATCGAAAGAAGATTACAGCTATTAGAAACATTAAATATTCATAGTGATTTTTCTACATTTCCTAAACTATACGTAACAAACGAAGAACAAAATAGTGCCATCAATTTATTACAGCAGCATAATATAGATCTTACAAAAAAGACTATTATGATTAGTATTATTGGTAGCTCCGAGAACAAAACATATCCGCTTACATACATGTCAAGTGTTATAGATTATATCGCAGACTCTCAAGATTGTAATATCTTATTTAACTACATCCCTAACCAAATAGATCAAGCTAAAACTATCTATAATCATTGCTCAGAAACTACTAAAAAGAAAGTATATTTTGATGTGTTAGGTCGGGATTTAAGAGAGTTTATTGCCTTAGTTGATCAATGTAACTACATCATAGGTAATGACGGCGGAGCTATTAACATGGCTAAAGCTCTAAACAAACCTTCTTATATAATTTTTTCTCCATGGATTAAAAAAAGTATATGGGCTACCTTTGAAGATGGCATATATCATAAATCTGTACATTTAGAAGATTATGACCCTTCCCTTTTTATCAATAAAAGTGAATCCTATTTAAAGAAAAATTCAATTGAGTTATATCAACACTTTAAGCCTGATTACATAAAAGAATCTTTACTTTCTTTTATACACAATTTAGAACAAACAAACTTAGCATCATATAAACTCAATAAATCTATTATAAAAAATAAATCTGCTCCAATTTCTGCATTAGTACTTACCTATAATGAAGAACAGAATATTGATGCATTAATTGAAAACTTAAAATTTACTGATGAACTTATTATTATTGACTCTTTCAGTACTGATACTACCATAGAAAAAATAAAAAATCACAATAATATTAAACTTATAGCACATAAATTTACTAATTTTTCAGAACAAAGAAACTTCGCTCTAGAGCAAGCCAAACATGAATGGATATTATTTATAGATGCCGATGAAAGAATTCCACCAAATTTAAAACAAGAAATAATTGAAGCCACCAATAATACTTCAAGCAAGATAGTAGCTTTTGATATTTATCGAAAATTCTATTACAAAAAAAAACTAGTACACTTTAGCGGCTGGCAGACAGATAAAGTTTTTAGGCTATATAAAAAGAAGCATGTAGCTTATAAAAAGGATTTATTTGTTCATGAGTTATTAGATATCGATGGACAAACTTCTACTTTAAATCATAAACTTTTACATTATTCATTTGAAACTTATGATGAATATAAAAATAAAATGACTCAGTATGCAAAACTAAGAGCAAAAGAGTTATTTATAAAAAAGCTAAAACCTACTGTTTACCACTATTACTTTAAACCATTTTATCGTTTTATAAATCACTTTTTTATACGATTAGGTTTTTTAGATGGTAAGAAAGGGGCTATTGTTTCTTATTTAAGTGCTTACTATGTACATCAGAGATATATAGAATTGCGTAAATTATATAAAAATACGTAACTCTATTTTTTCCAAAATTTTAATTTCTTTTTTAAACGACGTTTTCTATGAAACTTTTCTTGAAACCTATTTGTTTCATCCCACATTATAGAAAATATTGTTTCGTAATTTTCATTTGTACATTTCGCATATTCATCACTCATAATTTCAATCATAAACTTATGAGTTGTTAGTTTTGCGAAATTTTTTATGCATGCCTCAATATTCAAAGGTTTAAATTCCATTCTATTTAAATCCACCAAAGCAAAATCATATCCAAATTCAGTTTTAGTAATTAGAGTATTACCTGGTGAGTGATCTAAAAAGTTAATCCCTTTCTCATGTAAATCAAAAGTAAAACGAGTAAAAGCTCTAAGTATTTCTTCATGATTTGGGTAGTTAAAATCTGTCGTTAACTCCCTATAAGTTAAATCATAATTTAAATGTTCACTTATATAATAACTCTTTTTAAATAGTAAAGTTGTTTTATTCTCATAATATGCAATAGGTTGTGGCGTTCCTATCCCCAAATTTGTTAATTTATTTGCATACTCAAAAGAACGCTGAGCTTTACTACTTCTAAAAAAACGATAAACAATTTGGTTTATAATATTTGGAACCTTAAACGACTTTACGTTTATTATAACCCCATTAAAATCAAAAAGTTTTAATGAATTTCTATCTTGATTTCCATAATCTTTCCCTTTAACAGCATAGTTTACTATAATATCATCAAAAAAAGCCCTTGAACTTATATATTCCTCATGATGTGTTGAGTTCATAAAATAAATATTTAATTCTTAATCATCTCAGTTCTGGTATAATTTTTTTCCAAAACTTAATTACTTTAGGTTTATTTACTCCGTGACATCCAAAAGGAAGTTTATTGTTATTTAGTTTTAAAGCAATTTTAGGTTTCCGATCAATTGCAAAACTCAGAGCTTCTTTATATTCTGGTATGTTGAAATGTCGATCAATCTTAGGTGCTTCAAAAGACCAAAAAACATCTTCCATCAACTTAAAATCATCAGAATCTCTTTTTAACTCATTATCAATTTCCTCTTTATTGTTTTTAGTTATGTTGATAAACTTCTGTATTCTCCTTAAAGAAAAGCCACCATTACCTACTTTATAAAATATCTCAGCCCTTCTCTTTTTTTGTGGATTATCAAATGACGTTAATAAAGTCTTTATTATTGTTCTTTTACTAGATATCCATGGCGCACCAATATAATCATACCCTCTATTACACCAAGAAAGTAATTCATCTCTAAAAACAAAACAATCCAATTGATATATAAGCATATACTCATACGATTTAAAACTACTATAAAACTCTTCAGAAAGCAGTAGTTTATTGTAGCCTAAAATCCCATTAAAATAATCGTTATTAAATTTTCGACTTTTAATTACTTTATTTTTATTTAAAGAAGATGAATCTAATTTTTCAGGTTCTACAAAGTATATATCGTAATTTCCTAATATTTTAAGGCATTGTTTCAGCGATTGTTGTTCTATCCTTGTTAAATTAGTTTTATATATGGGTATAATTATACATATATTTTTATTTTCTACTTGTTGAATTATATTTTTTAAATATTTTTCAACTCCATTAACTGTCCAATTTCGATTATTTTCAATCGTATTAATTTCTATACTGTCATTAATCTTTAAATTATCTTTAGAAAGTTCTTTATGCCAAATATGATAAACTATACCACTATATCTCAATCTTTTTGCAAATAATCCGAAATTGTGAAAACGCAATGCTAATTCAGAATCTTCACGGCCCCAGCCTTTAAATTCTTCGTTATAACCATTTACAGCAATAAAATCTTTCTTAAAAAAAGAAGTATTACATCCTCTATACTTTTTTGAAAACTGCTCGTTTTTTTTATAATTATCACTTAAAACTTTACAGTATAATGCTCTTGTTCTTTTTTTAATACCAGCAGACAAAAAATTGAAATCAACTTGTTGTTTCTCAAACAACATAGAAAGGTACTTCTGCTTTATATTAACTCTAGATCCATGCAAATAAACTCCTTCTTCAGATTTTATAACATGATCCTTTACAAATTTACTATGTAAAATACAGTCTCCATCAACTTGTATAATATAGTCTCCTGAACTTTTAGCTATAGCTTTATTTAATATTGTTGCTTTTTGAAAACCATTATCTTCATGCCAAACATGTATTAAGGGAATAGTAAATAATTCCTTAAATTTTGTAATAAGGTTTTTAGTAATAATACTCGACCCATCATCAGCTATGATAATCTCATTAGGTAATAGTTCTTGTTTTAAAACACTCTTCAAAACTAACTCCAGTGCTTCTGGCCAATTATATGTGGATATGACAAGAGATGTTTTCATTAATTATATTTTCCCATTAAAGCATCTTCGTAAACCGATAACGTATTCATAGCTAACTGTTTTGTTGTAAATTTATTTAAAACCAGAACATGTGATCTTTCAATAAAATCTTTTTCCAATTCTGGATATTTAATTAACCTACAAATATTATTTGCTAAATCCTCATAATCCTTTATATCAGAAAGAAATCCATTAACTTCATGCTTAATAGCTTCTGGAATACCACCTGCCCTCGTGCTAATTACTACTGTTTTTTGAAAAAAAGCTTCATAAATAGTTATCGGTAAACCTTCTCTTTCAGAAGACATAAAATAAATATCAAATTGAGGTATTAAACTGAATGCATTGTCTAAAAAGCCAACTATCTTTATATATTCTTCAAGTTTATATTCTTTAATCAAAGGAAGAAATTTTTCTGAATACTTACCTTCTTTACCTATTTGTATAAAACAAATATTCTTTATTTTTAATGTATGTACTAAGTGATTAACTGTTAATACAAAAGTGATTAAATCTTTAGCCCTAGTATGATTTGCAATATTACCTACAATTGTAACTTCACTAAGAATATTATACCTGTCACGGATATTAAATTGGTTAGCAATATGGGCTCTTTCTGTTTTTATGCCATCATACACTACCTCTAATTTATGATGGTTTTTGGGTTTTAACGTTTTTTTAAACGACTCTAAAACAGCTTTTGAAACACAAATTGTTTTTTTTATATTTTTATAATTGTATTTAAAAGCACTTAAGCCTTTTTTAGGAGAACTAATTCCTTTTTTAGAAAATACAGCTGGTACATTTAAATCTACCAATATATCCGAAACAACATATGTTGTAACAGAATCACTTGTATGTAAATGGATCAAATCTATTTCTAAATCTAGAATACTATGCTTTAACCCCCTACTCTTACTATAAGAAAAATTACTTTTATTTGCGGTGGTAATTACTTTTAAGTTATTATCTAAAGCATATTTTTCTAGTGGAGAATTTTTATAACAATAAACATAATTAGATATATTTAACTTATCTAATCCGAAAATAGTATCAACAAGTTGTTGTTCATTCCCCCCCCAACTAGTGGCACCTGAAATATGCAAAACATTCATAATAACATCTTCTTTTTTGTAAATGTAAATGTATTTTTTATTTTAGAAGGCGTAAGTTTGTTTTTTTAGAATAAATAGTTTTTTTTATGCATATTTTAATTATTGACATAACGAGTCAATTACCCGCTATATTGTACGGAGGTACGGAGCGTGTGATTTATGATTTAGGTAAAGCTTTGAATAATAAGGGACATAAACTCACTTATTTAGTCAAAGAAGGATCCGTTATTAATTTTGCTAATGTTATAATATACAACCAACAAAAATCAATTAACAAACATATTCCTAAGGATGTTGATATCGTACATTTTCATAGTTTTGTTGGGTTCGAGAAAGTTGATAAGCCATATATTTTCACAATGCATGGTAACGGTTCTATTATAGATGATTTTGATATTAATACAGTTTTTTTAACTGAAGACCACGCAAGACGTCACGGAGCAGATTGTTATGTATATAATGGTTTAGATTGGAATAATTACGAAATAACAAATCTTGAAGAAAATAGAACATATTACCACTTTTTAGGAAAAGCTTCTTGGAGTATTAAAAACTTACTAGACACATGTAAAATAGCTATAAAAGCTAAAGCTAAACTAATAGTAATGGGTGGCAAAAAATGGACTTTTAAAAACATTAAAAATGGGATGTTTTACAAGTTAAGTTCTTCTATTAAATATGTAGGAATGGTTGATAATAGGCATAAAATTAAAATCATGAGTAAATCAAAAGGTTTAATATTTCCTGTTTTATGGAATGAACCTTTCGGATTAGCTATTATAGAAAGCTTATATGCTGGCTGCCCTGTTTTTGGCCCAAATTATGGGTCAATACCTGAATTAATAACAGAGGAATTTGGCTATACAAGCAATTCTATATCTAAAATAGCTCATAAAATGACCGAGAGAAAATATTCTGCTAAAACATGTCATGAATATGCTTTAAATAATTTTTCATCGGAAGTAATGGCTAATGGATATTTGGAATGTTATCAAAAAGTATTAAATGGTGAAACATTAAATAAAAGTAAGCCCTTTACTAATGATACCAAAATTATTGTTTTAAACAAGTTTAATGACTAAACATACTCTTAAAAAAGGATAACAATCGCCTAGAGAACAACTTATCTTTAAAGTTATGATAAGTTGTTCTACTTTTTAATAATTCCTCATTTAACCTTTTAAAAAAAGCACTCCTATATTCTCCATCTAAGGATTCATATATTATTTCATTAGCATTTTTCCCGTTCAAAAACATCTTATCATTATCTTTTGACATGTTTGTTTTATGAGCTCTATATAGCGCTAATCTTTTATTGATAAAATACACTTTTGGGTCCTTCTTAAATAGTTCAATCCAAAAAACCCAATCCTCCTTGGCCTTTAATTTTTCATTAAAGAGTATTCCATCCATTAATTCAACAGAAAACAAACCCGAATGAATTGGTATAGTAAACTCTATATCCCAACTTAAAAGAATATTTTTATAATTAATTTGATAATCGTTTAAATTAAAATGATCTTTTTTTGATTTCCCATTTTTTGATTTGAAACGCAAGAAATTTGTAATAATTACTTCAAGATCATTATCTTTATTTGCTTCATTAATTGACAACTCAAATTTAGAATGTTCTAATTTATCATCCCCATCCAAAAATTGTATAAGATCCCCAGAATACTTTTTTAAGCCATAATTTCTAGCTGAACTTACACCTCCATTATTCTTATAAAAATATTGAAACCTAGAATCTTCTTTACATACTGCTAAAGCTATTTTTTCAGTACCGTCTGTTGAACCATCATTTATTATAATTGCCTCCCAATTTTTATATGTTTGATTAATTATCGACTCACATGTCTCCAATAAAAAATTCTCTTGATTATAGCATGTAACAATTACCGAGATTTTATTTTCCTTTACACTCATTTTTCAACAATAATATCCTAGTTAGAAATTTTTGATTCAAACCAGTTAATAAACTTATACTTATCTACAATTATCTTTTCAACTGGTTCATATTTAGATTTTATAAAACTCTCTAAGTCATCATGATTATCCTTACCTAAAATAAAAATATTCTCCGGTTTGTAAAAATCATATTTCAAAACCTCTTTATTATCTGTTATAATTTTATTTTCATGGCATAATGCCTCAAAAAAACGCAATGACAATCCTTTGTGTCCATCATTTCCTTTAATTCTAAAATCTAACACAACTTTACTAGATTTTGACATTTCTAGTGTTTCAGAATAATCTATTGGGTTTTTAAAAAAATCTACACCTCTATTCTCGTTCTTTTTAATTATTAATCTATTCCCACAACATAACATTATTTTAACATTAAGACTCATATTTTTGAGATGATTAGATAAACTTAAAAGTTCTTCATTTCTATTTTCTACATATGCTCCTATATAAAATACATCTGTTTTTGAGTACGACTTTAAAGGGATGTTGTTTTCAAAATAAAAATTACTTGTTAATCCTATATTTGAATACTTTTTTGAATATTTAGAAAAATCTTTTTCTTCAAAAACAAAAAACTTATCAAAAAAAGATATTCTTGTTTGTATTTCAGGGAAACGCTCCATCCCATCCCAATGGTAAGAAATGTTAAATTTACAAACTCTAATTATTTCTTTTACAACTGGTATTGTATAAAAATCCGCTCTTATAACTAGTGAATAATCAAAATAGTTATCAGGGTATTTCTTTAATTGATTCAGAAAGTCATTTTCGAAGTACTTTGAAAAAAGTCTTTGTTTATAAGTTTTATCTTTTAATACCGTTTTCCTATATATTTTTGTAAATCTATCTTTTAAACTTCTATATTTATTAATAGAATAAACCTTATATAATAATGGGAATACCTCATAATTATTTGCTTCTAAATCCCAAATTATATTTTTATATATAGCTGAATATTCATGCTTCGCTATTAATACTTTCATTTTTATTTTTATTTAACTGTTACAACATAAATTAAAACTATAATCAACAACACTAAAAAAACACTATACAAAACGATTACACTATTCTTCCTCTTTTTCTCTTTTCTATATCTTTTATAATAATACTCACTTTTACTCCTCTCTTCCACAAAGTTAACGGCTACCTTATTAAAAAACAACTCCTTGAATTTTTCAGAAAGGGTTGAATATATAAATCTATAAACAGCTTTGCTATTCTCTTCCATGTGACTATTATCTTTACACATATTAGAGTTATGTAACCTATACAAAACCAAAGGTTCGTTTATAAATAAAACTCTAGGTTTTTTTTTCAAAAAACTTAACCAAAAAAACCAATCCTCTTTAGCTTTTAAGTCTTGGCTAAATCTAATATCACCCAAAATTTTAGTTGAAAAAAGACCACAATGAATTGGAATTGAAAATTTCACATCCCAGTCTAGAAGCACATTTTTATAAGAAAATTCGTTTCCTTCTAATTGACAAAATGGTGCTCTTTTTTTTTTGTTAAGCATCATAAAATTAGTAATCATCAAATCTGACTGCTTCTCTAATGATTTCTTGAATTTATTCGGCTCTAATAAATCATCTGAATCTAGAAACTGTATATAATCTCCCGAAGCATTATCTAATCCTAAATTTCTTGCACTGCTAAGCCCTCCATTTTCTTTATAATAATATTTAAACCTTTTGTCTTTATCACATATTTCTTTAGCCACACTTTCTGTAAGATCGGTAGAGCCATCATTAATAATTAATACTTCCCAATTAATATATGTTTGACTTACAACAGATTCACATGTTTCTTTTAAAAAAACAGCTTGATTGTAACATGGAATTATAACTGACACCTTCATTTATTCATGTTTTATTACAAAAATAACTAATATAAATATTTAGTTATTTTTGTATTTTTTTTATTCCTCTTATAAATAATTCTAGTTTTACTAAAACTTTATAACTTATAGCTTTTTTTATTCTTTTCAATTGCGTTTTTTTTAAAAACATTACATTTTCGAGTTCTATTTTTGAAGCATAAAGATAATCACTCTTAGTTTTTTCACCATACAAGTCTTCAATTAGCCTATTAGAAAATAATTTTACATCCTCTGGATTAAGTGAGTTAAAAATATGTTTTACTGTAATAATAGACTTATTATAAAATACTTTTTTATTTTGAGTTTTACTATTTTCATGAACCCTATAAAAAGCTAATTCTTCATTAATAAATTTGACTCTAGGTTTTTTCTTAAAAAAAGCTAACCAAAAAACCCAATCCTCTTTTGTTTTCAATTTTGTATTAAATAGAATATCGCTTATTGCTTCTTTTTTTAATAATGCACAATGGATTGGAATTGAAAAATCTATATCCCATTTTGTTAAAATATGAGAATAATCAAAGGTAACTTTAGATAAATCACAATAAGGTGGTATACGAGTATCTATTTTTTTTTCAAAAAGATAAAAATTTGATATAATTATATCTGAACCCTCATCTTGCTTCAATGACTCTTCAAATTTTATTGGACTAATTTCGTCATCCGCATCGAGAAATTGAACATAATCACCTGTAACCAATTTTAAACCATCATTTCGTGTTATAGCAGAGCTTTTATTTTCAGAATAAACATATGTAAATCGAGGATCTTTTAATACTATTTCCTTCGAAACATCTCTAGTATCATCTGTACTAAAATCATCTATAATAAAAACTTCCCAATTCTCATATGTCTGGTCAATTACAGACTGGCAAGCATTTTTTAAATACTCTCCTTGATTGTGACAAGGAATAATAACTGATACTTTTTTAAACATAATTTTATTAACTCTTATAGTTTTCTAAAGGCTTATTTTTTAAATAATTGATTATACATATTTTAGTGAATTTATAATTTTCTTTATCTAAGAATAATCTATTTTTCACCCCCCAATTGTAAATAAACCTAATAGTTTTTTTAATGTTCCCATCTTGTAAATATGCAATTAATAGTTCCCTATAATTATAGTTTACTTTATAATTTGCATCGAAAACCACTTCTACATCACCCCTTTTAACATAGTATTTTTTTAAATAATAATAAAACAAGACACGATGCTCTATCTTTTTTAATTCATTTATCATACTCCACACCCCTGTAACATGAACCCTATACATAGCAGGGGTAATAGCCTGTATATATTTTCCTTTTCCATACTGACCTAGAATACTAATTAAAAACGTATCTCCATTAATTACCTTATGAATTTCATATGGAAATTCCTTAATTACATTTCTAAAACACATACTAAGCGTCAACAAATGAGCTCCCTTTTTCAATTCTAATTTTGAATATGTTTTATCTTCGAAAAGTTCTGGTATTTTAAAGTTTTGTATATGTTTATTATTGTTGTCAATAATTTTTGCGTTATGACTACAAACTACATACTCTTTATTCTTCTCCAAAAAATCAACTTGTTTTTGGAGTTTATAAGAATCTACCCAATAATCATCACCATCACACATAGCTATATATTCACCAGATGATTTCTTAAATGTACGTAAAAAAACCCTTTCTCCCCTTGAATATCTATTATGATCAGGAAACAGAAGTATTACTTTAAATTTACTGCGTTTTTTATATTCTAATAATAATTCTCTTGTATTATCAGTAGAAAAATCATCATGTATTACAACCTCAACCTCAAAGTCTACTATTTGAGATTCAAAACCTTTTAAACAATCTAAAATAAAATTAGAATGATTATATGTTATACAACAAATACTTAACTTTGGTTTTAACATTTTACTTAAAAATTTTAATCAATTACCACTGGTATTAAATCTTTAGTAACTAGCACATCTTTGTCCATTTTTAATAAGTTATAGTCTGTTTCTTTACCTTCTAACCAATTAATAATTTGTTTAGGAATATTTACTCCTGCCATATGTGCAATAGGATAATGCCCAGAAATTCTACAATTCATTTCAATCACATATAACTGATCTTCTTTTTTAAAGCAATCTACCGACAATATTGCTTTATGGTTAATTTCTAAACTTAACTTTTTAGCTAATGACTCAAATTGAGTATTAGAATGCGTTTTCCCTACATCAGTTTCACCTGCCCTCATTGAAACTTTTTCTTTGACAAATGTTTCAATATAATTCCCTTCTAAATCATTTAGAACATCTAAACCATATTCTGTAGCTTGAATAAATTCTTGAAATAAAATAGCATTATCTGGTGTTATTGAAGATTCATATTTCAGGTGCGATTCAAAAATTTCTCGCTTACATTTTTTATAAAAAACATTTAACTCTTCTTCATTAATGACCTTGAAGACTCCTAAAGAGGCCATTCCCCATCTTGGTTTTAAAATAATAGGGTAATTAAGATTTTTAGCAGAGATTTCTTTTTTAACCTCTAATATATTAACATATGTTTTTGGCGTTAGAATATTATGTTTCTTTAAGAAAAGATATGTTTTCCATTTATCATTACAAATTTCTACCTTATCTACAGAAGCTAAAATTAACTGTATATTATTTTCTGAAAATTTATATTCATTTTTAGCTAAAATTAATAAATCAATATCAAAAACTGACAATACGGCTTCAATTTTATTTTCAATACAAAACAAAATTAGAGAATCAATATAATTCTCTTCATAAATTAAAGGAGATAAAAAGTAACCATCAGCTAACTGTGTTGCTACAGTAACCACTGAGTTTGATGCAAAAATTTTTCCTTTATTAGCTAGTGCTTTTTTAAAATATTGAACTAAGTAAGTTCTTCGCCCTACTGATGTTAATAATATATTCATAATTTAGAAATCTTATCAATACTATTTGAAATGTCTAATGAATTAAAAAGAGTAAATGCTTTTTTTAATTTATCTCTTGGTAAGTCCCACCATTTCAGCAATAGTAATTTTTCAATAATGTCTTTTTCAAACCTATATTTTAGTATTCTACCAGGGTTCCCCGTTATAATTGCATATGGAGGAACATCCTTAGTTACTATTGTATTTGCCCCTATAACTGCTCCATCACCAATTACCACCCCTCTTAACACAACAACATTAGCCCCAATCCAAACATCATTACCAATCGTTATATTTTTTTTAAATCGATTATAACCAATTTCTTCTCTAGGTTTTATATCATAAAAATTATTATATAAAAAATCGTGTGAACTTATCATATTGTAGTCATGTTCTCCTGGGCCAATAGTTACATTCCAAGAAATAGAGCAAAACTTACCAATTCTAGCCCTCATTATGGTTGTACGTTGTCCTGTATAAGTATACCCCCCTATAAATGAATGATATATTAAATTATTCCTGTCCACCTTAACATATTCATTACATTCCGATTCTGTTAATCTAGAGAAGTCTCCTATACTATTTTTATAACCTAAAATAGAATTAATTATTTTCGAATCTCTATATATGATTATTTCGTCGCTTAATGTACTATTTTTCAGTACTGCAGATTTGTCTATATTTTGTTTATTCTTGCTCATTTAATAACAAACATATTTGTAATATTAATTCTTCTGATAAATCATAGTACATAGGTAAACACAAAATTCTTTTAGAAATATATTCAGAAATTGGCATTTCTTCTCCGTTTACATATTCAATAGTATTCAACGATGGGTAGAAATATCTTCTAGGGAAGATCATCTTTTCATTAAGCACCTCCAAGCTTTTTAAAAGTACCTTTTCTGATTTAAACAAAATAGGCATATAACTAAAATTATATGTAGTATCTAAAGTTAGTTTTTGAAACAAATAATTTCCATTCAAATTCTTTAAATACATATTATACATACACTTTCTTCGCTCAACGATAGAATCGAAATAAGGAAAAACTGCCAAACCCATTGCTGCCTGTAATTCACTCATTTTTGCATTAATCCCTTTTCCATAAAATTTATCAGATCCGTTATGTCCAAAATTATGATGATAAAATAACTCTTTATACAACTCAGTATTTGATGTAAACAAAGCCCCCCCTTCGCCTGTATGAAAAATTTTAGTTGCATGAAAACTACATGTACTTAAATCACCATATTCAAAAATTGACTTTCCTTTATAACTAACGCCAAAACAATGTGCTGCGTCATATATAACCTTTAAATTATATTTTTCTGAAATTTTAGAGATCATTTCAACATCACACGGATTGCCAAATACATGGGTCGCTAAAATAGCAGAGGTTTTATCTGTTATTTTTTCTTCAATTTTTAAAGCATCTATATTTAAGGTTTCTTCATCAATATCTACAAAAATGGGAGTGCACCCTTCCCAAATAATACTAGATGTTGTAGCAATATAACTAAAAGGAGTGGTTATTATTTCTCCTTTTAATTTTAAAGTTTTAATAGCTATCTGTAATGGTAATGTTCCATTAGTAGTAGCTATCATATTTGTGATATCAAATTTATCTTTAATTTTTTTTTCTAATTTTTTTACTAATTTACCTCTATTCGTTATCCAACTATCACCCCATGCACTACTAAGAATTTCATTATATTCTTCCTGAGGAGGCAAAAATGATTTTGTTACAAAAACAGGTATAGACATATTTGATAATGTATATTATATTAATTGATTTTAATAAGTTCAAAAGTAAGAATAATATCTATTTATAAATTGATTTATACTGATTAAGATTAATTACATTTGCCACTATTATATTTATACTTCATGAAAAATTTAAAAAAATTTTTAAAATATTTATACCCACATAAAAAGTATTTAATTGGGAGCTTACTTTTTAATGTCCTATATGGTTTATTCTCTGCTATATCAATGCTTACATTAATACCGATGATGACGGTTTTATTTGACGATTCAAAGAAAATAATAAAGAAACCAAGCTTTAGTGATTCTTCTAGTTTAACTACATATCTTGAAAACTCAATGAACTACTTCATTTCTAACAACCTAGAAACAGAAGGCCCATTAAACACTCTATTGTGGATGGTTGTATTTGTATTATCAGCATTTTTATTAAAAAACTTATTTAGCTACTTAGCAATAGTTTTTATGACTATTTTAAATAACAATATACTAAATGACTTAAGAAATGATGTCTATCAAAAAGTAATTAGTTTACATACTTCGTTTTTTACAGGAGAACGAAAGGGAGATTTAATGGCAAGGATGACTACTGATATCAACACGATAAAAACTTCTTTTATGAGTGTGATTATGCTCGTTGGGAGAGAACCTTTTACTGTTGTTTTCACACTTATTAGTATGTTATATATCAGTTGGAAATTAACCATTTTTGTATTTATCTTTATTCCTATTTCTGGATTATTAATTTCTAAATTAAGTAAATCAATTAAAAGCCAATCTGGAAATATTTTTGCTTTAGAAGGACAATTATTATCTACAATAGAAGAAACCTTAGGTGGTATTAGTATTATTAAAAATTTCACTTCGGAAAACTTTTTCTCCTCTCGTTTTAAAATTTTCACTAAAAACATTAACGAAATAAATAATAGTTTAGGCATAAGAATGGCACTTGCAGGGCCCACAAGTGAGTTTTTAGGTATATTAGTTATTTCTGTATTGTTAGTTTTTGGAGGTACTTTAGTTTTAGTAGATAAATCACTCACTGGTTCGCTTTTTATTGCATATATAGGTTTATCCTATCAAATACTAACTCCTGCAAAACAAATGGCCAAAGCTAATTACGCCCTTGCTGGAGGAAATGCAGCATCAGATCGTGTCCAATTCATTTTAGATGCTGAAAACCCATTAAAAGACAAACCAAATGCTGAAATTATTTCAACATTTAATAACGAAATAAAATTTAATAATATTTCCTTTAAGTACGACAATGAATATGTTTTAAAAAACTTCTCTTTAACTCTACCAAAAGGAAAAACTGTAGCTTTAGTCGGAGAGTCTGGAAGTGGAAAATCTACTTTAGCCAAGTTAATTACTCGTTTTTATGATGCTAATGAAGGGAATATTACTTTTGATGGTGTCGATATTAAAAATGTTACCACAAAGTCTTTACGACAACAAATGGGTATCGTTGCACAAGATTCTATTTTATTTAATGATACCATAGCAAATAACATTTCATTAGGCATAGACAACACCAATAATGAAGCTATTAAGCAAGCAGCTAAAATCGCCAATGCCCATAATTATATTTCTGAGTTCCCAGAAGGCTATAATACTAACGTAGGTGATGGTGGTAGCTCTTTATCAGGAGGGCAACGTCAGCGTGTCGCAATTGCACGTGCCGTAATGAAAAACCCTCCTATAATGATCTTAGATGAAGCTACTTCTGCTTTAGACACTGAATCTGAAAAAGTAGTACAGGACGCACTAGAAAACATGATGGAAAACAAAACATCTTTAGTGATAGCTCATAGACTATCTACAGTAAAAAATGCTGATTTAATTGTTGTAATGAAAAAAGGACATATCGTAGAACAAGGTACTCATCAAGAATTATTAAACATGAATGGTACATATACCAACCTAGTAAAACTCCAATCATTGGAAATTACGAACATTTAATAGCTTTGATTTTTTTTATAAAAACGATAACAAATATTGGCTATTGATATATGAAAAATAAAATTATCATAAATTTTTGTCCAACAGGTATGATTCCTACTAAGGACATTACTCCGCATGTACCAATTTCTCCACAAGAGATCATTGAGCAAACTCATGAAGCTTATGAAATTGGTATTACTTCAGCTC
>Ga0105359_10001398_pt1 | contig 20341 bp, 24 predicted proteins | sample GOMGulsemesocosm_6_FD_83659 | JGI IMG/M metagenome (GOLD analysis project Ga0105359, IMG submission 83659) | Methane-oxidizing microbial communities from mesocosms in the Gulf of Mexico - GOM8C Gulf of Mexico | ecosystem: Environmental > Aquatic > Marine > Cold seeps | place: Gulf of Mexico...
AAGCAAAATGCCCTATATCGTAACTGCCAGATGGCCTGATGGATATTTCGAGGCCTCACGAAATGAGACAGTACAATCGTTCTCTACGTTTGATTTAGCTGATACAGCAAAAGAACTTATCTCAAATAAGGGATTAGACGGCAAACAAAAAGTATTCCCTTTGTACGCCAGAGTTACTTTATTTTTAAAAGACTATTCTCACCTGTATTGCCCCTTTTGTCTGGAGCAATTACCAATAAAAGGAGATCATTGGGAAAAGTGTGATGAGTACGAAGCCAACTGCGCTATGCCTGTGTATTTTCCTTTAACAAAAGATCAAGCATTAAAGAAAATCATCATCAATAATGATAGAGAAATCAAGCAGAGCACGCTAAGAATTAAGGCATTACGAAAGATCAACAAACGCCACCAAGCAGAATTAGATAACACAAAGGAATTGTCATGAATTTAAAATCCGGCCAAGTAGCGCTAAAAGCTCGTAATGCTAAAATAGAAAACACTCTTCGCAATGTTGTAGAACAAAGCGAATCTCTGTGTCTAGATGATTCTACAGACAGAGAAGCTTTAATCAAAAAGCTAAGCATCCATATATGCGAACTAGTCCCAAAATTAAAATAAAGTTCCTTCTTTAAAACCTTTACTCTCAGTTAAATCTCATTAAAGTAGTACCATTGATTTTAACTGAGAAAAGCTATGCCATTATTACAGATCACCGAAGGAGACGATGTCTTGCATATCCACTCCTATGGAAAAGCAATGACAAAAACATCTGTCACACATAAATCAGAGTGGTCTACAAAGGTTAAAAGCGGCGTAACTGTCGAAAAACACGACAAGCTCATACGCCTTGATGATCCGGCTTTAAAATCAGCAAAATTAAAACTCCAACGCAAGAATTGCGCAAGCATCTTGCATTACGCGTCATCAGAGCTACCTGAGAATATATTGGAAAAATTAGACGAAATTAACAACATGATCACTGGTGACCTAAGGGAACGTGTGATGGGTATGCTTAACGGTTGCGGCGCGATCCAAAAAGAGTCGTCTTTTCTAGCAGATGAAATAAGCGAGTAAGATATGAGCACCCTACAAATTGAAAAAAAGAACAGGGAAAAGTCACTCCAGGCAGCTGGCATTGATACTGAAGGTTTTGGCGTTTTAAACACGTTCTTCCTTTACGATTACTTGGTCGAACACTTTAATATATTTTCTAAGTACCTGACAAATAAAGGCTGGCACAAACTTGCATTTTCACTATCAAACGTCAGTGTATATCAGTACAAAGTCAAAGGTTTTGAAATCAGACAAACGGTTAAAATCAAAGGTGATAGTGGCGGATATAAACAAGATTGTTTTGTTCATGACCATGACCCCGAAGAAGCTATCAAGTATGTTTGTAAAAAATACAGTTTATCTGAAGACCCCATTAACAACTAATACTGGAAATAACTATGACAACAGTAAATGAGAATGTTTTATTTAGACCTCATCGAGGTACTCTAGAAGAATCAATGAAGGCAGTGGTTGAAATAAAAAACAAGCAAGACTTGGTTATTAAGATCATTGACGATCTGTCTGACTTTAAACATGACTTGCTGATTAATACTGACACGGTAATTATCAAACCTTACACAAGAGATAATCGCATTGACTGGAATACCCACATCGTAACTATTGAAGGTTATGGCGTGCTTGGATTTACCAACAACCCTTTATTAGAAAAATAATGACTAATTATTTAATCATGTACACCATCGAAAAACTTGAATTCAATGTCCCTGAGAGTGACAAACCTCCTCACGCTTATTTCAATTTACTTTCCATGGTATGCAATTCAACGCTATGGGATAACAGAAAGTTGTTTGCCAATGACCTAAATGGCGTGGTCTGTGCTGTTTCAAACGAATTCGTCCGGTTGCTAAAAGTATTTATTCGCAATAAAGAACTAAGTAAATATTTACTGGACTGTTACGACCCTGATCACATCATCTGCTTTGTCAGTGGTGGTTATCACACAACCAAAGTAGAAGCCGGAGAGTTTGCATTTATTCATCAAGACTATGAAGGCGAACAAATCAAGCTCGAATTACCAACAACATTAGACACAGCAGAAGCTTTTTAAGGGGATTCACCATGCTAAAAGATATTTCACCAGAATTAACAAATAGACTAATCTCCGCATTAAAGAGTGCTTTTTGTTATGTTCCCGAACTTAAAGAAATCACAGAAGATGAGTACGTAGAAAATACGCAAGCCATTCGTACAGAAGTAACTGAAATCAGGAATACTCTTATTGCATTAGGCATAGAACCAGATGAACTCTACGCTGAGATGAATCCGCAAATCAAAAGCAATACTAGCAAAGAAACAACCAAGTTCATCAAAGACCTAAAAAAAGAAATTAGCTCAAACTAAAGTTATAGGAATACAGTAAAGAATTGACATTAGACGTATTATCATTAAGTTATCCCCTATCAATCATTAGTGGATAACATCATGCCAAACAAAGTTAATCTCCAGTACAACACAATATTTCTTCGGTCTCTGCTTGAAGACATCAATGACAATAACCTTATTGCTGTGCCACAAATAAACTGCACCAGAAGCTCTAAGCAAACAAAAGATACACTAAATAGCATTATTAAGAACCACCCCATTGCACCTATATTTATGTGGATGACCTACGACAAGCTTGGGCATGACAATGAGACTTTTAGCGCTTTTAGTGCGAATAAAGATTCAGTGAAAAAAAACCATATAGCATACAGACTCATACTAAGTAATTCTGAAGAATTGGCGGCAATTGCTATTGTATTTGCTTCAAAAACAATGACTAATTTTGAAATTGAAGAATCAAGTAAATCATCGTTTTACAATGTTTGGTTTGACATGGAAGAGAATAGCTTTACAAACAACCCTACAAATATTTCAGAAGTTCTTATTCCGGCTTTAAATTTCTGTGACCGCAAAGGGCACATGATGCTTGTAAGAAAAATCGAAGATTCTGACTTACCTACTGAAACTATTGAAGCATATGTAGAACGTTTGGAAATTGCGTATTCAAATATTTTAAATTACGTCATTCCGAATACAATGATTTCAGAATGTGATGTTATCGAAGCTAAAGAAATCGCCACAAAGATAAACCCTGGATTGGCGTTTTATCCAGATGATATAAATAGACATACACTGCATGTAGCGGAACCTGACTTTATAGAGCCAATTGACTCAGTGAATGAAGAGGGTTGCCCGTTTTGTCCATGCGATAGTATGGAAACTATTGCCACCGTTGACCGCTACCATAAAAAGAGATGCCCTTCGTGTAAATCCGAATTCGTACTAACACTTAGATATCCAGATACCACGATGGATGATGAATACCAAGGATATACAGACATCTATATCAATCGATTTCCTGAAGGTATGCAGAATGAAACGCGGCGTTTATGGTCAGAAACATTTAAAAATTACGATAGGTATGACAATAATAGCGTTTCTTCGCACATTGAGAGAGATGACAGAAACTCATTATTTAAATGTGCACACTATCAAGAATTAACATCTCCACATCCACCTAAACAACCTTTTTAAAAGCATAATTTATTGCTTCATTACGAAATTATTTAGTGATAATATGTCAAATCCCCTGTGCAAAAATAAGTCTGCACACACCTTTTTTTTTAAAAGATGAACTATGAATAATCAGCTAGCCCAGATACAACAATTCAATAAATTCAAAGACACTGCACAGGCTGATCCTACCTTATTTGATGCGCCTAAATTAAAAGTTGTGTCATCTATGTCGAAAGACGCTAATTATCAGTCTACTTATCATTCAGTCTCTCAAGGTAAGAACGAAAATACGTTCACACCTGAAACCCAAAACGTCGCCATAAGGTCGGCGCTTTTGTCGTTACAAGATAGAGTAGGTGAATTAGATGAATTTGTCAGAGAAAAACTTGATTACGATTCTATCGAAGAACTACATAGTGCGTTTATGGGTTTACAGATAGATGCTATAGCGCTTGCAATCGACAATTTAGATAAAGGCCAAGCTCTTATTATCGGAGACCAAACAGGTGTCGGCAAAGGACGTCAAGCAGCCGCTATCATTAGGTATGCAAGACTATCAAATGTTATCCCCGTGTTTATCACAAAGAGTAAAGAATTATTCAATGACATGTACAGAGACTTACTCGGCATTAATGAGTCCCAACACATCACCCCTTTTGTATTAAATAATGACGCAATAATTACGCACGAATCTACATCCGTCATCAATGATCAAGAAATTACAACAAAGAAAATAATTGCTAAACATTCTCAGTCAGAGCGTGACAAGGCCGTTCGATACATTGCTGAACATGGCAAACTTCCAAGCCAATACAACGGTTTATTCTTAACATATTCACAAATATCAAGTGCACCAGAAACTAGCATTAAAAGAAAGCTCATCCAAGCGATAGCCCCGAACTCCTTCTTTTGTATGGATGAATCGCACAGCGCAAGTGGTGAACGCGATAAAAGAGTTAAGAGCAAAGGTGAAACCCTCATAAAAACCACCGGAGCTGGTTGCCTTTTTAACGTTCTTGAACACACCAAAGGGGTTGTATATTTAAGTGCAACTTACGCTAAAAGACCTGATAACCTCCCAATTTATTACAAAACGTCCTTAGCTGATGCTGCCGATTCAATTGAAGATTTAGTGGATGCTGTTGCCAATGGAGGGTTACCGCTACAATCTGTACTATCACATACATTAACTGAAAATGGGCAACTCATTAGAAGAGAACGCTCTTTTGATGGGATAGAGTTCCAGAAAATAATTGATGAAGATAACTCAGCAAAACATACAGCTTTTTCTGATGAGGTAACCAAAGGTATTCGTGCAATACTTAATGCTAGCAGGCACTTTAATGAAAGAACTACCCCTTTTACTCCAGAAATAATAACAACTATGGGCAGCGTACCTCCAGGTATAGATCCAAGCGATTCTTTACTTGATCCCCCTGACTTTATCGGTAGTGTTCACACATTAATTGCCCAAATGCTTTTATCAATAAAAGCAGAAACAGTCATTAAAATGGCAATCAGTGAATTTAAACAAGGAAATAAGCCTGTCATTGTATTAGAAAACACAATGGGCTCATTCATTGATAACCTACTTAACGACGAACAAGTATCTCCAGATCAGGAAATCGATTTCTCGTTTAAGAACGTATTAAGGTATGCACTTAAGAAAACGCGAACCATTCGCCTAGGACTAGGCGAAGATGGAATTAAAAGCATAACCATTCCCTACAATCATCTTGATTCTGTTACAAAGCAAGAATATAAAAATGCAGAGGCAATTATCGAAAGCATCCAAACGGATGACTTACCAGTATCTCCAATTGACCATATTACTCATAAACTAAAAGAAGCTGGTATTTCTCTGGGTGAGATCACCGGAAGAAATTACTTCATCGAATTCAGAAAAGATGGAAAGACTATTCTCCGTCGAAGAACCGCTACAATGCGAAACAGAACATTAAATATAAACGGATTTAATAACGGTATATTTGATGGAGTTATATTTAATGGCGCAGGCACTACAGGTAATTCACTCCATCATAGCAATGACTTTAGTGATGATAGACCACGTAGCATGATTGTGGCGCAACTACTTGGTGACGTTAATTCCGCAATGCAAGCATTTGGACGAGTCAACAGAGCATATCAACTTTCAATACCGACTTATCTTATTCCTTTAACAGTGTTACCAATAGAAATTAGACAAATGGCGCTTCAGGAGATGAAATTATCTCACCTGAATGCGCAAACAACATCTAATGCAAAGTCGAACAATAATATCCATGGCATCCCAGATATGATGAATCGTTACGGCGATCTCATTGCAACCAAGCTTTTACGCGACGATATGGTACTAGCACAAGAGCTTTCAATAGAAATAAAATCGGCAACAGGCACAACATTCAACGCTATGAGAACCTTGACGGGGCGCATGGCAATATTACCCTGCGTATACCAAAAAGACTTGCTCGCTCAACTTGTTGAAGAGTACAACGACTATATAGCCCTACTAGACTCAACAGGGCAAAATGACCTAACTATTTCAACACTTGATCTACAGGCAAAAATAATTAACAGCTTTACCTATGCCAGAGGCCGAGGCGGTTCGATTTTCGGATCAGATGTAGTTATTGAAGAAGTTGATGTAAATAGACTAGGCAAGCCACCTAGACACGACGAAGTGCTTGCTGAGATCAAAAAAGTAAATGCACATCCAACAAAACACAACAAGAATATTTTAGAACAAGCAGAAATTGATACAAGTTATCGCAATAAACTCAATGAGCGCCTATCCAAAAAAGCCAAAGCCCTTAAAGAAGCTATGGATAAATTAGAAGTAATACTAGATCGAAATCACCTCGACTTAAAGGAAGTTGAAAAAGGTTATAAGAATGTATCGACAAGCATTCCTAAAAAAGTTATTGCAGCGTTCAAAGCCTTTCAAGACGCCAAGACATCACATAGTAGCGCCGATGATAATTACGCGCAGTGTGAAGCGTCAGAAGATTTCTACATGTCTATCCTACGAAATATCTCCATTGGAACCCTCTTTAAATTCAATGCTGGTTACGAACAAGTAAATGCTGTTGTGGTAGACATGAAATACAACCATAAGTATGGAGAAGGTAATCCGTTTGCTAAATCAAAGCTAAAAATTCGCTTTGCTCTCAACCATACCAGTAGGTTTGCTACAATTTCACTATCCCAACTTAACGTCAATCAAAATGGTGATGCCACAGGTGAAGGATTTTTAAAACAAAAAGTAACGGGACATTTACTACCAACCCATTTCCCTGGTCAAACATCCAATGCTCGTGAGAAAGAGAGAAGGTTTATTGCAACAGGCAATCTTGTACAGGCAACTGCGGAGTTAGCTAATAATAAACTTGGTGGTAGAGTCGTTCAATTTACCACAGAGCACGGGAAAATAACTGCGGGTATTTTAATGCCTCGAAGCTTTCACCCTGTAACTCTTCCAGAAAGACCACTTCCTCTACGGAGTGCCGAGCACGCAATTAATTTTTTAACAAATTACGACACAATGATGGATGCCATCACTTATGGCGTCAGAACTCGTGATGGAGTTATTAAAATATCGAAAACAAATAATCATTACTCTATTTCTATCCCTGTTAAATCAAACAATAAGAACAGTAATAGAGTACGCCTTGATGATGAACTAAGAAAACTAGTCGGCAAATTCGAACAACCAAGCCTTACCAATTATGTCGCAATTATACCGGAAGAAAAGTTCCAATTAACCATCCAAAGAATTCAAAAACTCGTAGGTTTATATGTCTCAAAAAAGGCGCAAAAAACCTACGAGATAACAATGCCTACAACAGAAAAAGAGCATTATGAAAGCAATCAATCTTCATTAAGTAACGAATACACGCACACAGAAAAAGTCATCGAAACCCCCGTAGAACAAACGATTGACTATATTGACAGGGTGATTAAGAAATTCAAATATGAACCTCTACCAGAAGCATTATCATCTTCAAGTAGAAATAAATACTTTGCCGCATTACCAGAATGGTGTGAACTATCCGGTAATGATAATATAAAACTTAAAACTAAAAGCGGATCTCACGTCATTACTGGGTATTCTCGCCTTGTTATTGGAGATTATGGTGCATACGTCGAGTTTGATAGAAACCAAGCAAATAGAGATATGTTCTGCGGCCAAAAAGGGCAAGAGTATCGCTATAAAAATTTAAGTATAAAAGAAGTCGTCGATTATTTTTGGTATACAGCCAAAGACGATAGTGGTGTGAAATTCATGTTTCAGCAAAAACATGTTGCGTATGCAGACTATCAACCAGATAAATTTTATGTTTCTGTATTTGAGGTAGAACCAGTAAATTAACTTACTATGAATCAATTACCGTTCCAATTGCTTATTTACCTTTAACGTAATAATTAATCAAAATGTTTAAAAGGAATTTGAGCGGTGAATAATCTAAAAGGGATACTTCTCTCAACAATACTAGTCACCAGTTCAGCGATTGCTGAAACTGATAACTTCAATGTGTCTCTTACGGGCACGTTCGACAACACTAACCCTGATGCCTGCACTGTCACTCCTATTTCAGCAATCAATCTAGGCACTATATCTATGTACGACCTTGTTGACGGCGGAACAGCTACGATACCTATGACACTTACTGTCCTGTGACCAATAAGCAGAAGAGTAAAACGCTCTTCTTTTCTTTCATAGTTAAATTACTAAAAATATCAGGGATTCTATCTGTGTTTCTCATTTATTCTCATAATGCAAACGTATATAGATAATAACTTTTTAATAAAATAAAAAAACTAAACGGGCTTAATCAAATGAAAAATATTCTCAAAGTTGCACTTGTTACCATTCTAGCTTCAACCGTAATGGCTGAAAGAATTGATCAGAGTGTCTCAATCAAAGGCGTAATAGAAAGTTCTGGGTGTGAGATTAAAGGAATACAATACACTCCACTCAATAAGCCCGTTGAAACGGGAAACCTTCAATATATTGGAGATTTCGAGCTACAAGCCAAATGCTACGGCGAAAACAGTATTAAGATGTACCCTGTTGCTGATGATACAGAATTAGCCGTATCCTTCTTCGGCGCTACAGATAATGTTCAGTATTCCGAAAGCCAACCGATAACGTTCGATGGTGACTTTGATAGCGCAGTTTCGGTAGGTGTATACATTCTTCTAGAAGAGGGTGAATACAGTGCAACAGTTCGTTGGATAATCGAATCGTAAATCTGATATATCAGAACACAAAAAAACGCAACCTATAGGTTGCGTTTTTTGTATAAGAAATCACTAATGTAACAGAAAAAGCAGAGAGCTATTCTCAATCTCCGCAAACATTCTCTACTTCTTGATAATCCATTGTCTGATTGATAGTAAAAGTACAAACCAACTCCCCTTTGTAAAACACTTCTGCATCATAAACACCCACAACAAGACCTTCTATAAAAGAGCCATTTTCAGGATAGTAACTAAATCTAAATCCTCCCACACTGATTTTTGACACAGAGCCAAGATTATCTAAATAACTATCAAGGAAGTACGTACCACCTGTAAGCATTTCTATCCCATATTCTGCAACTTGCCCTGGAATAACCCTTGATGTTACACATTTCCTCTTTAGTGAATATTCAGAATATTCCGCCGATGTTTCAAAGCACATTTTTGTCGGTCTATAACTTCTATTCGATAACAGGGCCGAGTCTTCAGATATTACCTCTTCATCCATATAAGACGTTATTTTCACAGGAACCTGGTAAGAGTTAGATATATGCGTTGCCCCAGTAACATTTCCCCTAGAGAAGCCCACACCCTTATTTTGGAGGTAGTTAACCGTTCGAGAAAAACCCATTGTTGCATCAGAAAGATCTCCATCAGCAGACGCATTGAAGAACCACGAGGTATACCGCTCTTGCACGTTTGCAGATAACCCAAACCTATCAGAGTCACCTGTCCTAGAGTATGAGCCTGAAAGCATAGCCTCTTCATTAGACACGCCGCCATACAAGTTAATATCTTTATCTTTGATCGATAATGATGCATTAGCTCCACCGAACTGATAAGACATACTTAATCCAATATTTTCTTTTGAAGCACTAAGAGAAATGGATAGACCGCTAGAAAATCTTTTAGTGGACGATAAACCCCAATAAACTTCACCTTTAGAATGACGAAATGAAGCCCCTACAGCCCACTCATTAGGAAACATATAATTAGCACCTCCAGATAGAGACACCTTACTCTTCTTTAAATTTAAATTTAAAGCCCCACCAGAATATTTATAACCTAAAGAATAACGGTTTTCTCCACTTTTCAAACTATCTTCAATTTGGAAATTACCAAACTTAGTTGAGTAATTAATAGAGGAAGATAAGTTCAAGACATCTTGACTACGCTTAAATCCGATTTGTGCTGTTAGCCTTTGAGTAAAACCATACTTTACACCACCATAAACAAACATCTTGTCTAGTAAACTCTTCCCAAGACCAAAGTCGTACATAACACTATCTTTCAATAGAAGACGTTGATAATTAATCCGGTCAATATCTTTTCTTGATACTGTTCCAAACCTATCCTCAATCTCTAGAATATAGGTTCCTGGAGTGTTCGTATCTAAATTTTCGATAACACCAATGTCTTTGGACAGATAACCTCTTGTTACTTCGACACCATCCCTTAACAAAACGTACTTAGCAGGAGAGAAAACCTTATAATGGTACGAGTTACCCCTAGCATAAGAGCCTGATTCATCAAATGGGTTTATATTCGTAACCCTAACTCCTTGGCCTGATATGTAATCCCCCACAATCATTCCGTTCGCGTTAATATCACCAATTTGGATAACATTATCGGACACTATGTATTGCAAATATGTTTGATTGGAATCGAATTGACCACCCCTTCTAGATGCAGACGTTGTAAATGTCCCACCCAGCAAGGAGGTCGTATATTTTAAATTAAAATCGACATCGTGGTTCTTATTTACACTAGTCGTGTAATTTAAAAAGTGGCCGCTAGTAGTTGATAGGTTAGTAAACTCTTCTTCTTCAGGTTCTTGAACTACCGATGTTTGCTTTAGTATTCCCCTCAGCTCTACCGATCTAGCGTTAAATGTTACGTCAGCAAAATCATTTAATCGATAACAAGCATAACAATCACCTGCATCGTAAACCTCTTGTTCAATAATATTTAGAATGGATATATCAATTTCTTCTGTAGCAACATAAAAGTTACCACCTATTTTTTCAAGCAAAACCCCTTCAAATTCGGCGTTTTTAAAAACCAAATCAGCCAGCAACATTTCTGCGCTAGCTGGTAAACAGGATAATCCTATTAGAACACCGAATGAGAGACTGCGTGTCATTTCAATTACTTAGTCACTATTCTCGCTTTAAAAGTTAAGCGACTCGTTTCTGACAAGCTCTTTACTTTTAAAAAGATGAATTTCTCTTCAAGGGTTCTGAGTTTTCTGATTTTTATTTCTGAAGCTTTTCCATCCAAACCAGCCTGATTTATAATTCGTGGATAAACCATTATCCCTTTAACCTTCTCACCTTTTCTATCTACGACGGAAACAACAAAGTCAGTAGGCGCTTCATTCCCATCTGAATATAGAGAAAAAGTAGCTTTTCCATTTTCGTCCAGATAAACCTTTGAAGGTGTGAACTTCCAGGAAGCATGCACAGAGCACGCACTCATTACCAAAATCATTGCTGTCAAAGCTTTAAACATCATTTACCTGTATTTTTCATTTATTGAACATACATATAAGTAATAATAAAAGGAGCAAAAAATATGCTTATACGAATGTTATTTACAAGTTTTTTAATAATTTCATTAAGTACAAGCGTGAATGCGGCTTGTACTATCACAAAAACTGACTCTTTGAGTGTTGGAGATGCCAAACTTTACGAAATTATTAATGCCACTCATTTAACGGACACTGTCGAAGGTGCCTATGCAGGAACTAGAATGTTTGATATTGGGCACAGTATTAATATAACAATATACTGCCCTGTAGATGTTGACGCTGAAGTGAGACCGAATGGTATCGATGATTATTTAAAAAATAATAATGAAATTTGGTGCATATATAAAGAAGGACTGGGATGTCTCAGCCAAACAAACAGTGATAAGTTTTTTGCTTCAGCTGATTCCAATCCAACAACTAGTTATAAAATATTACTTGGTGAATCAACAGACGATATCACTAAATTGACAAATGGCGCTTACAACTCAACATTACCTGTAACCGTAATTATTGTTGAAAAGTAACTAATACCAGATTAATGCAATTAACGATAAAAAAAAGACGGAGCTATGAAAATATCAATTAAAAAATTAATTGCAGTATCAGCGCTATTTCTTATAGTGCAAACACATACTGTTAAAGCCGATGAAGTACATAACTTCAATGTCACTGTGTCCGGAACATTCACCCCTATAGAACCAGATAACTGTGCCATCACACCTATTGGTGTCATAGATCTAGGGACACTCCCTCTGGTCTCAATAGGCGACGCAGGGCACTCAAGAATTAGCTTGAACGGGACTAAACTCTACGACACTGGGTACGAAGTTACACTAATGGTTAATTGTAGCAATTCAATTAATTACACTATTAATGCTCAACCAGCAGGCGGGATACCAGATCTTCATCAGGTAGGTAATGCTTCATGGTGCTTATCAAGCCCTCTTACAGCAGATTCGTGCACCCATAATACTGTAGACGGAACCATCTCAAGTACAGGGACAGGCTCTGACCAAACTTTTATCTTTAAGATCTTAATTGGTGAATCTACCGACGAAATCACAAATCTCACTGGTTCATTTAGTGCAGTGATCCCAATGACGCTAACTGTCCAATAACAGCGAATCTTCTTGACCTGACAAAAAAAGTTATTAAAGTAACCTTAATTATTATAAATAAGATAAGGTTACTCATCAGTGAAAGTTATAACGCCAAACAAAGTCGTAGAAATAGTATGCGTGGATTATAAACTTATACGACTTTCAATCCTCGAAGGAAATATTCGCGTCGACTTATGCGATCATGATAACGGTGAAGAAAGTAGCCTTTTACTATCCCCTCCAGAAACCGAGATAGTCCTTGAATTCATTGATGATAAATTTTTAAAACCTCAAAAAGAACGTAATAAAAACGCCAAAGATGTGTGTTTCTCTGAAGACAAATATTGCTTCAAAGCTTATTTCGACCATTCTGGCGACCCATACCAAGAAGGAATAGCTTTTGAGCTTCAATCATATACCAGTGCAAATGAAGATCCAGATACAGTAATAACTTGCTTTACCCCAAACCCCAAAGAGTTGAGCAAAGAAATCAATAAACTCGTCTCTAGAATTGCGCCCTGGCTTAGAGGTAAGTGATTTTACTTCTTGCGAGCCTATTTCCTATTGAGAATACTAACTTTTAAAATAGGACTAAACTATGTCAACATGTGAAATATTAACAGATGCCGCAAGAAAACTAGGCTGGCAAGGTGCACAAACTAATATTGATGGGATTATGCAACCTTACCAATCCAACAGAAAAGGCGAACATATCAGTACGTTTTTTAAGGGGTTAATTGAATCGAAATTTGTTCGTAATGAATCCTATTTTGTCTATTCAGCTCCAAGGAAAAAGCAAAATATCACTTCTGAATCGTTCGCAAAATACTGCTGTGAATACGAAGGTGAAGGCAGTTTTTCATCCATTTGTTTTTTTCCAAAAATGTCGGAAATCACACTGATTTGTAAAAGTGACTCTTTTCCTGATGAATTATGGGAAACGAATTACGGCTCATTGAAAATGGACGAAGCATACATTTATAAATATAAAAACGGCGACTTCGGCACTGGTTCCAAAAACATCTTCTGTCGAGATAGTAAAGGTGTCAAGTTCATTCGTGTTGCAAAGCTAGCAAACTGGTATAACAGCAAGGAAGGTAGGGATTTATGTGATACCTACATTAAAAACTTACTAATAGAAAAAGAGCCATTTAGATTCAAATTTCAAAAAATGATTGAAGAAGCTAAAGAAACTCTTAGTCGATACCAAAAAGAAAAGTTAAACCGAAAAGCAATATTCTACATTGACACAGAATCCGGTGTCGCAGGATGGAGCTTTGATAAGCAGGAAGTCTGTGTTGGTGACCTAGTCACACTTGCAGACGGAACCACTCAAACAAGAGTGCTCTATTCAATAGATGCTTAAACCTAAAAACCCACTATTATCACTAATAGCGGGTTTTATTTTTTTTAAATGTTTTCGCAGTCTTTAAGAAAACAACGACACACTTCACCAAAGCGCAATTTAGCAGGATGCTTACATGATATAAGCAAGGTAGACGAAGCGTTCAAAAATAGATGACAGAACCTCACAAGACCATTAATATTAACACAGGTTGACATATAGAGAAGAAAGGCTCTTCTCATCTGAATAATTTTCCTTGGCATTAGGTGAAATCAACCTTCGAAATGAATACGTTAACAAAGAACACCCACATACACTGTCAACTAGAGAAATTCACAGATAAATTGACAAGGGCATTCCCTTATTGCAGCATTACATAACAAACTCCAAATATATCCACGAAAAGAAACTGATAAATACATAGGTGCAATTCTATCTATAACCCAATCGGAAGCTTGAATATAAAAATTAAAAGTGATAAATTGCGCTCTGCTTTAGAATTATACCACAGTAAGGTCAAGTCAAATGAACAACCTAGAGATAAGACTATGGGACGGCGAAAGACTGTTATTTAAAAAAATACACGACCCTTTTTGGAAATGTAACAACAAACAACATAGCATTTCTAAACCATTTATTAATATTCAAGTAATCTTACCTACAGAGTTATTTGACATAAACAACACTCCTATCTACAGAGGCGATATCTTATCAATAAAAAACGAGATTGACGAAAGTATTGTAATTGGAGCTGTAACCTACATAAACCAACCTGATCAGATATTTACCGGACAACTCGTCGTCACCAATAATGATGGTTCATTTAACGATTTGAGCATTGAAAACGAAACACAACCAGAGTTTTGGCACCTTGCGACAGTCATCGGTAACATCTATGAATCACCTGAGCTTAACGAGAATCAAAGTTCTATAAGTCAGGCAGCATAAGCACCTCTTTGGCGGCTTTTCCTAGCACGATCAGTGCCTAATTTTATAATCGTGAAATATCTTCCTTGTGATAACCTACTAGCTAAAGAATAAAAAAGGCTAAATAGTGAATTACATTTTTGTAGATATTGATAACGTTAATACATCTTATTTTGCGTTAAAAAATAAAGTTAAAAACGCTTACGTTATTGGCGTTGGTGTTAACATCAATAGCCTTGAGCTTCATGAGGAAATGTGCGATGAATTGATTCACATAACAATGTCAGCGACAAAGAACCTTGCAGATTTTATCATTACATCAGAAGTCACTAGATATCTCCATAAAGCAACAACGATCTCCCTAGTAAGTGCGGATACCCACCTAGATAAAGCAATTAAATACCTTTGTGGAATAGCCGACGTGTATTATAAAAACCTAATCAAATATACGGATCTTAAGCTACCCACACGACACCCGTTTCACCCTAATAGGGTAGATGAAAATAAACCAGTGGTTTTAGACGCTAAAACTACCATTACGCTAATTAAAAACTCACTGCTAAAATCAAAAAAAGGAATTAAAAAAGCACATGAACATCAAGTGGAGGTGGTAAAGGAGTGCCTCATGGCGGCGGAAAGCACTGATAAGCTTAAACACATGTTTCAGTGCACGCTATCTATACCAAAACATAATGCCCAGCTACTTACTGATCAACTCGTTAAAAACGAATTAGTATCCAGAGACGGCGTAATCAACAAAGACTTAGTAACTTCAATTCAATTAAAAATAAAACCCAAGCACGAGCGTTATCTAGAATTATCTAAAAACCAAATTAAAAGAATATCTAAAGTTGCTTAAATATAATTTAAAATAAGAAATCGGAATTATTAAAATAATAATTCCGATTAGAAGATAAAAGCAAACATCAAACGCATCCACCTAAATGAACAATTTCAACCTTAACTTTTAATTTTTTAGCCATAGCAATGACTTGCTTAGTTTGACTCCAAGCTAAGCGATCACTATTAATAACAAATGGTTTTTTAAAATAACGCACAATCGCTGGCGATTTTGCTAAAAACTTGATTGTTTTGGCTATTTTTTTTACATATTTTTTGTCGGTCATGCAACCCATAGTATTCTCCTGAGACATTGTCTCTCTCTAATTAAGTCCAATAGGTATTTGTATTTAATACCTTTTAGTAAGTAGGATAATAAAAGGAGAAATTTTTATTTTAAAATCTAAATAAACAGATTGACTGGAGAAGATAAGCACGAGAGAATGGCCCTCTAGTTGTTCAGTTGTCGAGCTAGGAAGTTAGTTACTTTTGTTTGTGCATGGCGTATAGCAAGGTGTGGCCTAACAACTCTTGCAGTAAGAGCGTTCCCTTTTTATTAGTATTAGTTTCCGTACTAATAAGTCCTCTTGGGCATACTAAGGTTTCATTTTTGCGACGAGTTTTTAATTATGAAAGCTATCAGCAAAGAAGTTTACCGTGGTGTGGCGTAATCTTATAGACATCGGGAAAGACCGAGAAAACGCTGTGATATGTGAACAGGGAACGTTCACTAAATATATATATCCTTGCAAACAAAAACCACCCATGAGGTGGTTTTTGTTTATTAGTAAAACAAGTTATGGTTCTCTAACTAAATTACCCGTGAGACCATCATCCATACTAATTCCACCAACATTAACCGGAGATGAACTTTTTTCACTTATTATTCTTTTCATAAACACCATATATTAATTAAGAAATTAATCAACTTTAACACCAGGTCTCTTACCATTAAAGTTCTCAATGTCAAAAAATATCAAATCCATTCTCCTCGCTAGCCGAAATTCCACCGGAAAATCCGTTAAGAAACGCACTACGGAAATCATCATCTATAAAGCCTTCTCTAGTTTTTATCATATTCACCTTAAATGTTTATATTTATTAAGCAACTCGTTAACCTACTTGAATCTGCTCTGGCTAATTAAACCTTTTGTATCAGGCCATGTCACATTGATTGTGACAATAACTTCTGTAAATAGCATGCTTTTCTCTCCCGCAAATTATTAATACTACATAGGATTGCAAGGGAACAAAATAAGTGTATATGCTGTAATGATAAGTAACTAGGAGTAATTGAAAGGAAAAAGCAGGCATAAAAAAAAGCACCGAAGTGCTTTTAAAATGTTAACAACTATTCTTCAAACTCAATAAGCCATTCTTTAAATGTTTCATGAGCGTTATGAGTTGAGTGACTATCTCTTCTATCTCCACACCAACCATTATAAGTTGTAGTTAAAGCGAACCCAGGCTTTCCAACAGTCCTCACTTCTTCAAACCCCATAAGAGCATACCAAGCTGCCGCATCTACCTCTACAGCTCTTTTTGAACACTTATCAGCTTGTCCTTGCTGATAAACAACCATAGTTTTCAAGCTAGACTCAGCTGAGTAATCTTCGTGTAGATTTTTTTTAAATTCTATACCAAGATGGTAATGCGATGTTGTGTCGTCAAATCCCGATGAGCCAGCGCACTCCGCAACTCTCATAAGCTTTCGCCACAATTCATGTGCTTTCATTATATGTAAATCCTATTTTAATAAAAAATATGTTTATGGTATTGAAACGTGAAACATCTGGTGCAAGTGATCGATAATACCGATATCTTTGCCCCAACTCTTATAACCTTTCTTTATGTCGGCGATAGCTTCACCACATAAATCTAAGTTAACAGTAATTTCTTCTTTCATATCACCCACGAACTCTTTAACAGTATTTGCTAACACCGTATTGGGAGCAGCTTTATATATTTCGGAAGCTTCACCATCGACGAATGTAATAGAGCGAGTGTTTCCGTAATGAATTTTCTCATAAGAACTGACACAAGCAATTGCTGCCTGTACAAACCATACAGAATAAACATCTCTCACTTTTTCATGAATAACGAAATCACTTATTGCTTCTTTGACCCAATCCAAACATTTCTTTTCAGGAACATCTGAACCTAGTAACCAAATTTTTGAAATTTGCCATTTCCAATTGATTTTTGATTTTACAGTGAAAGTCAATGCAGGCACCTCTCTCGACAAGTCAAATGTAACAACAAGTCTAGTCATATCACATGAAGTCAACGGTAAAGAGCAATCAAGGAGTATCCCTTTAGAGATACTGCCATTCATGCAACCTACTTCACGAACTTTAATAGTTGTAGATAAACAATTTATTTTATCATCTATTTCAAAAGACTCTAAATGGTTACCACAGTTTTCTTTAAAATATTCAAAATCCATAACATATCCTCTTTAAATTTAAATGTCTTAGTTGTCCACGATAAGTAGAGTCCGTGCAAGGAAAAGGGAACCGATTAAACATACAAATAAAAAGACAAATATTTTAAAAACTTTAACTAGATAGGTGTGTTAGTTTTAGGCACCTAAATAAATCTGTTCGAATTCGAAACCTGGTCACTTCGTGCCGCTTCGCGATTATATTGTTATTTTTAAAATAATGCTTGATTAACGTTTTTAAATCATTATGATTGTTTATGTCGAAGAGGGAATGTCTACCCTACTCGGCCACCAAAATTAGCTAGGAATTATTACTTATGTAAAACGCTCTAGCCGCTAATTATACTTATGGCGAAGTTCTTGTCCTTCTTAGTCATAGATATAACATAGCCGCCCAAGAAAAACCCTACTATGTCTGGTAGGGTTTTTTGCATTCTATCACACAACATTTCTAAATCATCTTAAAAGCTCGACACCCACAAGCATTTTCGAAAAGAAACAATTACCCCATCACTGAACGCACTTATCATATAATAAATAAAATGCACCAAACATCACGGAATTAAAATGACAAAAATGCCGATGCCTGATAAAGAACTAGCTTTGGATATACTCAGACACAAAGCTATGGAGGAGTTATCACTCCGTAATCAACAAAACACTTTAGCCCTACAAGAAAGACTAACTGAAGCATCAGAAAGTTTAGACAACGATGAAGGGATATCATCTGAAGACGTTTTTAAAAGTATACGCAATAACCAAAACAGCAATGAAGAAAATTTCAATAAAGAACACGCTCAATGGTTAACAAAAGCAAAACAAAATAAGGTTCCATTTTTTAAAAAGGATATGGTCGAATACCTCTGGGAAAAGCAAGGAAATATGGATGCCGAACTAAGATTTAATTTTTGGGATCTAACTCATAGAGTATTTGAACTATATCAACGTCTAGAAAATAAAGGTATAAATTGCCAATATAATGTAATTGGTGAAATGCGATACATTGAAAACCCATACTCTAAGGAAGGCTCTCTTCCTGTGTTTGAATTAAACCAAGACGGCAATTCTATTATTTTAATTGCGACTGATCCAATTGACGATAGTTATATAACACTAATTAAATCGAAAACGTTAATCCCATTACAAAACTGGGCAGCAAATGGTTACCGTAAAGAGTTCTATGAAAAAATATTCGCATGGCTACCTGAAGAAATTAACTCTGAATTTAACATTAACCCAACACCTGGAAGAGTGTTCCACACTACAATCAAAGACAATTACGATCTGCATGGGATTTCTTGTTCTCTATTTAAACAAAATAAAGAATCATCTCATTATTGACATCTCCATCACCGCAAGCTACGGGGCTTTTCGCGGTTTTCGGTAATATTTATAAATAACAAACAACGGGAAATATTTCCCGTTGTTTGTTTCAGGCACAACTACCTTTTTTACAGGCAGAAAACAGTAAAATTCCTTTTTAGAATCTGCAATTCCATTTATCATTGTTTCAAACAAGAGACTTCGTTGATAAATAAAAAAACATGTGAATCCAAGCGCTTATTTTTTATTTAGGCATAATCTAATATTTTCTTTGTAAAATGTAAGCGCTACCATCCTGCGTACATACTTATAAAAAATACAAACCCGAGTAAAAAAAACATGCCCAGATTTTTTCTAACTTGTTTAATTATTTTCATGGCTTTTAGTTCAAATGCCAGCGATAAAACCTACAAATGCGACAGTAAAGGCGTTTGCACAGCAACAAGTACATCGATTAGCTCGCTAAAAACGAGCGGCATAGCTATGTCTTCTGGAGTGAAAGGGAAAATTGGAAATGGCAGCTCAATCGGCGAATTCTCAACCAATCAAACAATTTGTGATACCGATGGAAATTGCACCACTGGCGCAGCTATAAATTTCAATTCGGGCATACTTTCCGGCTCAACAAATACTAATTCGTCCGGTTCTCCTGACGAAGGGATCAGTGAAAACTATACAGTTCAGACTTCAGTAGATATTAATTGTCAGGGCAATAAAAGTTACATGATTTCGACTGGGACGGCAGTCAGAGTAACGGATTGTAAGGTTGACACCCTAAATAATATTTACGAGCTCTACCTATCAGTTTGCCATAAATTCATGCAAAAAGGCGGATGTGAACGCTACAAAGAACCCCTGTTGTATCCAAATGCAGAGACCGAAGATTGGTCAACGAGACTTCAATTTCGCAAATACGCGCCCATTGTTGCCGGAGCACAACCTTGGATTACTCATAACACAAAACCATTAGATCCAACCGTTACAGCAACTGTAAATTGCACTGCATACCAACAAAAATG
>Ga0105359_10001400_pt1 | contig 20331 bp, 13 predicted proteins | sample GOMGulsemesocosm_6_FD_83659 | JGI IMG/M metagenome (GOLD analysis project Ga0105359, IMG submission 83659) | Methane-oxidizing microbial communities from mesocosms in the Gulf of Mexico - GOM8C Gulf of Mexico | ecosystem: Environmental > Aquatic > Marine > Cold seeps | place: Gulf of Mexico...
GTACTGGCCGATAATCAAGTGATCGGCGCGCAGATGCAAGTCAGTGGCCAGAACTACAGTGGCTCACTGGAGAGTGATCGCGATGCGCTGCTCGGACATTTCAGCCGCTTTATGCCGGTGGGCTTTTATTACCGAAGCTTCTTCAAGCCTATGGGGGCCTGGGAAAAATGGGAGGGCTTTATCCGCAAGAAGGCCGGGCTCGGTGTGCTGGACCTGGAGGCCAAGCCTGAGTACTACGACAAAGAGTATCTTTTTTATGACTTGATGGTGGTAGGGGCAGGCCCTGCCGGGCTCAGTGCGGCGCTAAAAGCGGCCGATGCCGGGGCGCAAGTATTACTAGTTGAAGAGCAGCGCTTGCTCGGTGGTGCCTTGAGTTATCACAGGTTTGATATACAAGGTCAGCAGGCGACCAGCACCTTGAGTTCGCTGGTCGATAAGGTGCAGATACATCAAAATATAAAAGTAATGCTCAGTGCAACTTGTAACGCCTGGTTTACCGATAATTATTTGCCGGTGATTCAAGCTAAGCGTCTGTTTAAAGTACGAGTACAAGAGTGCATTGTTGCCTCGGGCGCGTTCGAGCAACACGTGGTTTTTCGCAATAACGATTTGCCGGGCATCATGATGTGCAGTGCAGCCAGTCGCCTGATGAAGCACTACGCAGTCAAACCTGGCCAGCGGGCGGTGGTGCTGACCGGCAATGACACCGGCTACCTGACAGCTCTAGATTTGGCTGAGCAGGGGGTCCAAGTTGCAGCCGTGGTCGATATGCGAGAGAGCTCGTTAGTGAGTGAGCTGCAAGCTGCGGTAAGAGACGCTGGTATTGAAGTGCTGTGCAATAGCACCGTATACGAAGCATTGGCAACTAAAGGTAACAAACACGTGCGTGCGGTAGATGTACGTAAAATCAGTGCTCCGGGAGAAGTGGCAAGCCAGGCCAGAATAATCGACTGTGACTTAATCTGTATGTCTGCAGGCTTTATGCCGGCCTATCAACTGTTGTGTCAGGCCGGAGGCCAGTTGAGCTACAGCGATGACACTGCTCAATTTACATTGAGCAACTTGCCGGCGCACTTACACGTAGCGGGTTCGGTGAATGGGGTGCATCAGTTAGAGCAAGTGATCAAAGATGGCCAGCGCGCCGCGGGGGTTGCACTGCATAATTTGTCACTGGGTGCCGAGACCATCGAGGCTGTTACTTGTCAAAGTAATCACAACTATCACTGGCCGATTTTTAGTCATCCAAAAGGCAAAGACTTTGTCGATTTCGACGAAGATTTACAGGCGGCGGATATCGTCAACGCCACCCGTTTGGGCTATCGTGATATCCAGTTAGTAAAACGTTTTTCAACCGTGGGTATGGGGCCTTCACAGGGGCGTCATTCAGCGTTGCCGACCGCCAGGTTAGTGGCCAAAGCAACCAAGCGTACAGTGACCCAAACCGGTATTACTACGGCGAGACCACCTTTTGTCCCAGAGAAACTAGCACTGAGTGCCGGGCGCAGCTTTAATCCGGTACGCTTTACTTCTATGCACCACAGGCATATCGCATTGGGCGCGCAGATGATAGCGGCAGGCAACTGGCGCCGCCCCGCGTACTACGGAAGTGTAGAGCAGCGTGAGCAGGCGATTCAAAGCGAGGCACTGCAAGTGCGTAATAAGGTTGGCCTGATTGATGTCAGTACTTTGGGCGGCATTGAAGTTCGGGGTCCGGACGCTGCTGAGTTTATCAACCGCATCTACACTTTTGCCTTTTTAAAGCAGCCCGTGGGGAAAACCCGCTATGCGGTGCTCACTAGTGAGCAGGGAGTAGTGATAGACGACGGTGTCGCCTGTCGTATCGGCGAAAATCACTTTTATGTAACAGCCACCACCACAGGGGTCGATCAGGTCTATCGTCAAATGCTCAAGTGGAATGCACAGTGGCGTTTGAATATAGATGTCGCCAATGTCACTTCGGCTTTTTCAGCGGTGAACCTAGCGGGACCGGATGCGCGTAAAGTGCTGCAAAAACTCGACAGCGATGTAGATTTATCGATCGAAGCTTTCCCTTACTTAGCCTGTCGTGAAGCGCGCATTGAAGGAATTCCGGCGCGCTTGCTGCGGGTCGGTTTTGTCGGCGAGTTAGGCTATGAAATTCACGTGCCTTCCAGCTGTGGAGAAGCGCTGTGGGATCTGTTGATGGCGGCGGGCAAAGAATTTGATATCAAACCTTTTGGTGTCGAAACCCAACGTCTGCTTAGATTGGAGAAGGGTCATATTATTGTCGGTCAGGATACCGATAGCATGAGCCATCCGGGTGAGCTGTCGCTCAATTGGGCGGTGAGCCGTAAGAAGCCGTTTTTTGTCGGTAGCCGCTCGGTAGATATTGTGATGGCGCAAACTCAGACCCGCAAGCTGGTAGGTTTCACTTTAGATGCAATTATTGAGCAACCCAAAGAGGGTCATTTAGTGATAAGCGGCGATGATGTCGCAGGTCATGTCACTTCGTGTGAGTACTCTGCAAGCGTCGGCAAATGCATAGGCTTAGCGTTTGCCGCAATCGGCGACAGTCAACCTGGCAGCAGTATCAGTATTCGCGTCGATTCAGGGGCACTGGTTGAGGCGAGCGTCGTCAGCCTGCCGTTCTTCGATCCAGATAACCAGCGCCAGGAGCTATAATCATGACAACTTTAGAAAATTTCAGTCTAAAACGCAGTTTACTTTATCGCTGTTATCAGCAGCAGCCAGTTGCGCTAACGGCTGAAATTGATCCCGGTCAACTCAGTTTGCATGACTTTTCAGTAAAACTACGCTATGGCTTTAGAGGGCCGCAGGCCCATACGGTGCTCAGCGCTGCACAGATAGCAGTACCCAGTGCCGCCAATAACTTGTGCACTACGGCCAGTGGTGAACTGGTGCTACGTTTGAGTAACACTGAGTATTGGTTGCTACACCCCCAGGCAGGTAAGCAGCAAACACTGCTCGAAAGCCAATCAACCGAGCAGTGCTACTCGCTGTTCTGCCAGGACAGTCACGCCTGGTTAGTGTTGGCGGGTCCCAATATTGCCAGAGTAATGGCTAAGCTCTGCGCCGTGGATCTGCGCGAGAGTGCTTTCCCGCGCGGCGCCATTGCTCAGACGTCGGTGGCCAGGGTCAATGCCATTATCGCCCATCACAGCTTTGGCGATAATGCGGTTTTTTCCATTTTAAGTGACAGCGCCTCGGCGAGTTACTTGTGGGATGCCATACAAGATGCGATGCAGGAATTTAAGGATTAGTTAGTTTGAATATATAAGCTTTCTGCGCACTGTGGATAAATTACTGCAGTGTGTGGTTTGTTCTTTTAGCAGCAGTTAAAGTGTCAATCCTCACTTACGCATTGCGTAAGTGCCTTCTATCAACCTTTCCTCTATCTAATGCAAAGTTCTCTCGATAATCATCATTTACACCGCTGCGCCTGCAATGGCTATTTTCTGACGATGCCGGATATTTCGGTGGTTATGTCCTGGGCGGTATCTGTGAGTTGAGAGACCAGTATTTGCTGCAATTCAGGCTTGCTCATCATCGCCTCAGGGCCGGAGACGTTAATCGCGGCGACCACTTCAGAGTTGTAATTAAAGATAGGTACGGCGATGGCGATGGCGTAATCAGAGGCGTTAATGTGAAAGCCCTGGCGGCGTTCGAGATTACACATCGAGATTAAATCGGGCAGTGATTGCGGCGGCATCGCCGGGTAATCATCCAGGCGCTTTCCCTGATACAAGTGCTGTACTGTCGCTGGTGACAGACCCGAGAGCAGGGCGCGACCAATCGCTGTAGTATGGCACGCGAAGCGGGTGCCTACAGGCACGTTTACCGAGAGGCGCTGCAATGCGAGGGCGCGAAAAACATACAGATTTTCGGTCCCCTCACGGACTGCTAAGTGACTGGAGAGCGAGGTGATATCGCGCAGTTTAGTAATGTGTGGCGCCGCGATTTCGATGGTTTCACGACTGGCCAGATAACTGAAACCGCTGGAGAGTACTTTGGATCCCAACTCGTAGGTATTGGTACTTATTTTGTTCAAAAAACCCATACCGACTAAAGTCTGGATAATTCTGTACAGTGAGCTGGGGCTGACGCCAAAAGTGTGCGCAATATCAGCTTGGGTCAGGCTGCGGGTGTCACTGTCGAACATCTCGAGAATTTGTAAGCCTTTTTGCAGTGCGGGTACTGTGTAGTCTTTTTCTGACACGAGTGTTTATCCTCTGAATCTAGGTTTTTCGCAGCTTGAACAAAAGTTATTTTAAACAAAGCAAACTGACAATGACAGAGAATTTAATGGCTTAAGTGGAAGCTAAAAGAGGCACTGCATTGGAGTGAGTAGCTAAGCTTGGCTGTCGTTGCTGAGGTGAGGCAGTGGTTTTTATGAAGCTAGTGTCGGTGTAAGGGTTGTAAGAAAGGAGGGCCTGAGCCCTCCTCAAAAAGGTTATAAACCTTGATCATCGGCCATTTTGTGGGCGATTTTAGGTGCTGACCAGAGTGAAGGCAGCAGTATTAAAGAGACAGGAACCGCAGTCACCACAATAAATGATTGCAGTGCGGAGATACCTCCGGAGCCGATTGAAATCAACAGTGCTGCAATGACTCCCATCATGATGCCCCAGAAAACTCGCAGTGAGCTCTGTGGGTGGTCGTTGCCGGTCATTACCATAGAGATTGCATAGGTCATGCAGTCACCGGTAGTGGCGACAAAGATGAAGGTCAGGATTAAGAACAGTACCGAAATCAGGAAGCCAAGAGGAAGCTGTTCAGTAATGGCCAGTAATGCTGCAGGTAAATTAAAGCCGGTGAAAGGCTCAGAAATTACTCCGGGGTTTGCCAGCTCAAAAGACAGGCCGCTGCCACCGACAATAGTGAACCAGAAACATGTGATAACAGGGGCGACTACAGAGACCACTAAGATCATTTCACGAATGGTTCTACCGCGTGATACCCGCGCGATAAACATGGCCATTAGTGGACCGTAGCCCAAGAACCAGCCCCAGAAAAATACTGTCCACCAATCTAACCAGCCCGGGCTGGCACGAAATGTTGCCATGGATACAAAGTTGTCAAGATAGATGCCAAAAGAGTGCACGAAGCTATCAACGATGAATGCCGTTGGGCCAAATATCAGGATGAAACCCATCAGTACAAAAGCTAATGTCACGTTAGCATTACTGAGAACTTTAATGCCCTTAGTGACTCCACTGACAGCGGAGACTGTATAAATGGCAATCAGTACCAACAGTAATGTCAGTTGTGTTGCAAAAGTATTGGGAATACCGAACAATTTTTCTAAACCAAAACTCACTTGTAATCCAAGGAAGCCTATAGGCCCAACGGTACCTGCAACCACAGCCAAAACACAGCTGGCATCAGCGATAATCGCAATAGGTCCAGTTAAAGCATATTTTCCGAACACCGGGTAAAGCAAGGTGCGGGGCTTTAATGGCAGGCCTTTTTCGTAGTGAAGATACATTAAAATAATGCCGGTAAGGCTGCCTAATATTGCCCAGGCTAAAAATCCCCAGTGCATAAAGCTCTGTGCCAGAGCATTGTAAGCCGCCTGTGGGGTACCTGTTTCACCACCAAAGAGAGGGGGTGGAGAGGTAAAGTGCGCCATAGGCTCTGCCGCTGCCCAAAATACACCACCACCTGCAAGTAGGGTGCACATCAGGATTGAGATCCAAGTAAAAGTGGACATTTGTGGTGTTTTTATACCACCTAATACCACTGAACCGGTGCGGGCAAACGCCAGGTACAGGCCAATAAAAAAGGTCAAAAGTAAAAGTACTTGCCAGTAGGCACCAAAATATTTGGTGGACAGACTAAAGCTGGCATTAACCCAGGCTGATACCATCTTAATGTCATACAGCGCAAAAGCGGCAAACAGTACCAGCAGTCCACCACTGAGGAAAAACACCGGAAGGTCCACCCCCTGCAGCAGTTTCTTGCCAGGGCTGCTCTCCTGGCTGTTTTCTGTGAATGTCGTTTCGTTCATTTATATTCTCCTGACGGTCTTTATATTTATAGTAACCAGGTTGTTTAAATCACTGCTCCGAGAGAGCAGTGAATGTTGTTTTTGGGATGAAAAAGTTGCCAGTAATTAAAAGATCAATTACTGCTGCCTATGATTTTGCCGGTAAGCTATTTTCAAAAAAATGTAACCAGTTCAATCCCATGATTTTGGCGACTTCAGCGTCGTGAAAACCAATTTCTTGCAGCCCGCGAGTTAGATTAGGGAAGTCCCTGCTATCGCGAAACCAAGGCAGTGGCTGAGGCCAGCCGGCATTATTTTTATTGCCCTCACCGAAATCTTTCTGTTTGCTCCAGCGGCCATTACGCATCCAGTCCAAAATGGAAACTGGCTGGTTTTGGCACAAATCAGTGCCTATTCCTATATGATCTATACCCATTAAATCGGCCGTGTTAGCAATCATCTGGCAGAAGTCTTGCAGTGTGCAATTTGGGCCATTTTTTAAATGGAAAGGGTAGAGACTGAAACCTAACAGCCCACCAGACTGGCTGAGTTGTCTCAGTACTAAGTCAGACTTGTTGCGTTTGGCAGGGTAAAAACTTGTCGGGTTGGCGTGGGAGATAACGATAGGTCGGCTGGATATCTCGATGGCCTCTAAAGTGCTTCTTTCACCGCTGTGGCTCATGTCGATAATCATGCCAACGCGGTTCATTTCAGCAATCGCCTGTTTACCGAAGCGAGTGACACCACTGTCGGTATCCTCATAGCAACCACAAGCTAATAAGCTCTGGTTGTTATAAGTCAGCTGCATGATCATCAGGTTTAGCTCGCGCATGATCTCAATCATGCCAATATCATCTTCGATCAGGGAGCAGTTTTGCGCCCCAAACATGATGCCCACTTTTCCCTGTTGTTTAGCCAAATGTATATCTGGTGCCGATTTTATTGGCATGATTAAATCAGCATTGTCCTCAAACAGTCGGTTCCATTGGGCAATGCGCAATAAAGTCTCGCGAATTTGCTCGTGGTAGACAATGGTGGCATGCACCATAGTTACACCACCGTCATGCAACTGCTGGAATATTTCTCTGTCCCAGTTTGAATATTGCAAACCATCAATGACCAATAAATCCTTATGCATTGTCGGGCTCCTGCTAGGCGTTTATATAACAAGTTTTTACTATGGTATAAAACTCTTTGGCATAGCTGCCCTGCTCGCGAGAACCAAAACTGGATTCTTTACGACCGCCAAATGGCACGTGGTAATCGGTACCTGCTGTCGCCAGGTTGACCATTACACAACCGGTTTTAGCGTTGCGCTTAAAATCACTGGCGTATTTTAGTGATTGGGTAATGATGCCGCCGGTCAAACCGTAGTTCGTATCATTTAGAGTGGCCAGAGCCTCCTCGTAATCTTTGACTTTGATAACACAGGCGATAGGTGCAAAAGTTTCGTCGCGGTTGATCTTCATCTGATTAGTAGTATCGGTAAACAGCGCAGGTGTTAGGAAGTATCCCGGGTTTTCAGTCTCGATTACTTCACCGCCGTGTGCTAAATGCGCGCCCTCTTCACTGGCGCAGGCCAGGTAGCTGAGGTTCTGCTCCATTTGCCGAGCATCGGCGACAGCACCAATGTGCACACCTTCTGCCATTGGGTCACCTACCACTAGTTTCTTCATCCGCTCTATAACTGCAGCGACGAACTTATCGTGGATTCCCTCGGTGACAATCAGACGCGAGGAGGCAGTACATTTTTGTCCGGTGCCAAAAAACGCGCCACTGACGGCACATTCAACTGCAGTATCAAGATCCGCATCATCTAAGATCACTAAGGCGTTTTTACTGCCCATTTCCAGTTGGCATTTAACCAGATTAATCGCCGTGGCGGCGGCAACTTTGCGGCCTGTCTCCAGAGATCCGGTGAAAGTAACTGCGTCAATCTGACGAGAGTGAATAAGGGTTTCGCCGACTTGACTGCCAGAGCCCATCACTAAGTTGAAAGTGCCTTCAGGCAAACCCTGTCGGGAAATGATTTCAGTCAGTGCCCAGGCGCTGGCGGGTACCTGGCTTGCCGGCTTAAAGACCACTGCATTACCAAAGGCTAAGGCTGGGGCAATCTTCCAGGCCGCAGTAGCCGTAGGGAAGTTCCAGGGGGTGATGATAGCGACAACGCCGACTGGCTCCCGATAGGTTTCAATGGCGATTCCCGGGCGTACAGAGGCAGCGGTCTCGCCCATTTGTCGCAGAACTTCAGCTGCGTAGTAGTGGAAGAATTGTCCTGAGCGGTAAATTTCTCCCATGCCCTCTGCCAGGGTTTTTCCCTCTTCACGGGATAACAAAGTACCTAACTCTTGCTTGCGTTCTATCAGCTCATCACCGATAGACATTAATACAGAGTAACGCTGTTCCAGGCCGCTTTGCTGCCATTGCAACTGACCTTCGATGGCTGCATTAATCGCCTGCTGAGTTTGCTCAGAATCAGCTTGAGCATAATGTCCAATGATATCGTTGGTGTTGGCTGGGTTTATGTTAGCAATGTTGGTGGCGCCATCTAGCCACTGCCCAGCGATAAAGTTACAAAATACGTTATCAGACATAATAGTCTCCAAATTAGAATTGAAGCCATCATAGGGAATATGTTGTAATAATAAAAATTAATAATAAATATCTAACGATAAGGAATTCTTATCATGCTACCAGAGTTGAAGATTACTCAATTGCGCCACTTTGTCTGGGTTGCAGAATTGAAAGGCTTCCACCTTGCCGCCGAAAAAGCACATCGAACCCAGCCGGCAATCTCTCTGTCAGTACGTGAACTGGAGACTAAGCTGGGGCAGCCACTATTCGAAAAGCGCAAAGCCAAAAGCTCTAAAACTGAACTCACCCCTTTTGGCTTGTACTTTATAGCCAAAGCCAAAGAGTTTATTGCCCATCACGACAGAGTGGCAGAGGATATGTTACTGCTGGCCAACTATAAGGCCGGGCATTTAAGGTTTGCCTCAGTGCCTTCAATTTCAAGCAGAATACTGCCTGCTCTGTTGCAGAAGTTTATTGCCAATGCACCGGATCTGAAAGTCAGTTTGTATGACGATAACTCAGATGCGGTGATGAGAATGGTAGAAAATCGGCAAGTTGACTTTGGCATATCGCATCTGTTTGATGAGACAGAACACAGTGATAAAAATTTTCTGCCCATCTGGGAAGATAATATCGGTGTGGTCTGTCCCGTTGACCATCCTCTGGCGCATTACAAAAGCCTAAATTGGAGTCAGTTAAGTCAACATCGGCTGATCGCCAACGGCACATCCAGATTGCTGGAAGGTAGTAAAGCTAAAGCTGTGGTTGAGCAGTCACAGTTTTATGTGTCTAATATGATTTCTCTGATTGCCATGTTAGAGGCTGGTTTTGGTATCACTACACTGCCCTGGTATGCTTTTCCACAGGAGAATCCTAAGTTAGCTTTTATTGCGCTGGATAAACCGGTGATTAAACGCCGTATTGGTATAGTGATGTTGAAGAACAAATCACTGTCTCCCTCCGCGCAGGCTTTTGTGGATTTTATCCTGACGCAAAAGAATGACCAGCTTATGCCAGAGTGAAAATTAATAGGTGTTATTTATCTAATTAAACATTTTGATAAGTTATTCTTATTGATTGATAGAGCTTTTTAGTTTGTGCGCGGGGCAGTTTTTATTGATAATCCGAGCAAATTTACTTGGCACACAGAGCGCTTACCTCTGGATCCAGAACCCTGTTTTATCGCACAGAGTCGCTGCTGTCAGAATAAAAAAATATAGCCAGGCATTGCAGAGGAAAACACTATGACACTCCCCGCTTCGATAATTTCTGCCCTGCACGGGCCCAGAGCACTACCTTTAAGAGCTGTTGAAAAGGTCATGGATGTCGAACGCTTAGGTGCCATGCACCAGAGCCGACTCAGCTTCATGCGCAGTTTAGTGCGCCGTATCATGCGTGAGTGCTGGCAGATAGAGATAGACAAATTAGCACTGGATCAACAGGGCTATGGCACTGTTATTTACCGTATTAAAACCCCTAATCGGGTTTATAGTTTGGTTATATTTTCCGAGTTTTTGGCAGATGAAGATCGCAACGACCGGGTCATCGCCAGTAAATGGGATTTAACTATGGCACTTGTCGATGGAGAGGTCGACGATGATTACCTGCAGATGTTGCGAGAGAATGTGCCTAAACAGGAGGCGGGTCGGGTCGATGCCAGAGTGTTTGTATTATCCAGAGCCAACCGTAGTATGCGAAATTTCGATTATATAGTCGATAAACTTGCGGGCGGTGAGCAACCTGAAATATCTAAGCTCTCCGCAGTCGGTTATTTGTATCGTACAACAGCGGTTTACGGCAGCGGCAAGTTGGGGATGGCTGACTGGGAGAAAGTCAGCAGCTGCTTTGTCGATTTCAATCGACCTTTCTCAGCTGAAATGTTTGTCTGTCTGATGCTGCGTAATTTTAGTTTGCTACAAGTTGAGCACATCGCCAAACATAGATCTGCCCAGAGCTATCGGCCAATGCACGTTGAGATCAAACGCTTTATTGGCATAGGTAATTCTACCGGGTTGGGGATGGCTCCCTACTTAATTAATCATCCTCTGCTGATTAACCGCTGGGTTGAAATGCGCGAGCTGGCGCTGGCCAGAATCCGGGTACTGGGCGTTGTCAATCCGAGGTTGCAGCAGCATTTATTAATGTTAATTGAGCGGGCCAAAACATATACCGAGCAAACCGTTACTGAAGATGAGAGGCAGACCGGCAACAATCAAAATTTATTAGCGGATTTAACCAAGCTGGCTCAACATATACAGCAGGGTTTTAGCGGCTGGGACAGTTTGCTGGGCTGGAGTGAGCTACACTGCTCGCTACAAGGGCAGGAAATGTTAGTGTCATTAATGTTGGAGTTGTATCCAGAATTAGTTGATGAACTGGAAAACTATCTGGTGGTAGACGATCTGCTGGATCTCGACCCGTTAATGCCTTTAAAAGAATTACAGGCAATCATTCAACAGCGCTATGCCTGGGCTTTGAGCTATGATTTTTCCAGTCCACAAGCGCTGCAGCATTTTTGGTATCGCTCGCAAGAGAAAATGGAACCCCGTCTGGGGCAGGCAAGCTTTGAGCCGGGAGAGGATCGGCAAATGCCTCTGGGAATCGCCTATGAAGTGCGCAAATGTTTTGATTTAGTGACGAGCCATCTGCAGCGCGATCCGCAGCAAAGTACCGCTCACTTTGTGTTAGCGCAGCCGCAGTTACGCGGTATTTTGAGGCGGGTGCAGAGTATGAATAAATCTGTGTACGGCGATATACAAGTGAATTTACTGGATGAGAACGTTCTGCCGATGCATTTATTGCGTTGCAAATTGGCCTTCTTTGGCGTGGGTAAGTTCGATCCTAAATCCAAACTTTGGGTAAGAAATACTATGTTTCAAGGCGCTCCCTTGCTTGACGAAATTGGTCAGCCATTTAACGATGACTGGTTTATGCCTCTGGCTCCCTCCATTTCTCAAGTGGAGGAGATATCATAATGCATATTTCAATGATCGAACTTAAGGCTGCGCTGCGTCGATGTTTTGAAGCCTCTGGTTACTTTGTCGGTAATTACGAAGATGCAGCCGACATGATTGTCTGGCTGGAGAAACACGGTTTGCAGGGATTAGCGGAATTTAAAAGCATGTTACCTTATCTGTGCCAGGATCAAGATAAACCTCTGAGTACCATCGTCTATGAGGACAGCGGCGCGATAGTGATCGATAGTCACAACCGCAGCTCACTTAACTGTATAGCTGCAGCCGTCGACGTGGCTTACTTAAAAGCACAGCAGGCAGGTATTGCGACAGTGACGGTGCGTAACTGTCACAACAGAAGATTTGTCTTAAAAGCGATCACCGATTGTGGCAGAAGGGGGGTAAGTGTGGCCGCCTATTGGCAAAACGGCAAAAACAAAGTCACGGAGTACACGGCCTCGATTAAAGCCGGGCATAGGTATCCAAATTACAGCGAGGCATTAACTGATTTAAGTTACTCTGATCAACAACAGCAGAGCTTAACGATTATTTGCAGTGCCAGGGTAGACCTGCAGCCATCACTTAAAAAAGGCAGCGCTGTCGGTGAAGTACTTTATAGCAGTGCACAGAAAATAGCCGAGAATAAACAGCATAGTGTCGAGCAGGGTATCGAAATATCAACCGGTCTGTGGGGCGAAATTAATCGAATTGGCGAGGGAGTGTTGGTCGAGAGTACCGATCAATCCCGCAGAGGGGCAGGATAATAGGCGAAGCCATTAGGAACCCCTCTGGTTTACAGCGATAATGCCTCAATAGTAGCTTCGCTGATAAATACAGTGAGCTTTTCTGCTATGATGTGCGCTTTTTTATACTTGAGGCTATAGCATGTCGATTAAATCCATTGGTTCAACACTGTTAATACTGATCAGTGTCTTTTCTGCGATGGTCAATGGAGCCTCGCAAAGCAACAATAAGGTCTTAACCTTCACCGCTATTCCCGATCAGGATCAGAGCCAATTGCGCTTGCGCTTCCAAAAAGTCGCCGATTATCTAAGCGCAGAACTTGGCGTGCAAGTTAACTACATTCCGGTTAAATCCTACGCGGCGGCGATTGGTGCGTTTCGCAATAACCAAGTGCAGCTGGCCTGGTTTGGCGGTCTCTCGGGGGTGCGTGCGCGCCAGCTGGTGCCGGGCTCGCGGGCAATTGCCCAGGGGGTCGAAGATCGACAGTTCAAAAGCTATTTTATCGCTCATCACTCAACCGGCCTGACCCGCAGTGACAGCTTTCCCCAGGGTATTGCCGGTAGAACCTTTACCTTTGGCTCTAAAGGTTCTACCTCTGGGCGGTTAATGCCCGAGTACTATATCCGCCAGCAGCTGCAGCGCTCTCCGCAACAACTGTTTAGTGCGGTAGGTTTTAGTGGCGATCACAGCCTGACCATCAACCAAGTACAGGCGGGTGCCTACCAGGTGGGGGCGGTTAATTACCAAGTGTGGCAAAGTATGTTGGCTGCCGGTAAGGTGGATCTGAGCAAGATCTCAGTGATTTGGCAAACCCCGCAATACACGGATTATCAGTGGAGCATTCGCGCAGGTGTGGATGGGGACTACGGGCCAGGCTTTAGTGATAAAGTTCAGGCAGCACTGCTAAAAATGCGCGATCCGCAGTTATTAAAACAGTTTCCGCGCTCCGGCTTTATAGCGGCTGAAAATGCCGATTATCAAGCGATAAAAGAGACCGCTATCGCTCTGGATTTACTGCAACCTTAAGCCCTTTATTACAGCCAAAAGATAAAACTATGTTGTTTGAACTGCGCCACTGCTCATTTTCTTACCACTCAAAATTGGTTCTGGATGATATTTGTCTGCAAATAGGTACTGGCGAAAGCGTGGCGATTGTCGGCCAGAGCGGGGTCGGAAAATCGACCTTATTAAATCTATTGGCCTCTCAGCACAGCGCCAATATCGCCTATTGTACTCAGGATCGGCAGTTAATTAGTGGCTTAAACTGCTACAACAATATCTATCTGGGAAAGTTAGCGCAGTTCGGGGCGATTAAAAACTTATTTAATATATTGTGGCCCAACCCGCAAGCCCTTCAAGAAGTCAGGGCAATCGCCGAACAACTGAGCATTGACGACAAATTGCAGGCATCGGTGGGCAAACTATCCGGCGGCCAGCAACAGCGAGTGGCGGTGGCCAGGGCTTTTTTCCAGCAGCGGCCCATTTTTTTGGGTGATGAACCTGTGGCTAATCTGGATTCGGTTAAGGCACAGCAAGTTCTGCAGGTGATATTAGAGCGTCACCAGAGCAATGTTATCGCCCTGCACGACAGGGATTTAGCACTGCGCTATTTTGATCGTATCATCGGCCTGAAACAGGGAAAGATTGTCCTGGACGCCGCCGCTGCGGATGTGTCGCAACAAGATCTGCAGCAACTGTACTTGTGATGGGGCTCTTTGCCGGTACCAGTGACGGATTAAAGCTGCGCAATTTTAGTTTGCTGTTAGTCGCGACCGGGTTGCTGGCTGCTGTTTTCGCCGATGTACAAGTCCACGCCTCAGAGCCCTGGGGGCATCTGGGCACAATGCTACAGGGATTGTTCAGCCCCAGTGTTAGCGATGTCCAGGGGCTGGGATTAGATTTATTTTATACCTTGAGTTTTGCGCTGCTAGGGGTGAGCTTGGCAGTAGTGGCAGGTCTGCTGTTATCGCTGTTGTATCGGTACCCGATAGTGCGCTTTATCTGCGCCTTTTTTCGGGCTATCCACGAGCTGTTTTGGGCACTGCTGTTTATGCAGTTGTTTGGGCTGTCAGCCAGTACTGCCATACTGGCGATCACTATCCCCTACGCTTGCACTTTTGCCCGGGTGTATCACGATATCTATCAGCATGCACCGATTAAGCTCGCTCAGCTGCCCGAGTTGGCCGACAGTAAATTCAGTCATTTTCTGTATGTATTGCTCCCTCAGGTTTGGCCACAGATGCGCTCTTATCTTCGCTACCGTTTTGAATGCGGGGTGCGCACTAGCGCGGTGCTAGGTTTTGTAGGGCTGCCAACCATAGGTTTTCATCTGGAAACTGCGTTTAAGCAGGGTGATTACTCTTATGCAGGGGCGTTGTTGCTGGCATTTTTTCTGCTGATAGCCAGTATTAAATACTGGTTGAAGATTTACTTGTTACCCCTTTATATAGCTATCGCGCTGTGGTTTTTACCGCGCTCCGAATTTACTAACAGCAGCGACAATATATGGCGATTCTTTAGTGCGGATATTTGGCCCAGTGTAGTGAAAAATGTCGAGCTGTCGATGCTAGAGAAGTTGTCGGTATACGCACAGTGGTTGAACTCGTTGATGTTGGAGCAAGGATTACCGGGAATCGCCAGTACCTTGTTGTTATCGCTGATGGCGCTCGCTGCTACTTATTTGCTGTGCATTATTCTAGTGCCATTGCTGAACTGCATACGCCGTCAATGGCTGATGAATGGCTTTGGTCAGTGCCTGCTACTAGTGATGCGCTCAACTCCTGAGTATATTTTAGCTTTTGTCTTGCTACTGTTACTGGGGCCATCAATGTTGCCGGCAGTGATTGCACTGGCTATTCACAACAGTGGATTAATAAGTTATCTGCTGCAGCGCGATATTACTACGCTAGAAACTGGCACAGAGGTAACAGAGCCAGGCAGTTTTAGTGTTTTCTTGTACAAAATTATGCCCAATCTGTATTCAAAATTTATCTCGCTGCTGATGTATAGGGCTGAAATTATCTTGCGTGAGAGTGCTATTTTAGGTGTGCTGGGCGTGACCACTTTAGGCTTTTATATCGACTCGGCGTTTGAAGATTTTCGCTTTGACCGGGCGCTGGCGCTATTGGTTATCACAGCGCTACTGAATGTGCTGGTTGACCAGCTGTCGAGAAAACTGCAGCTTTGTTTTAGCGATCAGGGAATCAGGGTGAGGTCTAAGGATTAGGCTTAAATCCGCTGGCAGCATTTTTATCTAAAGCAGACTATCCTTAACCATTATACTTTTCATTTGAAAAAGGTGGTCATGGGAAATTTAAAAAGACTAGTGACAACGCTGTGCTGTAGCCTACTGCTTTGGCAAGCGCCTCTGTCGGCGAGTAATTTAGATGATATTACTATACTCACGGAAGGTTACCCCCCGTATAACTATCAGGGGGAAAACGGTGAGTTGCAAGGTATCGCGGTGGATTTGCTGGTCGAAGCATATAAGCAGGCCAATGTAGATTTCGACAAAAGCACTATCAAATTACAGCCCTGGCCCAGAGCTTATCGCAGCGTACTACAGGGCGTTAACATTATGTTGTTTTCTATGACCCGAACCCGCAGCAGAGAAAAACTGTTTAAGTGGGCGGGCCCTATCAGTCAAACACGGGTTGTGTTGCTGGCGAAAAAGAACAGCAAAGTGGTTATTTCAACCCCCGATGATTTGACCCAGTACATTATTGGCGGGATTCGCAATGATATAGGTCTGTTACTAGTGCGTGAGTTAGTAGCCGATAATGGTCAGTTGTTGACTTCCCCCTATGCAAGCTCGCTGGCAAACATGTTGAATTTAGGACGCATTGATCTGTGGGCCTATGAAGAGAATGTTGCCACACATTTTTTGCGCCGCGAGGGACTGGATCCGGATGAATTTGAAGTGGTGTATACCTTAAGTGAGGCCGAACTTTACTATGCTTTCAGTTTAGATACTGATCAGCAGGTAGTGGATGGATTCCAGAGTGTCCTGGATCAATTCCGGCTAGCGACAAAGAATACGAATAGCCCCTAAGTAGCTTACAGGGCAAATTATTTCAGCAAAAAATATTTTAAGTTTAAATAATCTAGAGTAGATTTTGTGTGCTATATTGTTTGCCCGATCAATTTCTTTTGATCTCTGGCAAAATCTTGCGAGAAGCACAGCCGTAGCAATCGGTTAAGTACAAACTTCATATCATAGTAACACTTTCAATACGGTTACAAGATGTCCCACTGCAGGGCCTACTTTCTGGTCTCGTTTGCAGCGATATTTTTGACTGCAACCTTATCGAGGAACAATGAACACTACAGCTGTCGTTAAACCCCATATCGCTATCTTAATTGTATTATCGGCTATCGGGCCGGTGGCATTGAATATATTTCTCCCCTCCATGCCCAATCTCACCGAGTCACTAAATACCAGTCACGATATTTCCCAGTTGACTCTGACTTTGTATTTAGTCGCCACTGCCTGCGCTCAGTTGATTTTGGGTCCACTCTCGGATAAATACGGTCGCAGGCCGATACTGCTGGCCGGTGTTGGGGTGTATGTCATCGCCAGTTTGGGCTGTGCACTGGCTTTTAATATCGAGCAGCTGATAGCGGGTCGAATACTACAGGCGGCAGGTGGTTGTGCCGGTATTATTATTACCAGGGCAATCGTTCGCGATTTATACGACAAGCGAAAATCAACCAGTTTGCTCGGTTATATGACTATGATAATGGCGGTAGCACCTATGCTATCGCCTATTATTGGCGGTTATTTAGATCAGTGGTCCAGCTGGCGTGCCAGCTTTTACTTAGTGACACTCTTAGGTTTTATCGTGTTTATTTTCAGCTACAGTAAACTGCACGAGACTAACCATCAGCTCTCTGCGGATATGAAGCTGGGGAATATTTTTTCTAAGTACAAGCTGTTGATCGTTGAGCGCCAGTACTTAGGTTATGTATTGGGAACGTCTTTCGGCTCTGCAGTATTTTTTGCTTTCATAGCCGGGGCGCCTTTTTACGCGACTAAGGTGCTGGATTTGCTCCCCAGTGAATATGGATTCTATTTTATTATGGTTTCCCTGGGTTATATGTCCGGTAATTTTATCTCAGGACGTTATGCCTCTCGCTTGTCAGAGCGGCAGATGCTAGATATGTCCTCGATTATTTTGGCACTTGGAATCAGCGTGCTGATCTATTTTAGTTTCACTTCTTTTGATCATCCCGCTTACCTGTTTATACCGATGGCACTGGTCGCCTGTTCCAATGGCATCGCTATTCCCAACGGTATGTCCGGAGCGCTGAGTGTCAACCCTAAGTTAGCGGGTACAGCTTCCGGGTTGGCGGGCTTTATTCAAATATCGATGGGTGCCGCTGCGACTTTTGTGGTCGGTTTTTTCCACGATGGCACTGCTATGCCAATGGTGATCTGTATGGTGGTAACAGCCGTACTGTCCATCGTCAGTTTTAAGCTGATAGTGCAACAAGAGCAAGATAGTGCTATAGAAGTGTTGGATAATCATTAAGATGTATGCCTGTCCCTCAGGCATGCTGGCGGTCTCTTAAGATAAAATAATAGCAAAAACAAAAGGATTCGTTTGCCATGAAATATTTATCTGCAGTTTTTGCTGCGCTCTTTGTTTGCGCCACACTGCTAATTAACCCTCTGTTGATCGGGTCTGCTCTTGCGCAAACTGTTAATGCTGAAACTGCCAGAGTATTGGACATCTCTGTGCAGAGCATTGATGGACGAATAGCCGCAGCGGTCACTTTTTCCAGCAAAGTGCAGGGCAGTGTCGATTTAGATAAGTGGCTGAACATAGAGACCCTGGAAGGCGAGCAGATTGACGGCAGTTGGATCTTAGATGAGAAAGCCAAAATATTGTATTTCACTAATATCGAGCCCGAGCGGAGTTACTTAGTCTCTGTTGAGCCGGGGTTGCCACTGGGCGATCTTAAGTTCCTTAAGACCGGCAGTTCAGCGCAAGTTGATGTGCAGGCGATCAGCCCAATGCTGGGTTTTGCCGGTAATGGCAACTTGCTGGCAGGGACCTTAAGCGATGGGCTGCCGGTAATTGCCGTCAATGTACCGCAGGTAGATGTGGATTTTTACCGCATTCCCGAGAGCCAGCTGGTGGCATTTTTATCTGAAAATAGCCGTAGAGGGCAGCTGGATTTTTGGCAGGTTCGAGATTACGTCGACAGTTTTGAGTTAGCTTATACGGCCAGATTTGATTTGCAGTTAGCGCGCAATCAAACCGCTACCAGCTATTTGCCGATAAAAAACATTGTCCCTCTACAGCGTCAGGGGGTGTATTTAGCGGTGATGCGAAAATCGGGCCAATACCGCTATTCTTATCCGTCTACCTGGTTTGCAGTCAGCGATTTAGGGGTGCATATGCGCATCTATGCGGATCGCGCAGATGTCACTGTGAGCAGCTTAGCCAGCGCCGAGCCGATCGAAAAAGTGCAGTTAACGCTGTTGGATGCCAATGGTAAACAAATAGCACGGCGCAGCAGTAACGCGACAGGCTTTGCTAGCTTCTCTGCGTCGCAGCTTGAAAAAGCGCAGCTGTTGATGGCAATAAAAGGGCAGCAGACCTCGATCGTCAGGTTGTTTGGTCCGGTACTGGATTTGTCTGAATTCCCGGTATCCGGCATCGTCGACAGCCCCCGACAGCTGTTCTTTTACGCAGAGCGGGATTTGTATCGACCCGGTGAAGCTTTAACTGTCAGTGCGTTGTTGCGCGACAGCGACGGTAAATTACTGCCGCCGCAAGTACTTACTTTTAAGTTAAAACGCCCGGATGGTCGCATCGCCAGTGAGCAGCGTCTGTCAGCCAATGTTTTGGGCTACTACGCCAGTCACTGGCAACTGCCCAAAGATGCGCCGACCGGAGCCTGGTCTGTAACCGCACAACTGGCGGGACAAGCTGCAAGCAGTTATGCGCTGCAAGTTGAAGAATTTCTTCCCGAACGCATGGAGCTGCTCTTAGAAACACCAGAGTTTGTTGCCACTGATGCGCCTTTTCAAGTGTCAGTCACGGGTAAGTATTTGTACGGTGCTCCCGCCAGTAGCAATATATTGCAGAGCGAACTAGTGACTAAATTAGCGGCTCACCCTTTTAAGGACTTTAGCGAATATCACTTCTCAAACCCCCAGATCGCTGATTTCAATCGGCGTATTAGCTTAGACGATAGTCACTTAGATAAACTTGGAGAGTTAAAAATAGCCCCGAAATCATTCTGGGGAAAAGCTAAAACGCCACTGCGGTTAAAGCTATATGCCAGTTTGTTGGATTCAGGGGGGCGCCCGGTAAGTCGTATTGCCAACAGTTTCGCCCTGCCCGCTGAACAATTGCTAGGCATCCGGCCGATGTTTGCAGATGATAGTGCGCCCTATGACAGCAACGCTAGTTTTGAGCTGTTACTCACCGATGGTAAAACTAAACTGGCCGCAGACAATCTCCAGGTAAAATTAATTCGCGAACAGCGCAATTACCACTGGCTCTACACAGAGGGAGAGGGCTGGACTTCTGATTATACTGAGCGTCACTACAGCGTCTCCAATACTCAGCTCAGTATCAGCGAGGGCCAAATTGCGACAGTTTCACTGCCGGTTGACTGGGGACACTACCGTTTGGAGGTGACGAACCCTGCGACTAAGATTGTCACTGGCTATAAATTTAGGGCCGGTTGGAGTGCCGATGAGACAGTTCTGGCGGGGCGCCCGGATAGGATTGGTCTGGCGTTGAATAAGCAGCGCTATCGGGTCGGTGATTTGGTCGAGGTAGAGATTAAGCCGCCTGCAGCAGGGCGTGGTTATCTGTTAGTGGAATCCGACCAAGCATTACATCGCCAGCTCATAGACGTCCCCGCAGAGGGCGCGAAAGTTTCTTTCAAAGTACAGCCTGGCTGGGATACTCATAATTTATACGTTTCAGTACTGTTGATTCAGCCGGGATCAGAGCGACAGCAAAAACTACCCAGGCGGATGTTGGGTATTGCCCCTCTTGCATTAGATAGAGAGGAGCGAAAGTTACAACTGACACTGGAGGCACCGAGTAA
>Ga0105359_10001403_pt1 | contig 20322 bp, 18 predicted proteins | sample GOMGulsemesocosm_6_FD_83659 | JGI IMG/M metagenome (GOLD analysis project Ga0105359, IMG submission 83659) | Methane-oxidizing microbial communities from mesocosms in the Gulf of Mexico - GOM8C Gulf of Mexico | ecosystem: Environmental > Aquatic > Marine > Cold seeps | place: Gulf of Mexico...
CAATAAAAGGTAGCCGATTTACCTGTAATAGATTCAACCCGTTTTAATGACTCTTCACTAGAATTAGATAAATTATCAATAACGATGACATCTTGATTACTTGTAAGTAACTCTAATACAGTATGACTACCTATGTAGCCTGCTCCGCCGGTAACTAAAACTGCCATTTACTTTCCTTTTAAACTCATAACAGACATAACTGTAAACAATTAAAAATCATTTATTATAGAAACCTCTATACCAATCAACAAACGCTTTAACACCCACCTTGGCTTTATAACCAGTAACCTCAAATAAATAACTGGTATCCGCATAGGTTTTATTGACATCACCAGCTTGCATTTCACGGGAATTTTTCTTCGCTTTAATACCAAGTGCATCTTCAATTGCCTCAATAAACTTCATTAAACTTATTGGGCATGACCTATATTATAAATACTGTAAGGTGCTGAACTTGTTGCTGGGGAGCCTGATTCAACTTTCCAAGCCATAACTATTGCTGGAATAACATCTTGAATACAAATGATACCTTCAACAATATCATCAATGTAAGTGAAGTCGCGCCACATATCGCCGTTGTTATTAATATTGATAGTCTCGCCATTTAATATCTTTTTCGTAAAAATGAAGGGAGCCATATATGGACAACCTACTAATCCATAGACAGAACTTGATAACACATATACGAGTTCTTTTAACCTTATTATTTCGACAACCTTCTAAAATAGTGAGGTGACCAATAAGGTTAGAGTCAGCATAAGCCATCGGGCTTTCAATAGAGTAAAGAACCCCAGTTTGTGCTGCGAATAGTACCGCAATACTTTCACGGTCAACTAGATCCATTTTCATAAATTTAAACATTGATAATCGCATAATTTCATCTAAACGTGCTAATTTAAATTCACATCAAAATAATCATTCAAACTATCGATACCAATAACTTGATGACCAAAATCACACAAACGGGCACAGCTGTGAGCCCATAAAACCAGCTGCACCAGTTATTAAGTATTTCATATTGATACTCTAAAATGTAGGAACAAAAAATCGAATAAAAGTAACTGACATCAAATAATAAAACAACATTAATGATTTATTTCATAATTACTAACCATAACTCTAATACACCAAGAAAAATTAAGTACGTCCATATTTATCATCAAATCGAACTATGTCATCTTCTCCTAAATATGAGCCAGTCTGTACCTCAATTAATTCAAGAGGTAATACACCCGGATTTTCTAACGCGTGAATTTGACCTAATGGAATGTAGGTCGACTCATTTTCTGTCACTAAGAAAGTTTTATCGCCATTGGTTACTTTTGCCGTGCCTGATACAACAACCCAGTGTTCAGCCCTATGATGGTGCATTTGAATTGATAGTTTTGCACCAGGTTTTACTGATATACGTTTAACTTGGTCACGCTCACCAAAATCAAGTGAATCATATTTCCCCCAAGGCCTAAATACTTCACGTTGATGCTTATATTCGTAACGACCTTCCAACTTTAACTGATCAACAATTGATTTAACGTCTTGTACATTACCTTTATTAGCTACTAATATTGCGTCTTTAGTTTCTACAATCACTAAATTATCAACACCTACAGTTGTCACTAACCTATTACTTGCACTGATATATGAGTCCGTAGTGTTGTGTGAAATAATATCACCGTGATTAACGTTACCATTTTCATCTTTCACACTCACGTCCCATAAGGATGAAAACGAACCCACGTCACTCCAGCCAACATTCATTGGAACCACAATAGCATCAGAGTTTTCATCTTTACAAAGAGGCTCTATTACAGCGTAGTCAATCGAACCTTCAGGACATTTTGCAAATATATCGGCACTAATACGGGTGAAGTCTAAATCTTGCGATTTTTGCTCGTAAGCTTGTGTGCATATCTCCAAAATATCTGGTGAAAATTTAGCCATTTTTTCAAGATAACGTGATGCTTTAAACATGAACATGCCGCTATTCCACAGATAATCACCTGAATCCAGGTAAGCCTGTGCTGTTTTAAGGTCTGGTTTTTCAACAAAGCTATCTACATCAAAACCTGTTGCAGTATTTGATAAATTACATTGTTCTTGTTTAGCTCCATACTTGATGTACCCATAACCAGTTTCAGCATGTGTCGGTACTATACCAAAAGTAACAAATTTACCTTGTTCAGCAAATACTTTGGCATCAAGTACAGATTGCTGGAATGCTGCAACATTTTTAATTACATGGTCAGCAGCGAGTACAAGTAATAATGGGTCATCACCTTTTTCTACTGCTGCCAATGCTGCCAATGTAATAGCAGGCGCGGTGTTTTTCCCCATAGGTTCAAGAATAATATCACTTGCTACTGTATTATTAGCACGTAATTGCTCTGCAACAATAAAACGATGCTCATGATTACAGATAATTAACGGGTTTAAACATTGACTATTATCAAGACGATTAATAGTCTCTTGTAATAATGTATTTTCATTTAATAATGACAAAAATTGTTTTGGGTGCTGTGCACGAGATAGTGGCCATAAGCGTGAACCGCTACCGCCGGACATGATTACCGATAAAATCATAATGTACCTTAAATTAGAAGTGTTGTTACTGATGTCGCCATGCTTTGTTAAGCAAAATACCATTTACTGTGCTGATGCACATTATCTTGTGTTAATAACGTATTAACATCAAGCCATTGATACCGGCAGTGCTGTTGGTAGTGATAGTTGTGATTCGTCAACGACTATCTCATAACCCAATACCACATAATGGGTTGAAACACGTTCACCGAACACGCTATCATCATAGAAGTCCTCATAAGGACACAAACATTTAGCCAGTTTAATAGCACATGTTAATCCAAGTTGATTCTCACAAAGTCGTATAAATACAGTTTTCATCGATTCATTTTTTTGAATACGACCACCAGGCACAAACCAATAACCCTGGGGAGGTCTATTGGTTCTAAAGCCTAATAACGCTTGGCCCTGTTGGTTTTTAACAACAAGGTCAAGCAAGATAAGTGGCGTCGAATCTATAACTGTTTCAAATGTTTTGTTATCTTAAAACATATTATCTTCTTTATTTATCGTGTATATCTACACATCGTCTTTCACGTGAATTACTCTCTAAACGAATCTTGATTATCCAAGAACCATTGATATGCGCTTTGTAAGCCTGATTCTAAATCCACCTGAGAGCGCCAACCTAAATTAGCTAAACGGTCTACGTTCATTAACTTACGCGGCGCGCCATCGGGCTTGCTACTATCAAAGACGATATCACCGTTAAAACCAGTCACTTTAGCTACCGTTTCAACAAGTTCACGAATAGTGCAATCAACACCCGTACCCACGTTAATGTGACTTAACATCGTGTCAGTGTTTGCTTCATACGCAATTTGACCTAGATTCATCACATAGATAGAGGCTGCAGCCATATCATCAACATACAAGAATTCTCGCATCGGCTTACCACTACCCCATGCAACCACTTCACTTTCATTGTTTAACACTGCTTCATGGAAACGACGCAATAAAGCAGGAATAACATGTGAGTTTTCAGGGTGGAAGTTATCATTTGGACCATACAAATTAGTAGGCATTACGCTACGGTAGTTACGAGCATGCTGACGATTGTAAGATTCACACAACTTAATTCCGGCAATTTTGGCTATTGCATAAGGCTCATTGGTTGGTTCGAGCGTACCAGTTAACAAGGCTGTTTCGTCCATCGGTTGCAGTGCAAGTTTTGGGTATATACACGACGACCCTAAAAACAGTAGATCTTGAATGTTAGCATTATGCGCCGAATTAATAATGTTGCTTTGAATCATTAAGTTTTCATAAATAAAATCAGCTGGATAAGTATTATTACCCACGATACCACCAACTTTAGCTGCTGCGAGGTAAACTTGGTCAATAGAACAATCTTTAAAGAATGCTCTCACATCAGCTTGATTGGTCAAATCAAGCTCGCTTCGTGTTTTCAATACAAGTTCAACATCTCTCTGAGCTTGCAATTGACGCACGATAGCAGATCCTACCATGCCGCGATGACCTGCTACATAAATACGTTTTTTCATGATTAGCTTTCTTTTGTTACGGATACAGAAAATCCGTGCGCTTTAAGTAATGCGTGTTGTTTTGCTTTAGCCAAGTCGTTTTCGACCATTTCAGCGCACATTTCTTCAACTGTTATTTGAGGTACCCAACCTAATTTTTCTTTGGCTTTGGATGGGTCTCCGAGGAGGGTTTCTACTTCAGCAGGACGAAAATAACGTGAATCAACTTTAACAATAACATCACCAATAGAGACACCTTTAGTGTTATCACCGGTAATACTAATTACAGTTGCAATTTCCTCTATGCCTTCACAAGAAAATTCAAGTTCGATACCAACATTCTGAGCAGAAATACGTACAAATTCACGTACTGAAATTTGTTTACCTGTGGCTATAACGAAATCGTCAGCCTCATCTTGCTGTAACATCATCCATTGCATGCGGACATAGTCTTTTGCATGCCCCCAGTCACGTAATGCATCCATATTTCCTAAATATAAACACGGCTCTAAACCTTGCGAAATATTAGCAATTGCACGAGTAATTTTTCGAGTAACAAAAGTCTCACCTCGACGAGGTGATTCATGATTAAACAGAATACCATTACATGCATACATACCATAGGATTCACGATAATTTACCACTATCCAGTAAGCATACATTTTTGCAACAGCATATGGTGAACGCGGGTGGAATGGCGTTGTTTCGCACTGTGGTATCTCTTGTACTTCACCATAAAGCTCAGAAGTAGATGCTTGATAGAATCTAGTTTTTTTCTCAAGCCCTAAGAAACGAATAGCTTCAAGTAAACGTAATGTACCCATTGCATCAACATCAGCAGTATATTCCGGACACTCGAAAGAAACAGCAACGTGAGACTGAGCACCTAAATTATATACTTCGTCAGGCTGTACATCTTTTATAATACGAGTCAGGTTGGATGAATCCGTTAAATCACCATAATGTAAAAAAAATTTCGGGTTTTTTTCATGACTATCTTGATATATATGATCAACACGCTCAGTATTTAATGAAGATGCTCGTCGCTTAATACCATGAACTTCATAACCTTTTGCTAACAACAACTCAGCAAGGTAAGAGCCATCCTGTCCAGTTATACCCGTAATCAACGCTACTTTTATTATTTCCATTATTATTTACCTTACTCAAAAAACTTCATCCGTTTATTAACAAATACAAATCCAATAATTACATCCGATAAGTAAATTTTAAAACAGTAAAAAAAACACAATACACCTAAATCATAACAATAAAAAGGTGTTAATATCAAAAACGTCATATTAAAATTCAACAAGTGAATCATTTAATCTTTAAATTTATACGCCCTCCATTTATAAGCTAATTTAACTAACATTGAGGGCATTAAATGAAAAACAATACGGGATAAAATTAATAGAATATTTTTGACACTAACTTGTTTTAAAGCAACCATATTTGAAATACGTATGCTTACCTCACTTGTAGCCTTTTTTAATCCTTTCCGGCGATGAATTGTATTTTCGCTAACACGATAATCTAAAAGTATTTCGTTAATATTACCAAATATATAATTATTACGAAGAAGCACAAACCAAAACGCCATATCCTCTGTTAATTTTGTATTCATAGGATAACGATTATTATCTAAAAAAACAGATAATCTAAACATTACTGTTGGATGAACAAAAGGACACCTTGAAATACTAAACTTTAACAACTCTTGATGTGAAACTGGCAGATGTTTTTCTTTCAAAGCAAAGCTTGCACCAAATTCAGAACAGGATGTACCACAAACATCAACATCTAAGTGCTCTTGGAAATAAGATACTTGTTTAGATAGCCTTGTACTTCTTGACATGTCATCACTATCCATACGAGCTATATATTCATACTCATCAAGAAGAACCTGGTCAATTAAATAATTGAGAGCAAAAGCTAATCCGTTGTTAACATCTGAAAAAAAATACTTTATACGAACATTATAAGATATTTCATCTAAATACTCCTGCAATTCATATGAAACCTCACCATCACGATAGATAAAAAGGTCACATGGATATATCTGTTTAATTATACTATCAATTGATTTAGTCAATATAGATACATCATCAAATTTGTATACACTCATTATAACAGCAACTTTACCATTACTTATCATAGTTTATCCTAAAATTATAAATGTAAAGCAATCATTCTTATCAACGGAATCAAAAACTTAATGAATGATTTTTTTTAAGACTGAAAATATTTTATCTCTTTTAAACCATAAATACCTTGGTCTCTTAAGTGATTTTAGAAAATATAAAAAAGAGAATTTCAATTGTTTACTTTGTAATGCTCTATAGAACAATTCTAAATCATGAGAGTGATAAATTTTATTTTGATCATTTTCTGAGAATTCATTGATAGAATTTTTAAATAAATTTAGGAAAAAAATCTTATTAGATTTAAAATCTGAAAAATCAAGCTGATGACAATTATCATCGACATGTACTATAACAAGATGCTCTTTCACACAACCAATTTTATAGCTTCTGAAAAGCTTTATTAACAACTCAAAATCTTGATGTCTTAAAAAACTTTCATCGAAGCCATTAATATGCTGTAACAACTCTTTTTTAAAAATAAGGCTTGGCGTATATACCTCACTCTCAAGAGATAGAACATCTAGTGTAAGATCTCCTTCTTTATCATAAATTGTTTTATAGTAATCTTTACCATTTTTATATTTTAAAGAAAGGCAATAACAAACATCATGAGTTGATTTTTTTAATAAATAATCAACTTGAAACTCTAATTTTAACGGCAACCATTCATCATCATCATCTAAAAAAGCTATGAAATCACCTTTTGAAAATTTAATTCCAGTATTCCTTGCAGCAGCTCCATTCCGATTTTTTAAATGTTTAATATAATTTATTGAATCATGATTTTTATACCGCTCCATGAGCCTCTCTGCTTCAGCTCGGAATTGCGAACCTGGAGAATTATCATCTACTACAATAATTTCAAAGTTATTATAAGTCTGCCTTAAAACACTTTCAATTGATCTCACTAAATTGGTCGAACGATTATGTGTAGGTATAATAACACTGACTAATGGGCTGGTTGTATTTATCATAACACCTCTAAATTAAACTCTGATATGGTACTAAATTATAACTTTCACCTTTAAAATATAAAGTTGTAAAAAAATATAAAAAAGTAATTACAAAAATCAAAAAAACTAAAAACATTGGCTTGATATCTACTTTATTATAATAAGGCAAATATGATATCAACGGAACTAGTGAAAAAAGATAAAAACTATTCAATCGAATTAACCCCATTGAAAACATAGGAAACATAAAAGATAAAGTTAGCAATAAAACAGATATAAATATCATATTCTTAAATAACACAATATCAACAAAATCATTCTTCAATAAAAACAAAAAACAACTACAAATAAATATAAAAAGAGCGACATTTGACCTTGACGTGGTGTTATTATAAAACTCAAGGTAGGAAGAGTGAAATAAAAATGTTGCTACAAAATTAAAGCCATAATATATTATCGCAATCACCCCCCCACCCCCTATAAACAATGTAATAGGTTTGAACTTTTTACTTAAAAAGAAATATAAAGGTAAAGTAAGAATTGCAGATGAATGTAAAGTAGATGCTAATAAAATCCAAAATATATATTTTGAAAACCTCTTTTCTATAATAAAACGTAATGAAAAGAGACATATAGAAATTGAAGCATACTGCCTGACTGCATTAAATGAAGCTAAAAAAAACACAGTAAAAAACACATAAAAAACTATTGAAATAACAACATTCTTAGAATGCCTCATTATAAATAAATATATAAATAAATTAGTAATCAGCGCCATAAAAAAGAAAAAACCATGCACACCAAGGCCAAAGTTATTAGATAAACTTATGAGAGCTCTACTTCCAATTTCAAAATCAGCATTATTACCATCAATAATTAAATCGTATTTATCAACATAAGATTGATAGTCAACTCCAACATTAACTCGAAATGCAGCAAAGATAATGCAAATGATAAATACAAAATAAACAAATACCTTTAACTCTGTAATCTTATAGAAAAACAACAAAACTAAAACACACAATGCAAATAGAATGTAAACTAACATATTATTAATTACCCATAAAATCTTCTTCTACTTTTCTTGATACATGTTTTACTGAATATAACTTTCGTCTCAATAAAATATTGTTCCTAACCTCCTTTCTTAATTCATAATTACAAATAAGCTCATAAAAGACTTTGTCAATTGTATCAGCATCATAATACATGGTTAAATCAGAAAGGTCATGAAAGTTATTAAAACTACTATTAATAATCAATGGTAATGCAAACTCTATCATTAAATAACTTAAACCTGAATCTTTAGAAACTCCATATTTTTCCATTACACCTTGAAGCTTATATTCAACATTAACATTACCAAATATGATATCTGCATTGAGCATTTGTTGATCAAATGTTGTTTTATCAACATAGTTATCGAAAAACTTAATGTTATTTAATTTATTCTGATAGACAAATTCTTTAACTTCTCCAGCACCTTCATTTAAATTCAACTTACCTAATAAAATAAAGTTTATATCTGGGTACTTAAGTGCAAGTTTGAAAAACAATTTATAATCTTTTCTTTCAACACTAACCATCCCAGGGTAAACAACATTTATTTTACTCACTTCTCTTTTGAATTTTTTCTCGCAAACATGCCTCATAGAAAAAGGAACAATAAGGAAGTCACTACTATTGTAACCAAAACTTATAGCATATAATTTCATATTTCTACTATTAACAATTATTTTTTTTGCTCTATAGAGATAAAGTTTTCTAACAATTTTTTTAACAACTCCCTTAACAGAAGCAAGCCAAGGACTATTTAGCCAAGTATTTATATTATGTAAAGTAATATAAATATCAACTTTTAACAACAAAAATGGCAAGTAATATAAGAAATTATTTTGTAAGCTCGTAATTATTAATCTATCATTTTTATTTAATTTTAAAATAACTTTAATAACTTCAACAAGTGTAACTCTTTTAAAAAGATGTACATTTTTCTCTGGAATAGATAGCAAATCACTGATTTGATTAAATATGTCGTCAGTAGAAACGATTAAATAATCCCAATGATTTTCTTTACAAATTTTAACCCAATTATAGATCATCACTGAATGATTTTTTGAAGAAATTTCAAATATTATAACTTTCATGTTAATTACTACTATAAAGACCAAGTAGGTTTTGAAAAAATGTTTTTTAAATCAATTGTTACTGTGTAAGAATGACATATTTTTAAAAATTTTTTATCATCAATACTTGAAAACAAAGAGTGATTCACTGCCCCAATAATTACATCATACTTAATATTTGATTCAAAAGGATCATCAACTTGAGTAACGTTAAATTTATCAACATCAATATTAATCCACGGTTCATATATACTTATATTGCAATCATACTTTTGTAATTCACTAACCAAATCAAAAACTTTGCTATTTCTCAAATCTGGACAATTCTCTTTAAACGTAGCACCAAGGACTAAAACATTAGAATTTTTTACTTTGATATCATTTAAAATCATCTGTTTAATAGTCGCATCCGACACATGTTTTGCCATTGAATTATTTATGTGCCTCGCACCTAATATCAAATTAGGTTTATAGCCAATTTCTTGAGCTTTGAAAGTCAAATAATACGGATCGACTCCTATACAATGCCCACCGACTAACCCAGGCATCAGTTTTATAAAGTTCCATTTTGTAGAGGCTGCCTCAATAACATCCTTGGTGTCTAAACCCATAAGATCAAAGATCAAAGACAGCTCATTTATCAAAGCGATATTAACATCACGCTGGGTATTTTCTATTACTTTTGATGCCTCAGCAACCTTAATGCTTGAAGCTAAAAATGTTCCCGCTGAAATTACACTTGAATATAGAGTATCAACTTTGATTGCAATTTCAGGATTACTACCTGATGTTACTTTTAATATGTTTTTTACTGTATGAGTTTTGTCACCAGGGTTAATTCTTTCAGGAGAGTAACCACAAAAGAAATCTTTATTAAAAGATAATTGAGATACTTTTTCTAAAATAGGAACACAAATATCTTCAGTAACACCAGGATAAACTGTCGACTCATAAATAACAATATTACCCTTAGAAATATTATTCCCAACTATTTCAGAGGCACTTTTCAAAGGAGTTAAATCTGGCATGTTAGTAGAATCAATTGGTGTGGGTACTGTAATAATATAAATATCGCATTCGCTAACATCATTGGGGTTAGACGTAAATGATAAATCACTACCAGTATTTATTAATTCTTCGTTTGTGATCTCTTGTGTACTATCAACTCCTTTATTAAGTTGATCTATTCGTACATTAGATATATCAAAGCCTATGACTTTATATTTTTCGGAAAATGCAACTGCCAAGGGCAAACCAACATAACCTAGTCCGATAATTGCAATTCTTGGATTTTCCATAATAACTTTCTCATATTTATAATATTTTTAATGAACCGCTATATAATATAATTTTGTTTGAAAATATTACCACACGCAAAAACATGTACATTTAATAGCATATAGTTTAACGGTGAAATTCTAATTGTCTATTTAAGTGGCCTACAACGAAGAAAAGTAAAAAAGAATAGATAACGAATGATAATACCGATGAAAGCGGAATTATTATTATTCCGTATTTAGGATAAAATAAACTCACACAAGTAATATTGATTACTGCACATATAATAACAACTAATAGTCTAATATAATTTTTCCTAAATTTATTCAAGTATGTTGAAGGTAAAAGAGATAATGATTGAAAATAAAATGCTACAACAAAAATTAACGTGATGTTTTTAGCTTGAGCATATTTAGAACCTATCAAAATATCATAGAAATAATAAATATTTAGTAGCACTAATATTAATATTCCACTTTGGAAAAAGGTTAACTTTATTGACTCTGAAAATGCATAATTATTTTTATCCAATATCTCTTTTAACACTGAATTCAAGATAGCCTTGTTTAGTTGAAGATATATCATTGAGAACTGCAATGATATTGTAATCATTGCAACGTCATCTAAACTGCCATTATAATTTAAATATTGTCTGCCAAATTCATTTAAAAACCATGCAGGTATTGATGTCAAAATGAGAGGGAGTCCATAACCAATAATATTTCGGAACAACACAAAGTCAAATGACAATCTAATTAGTGGATACGCTAAAACAGTAAAAATAATAGCCTCAGATAAAGCAATTCCCAATAACCTATATAAGGCACTAGCGCTAATGAAATATAAAAAATACAAACTTAAAATAAAACTTAATACACTATAAATGACATTAGTTTTTCCAAATAATATTTTTTTACCTTCAACAACAAAAGATGCCATCAAAATACGCCTTAAAACTTGAATCCAAACAAGTGCTGGTATTAATATGTAGATAGCATTATAAGCATAAACTTGAACAACAACAGCAGTAACTATTAATGTTATCAAACTGATAAAAGTAATAAGCAAAAAGTTTATACTTAAAAAATGTTTATATTCTTCATGTGTTTCAAATTCAGTATATTTAACTTGGACATAACTTTCTGAACAGATGGAAAGTAAAGGGAATAGAAAAACACTAAAGCTTATTGCTACTCCTAGAACGCCATACTGCTCAGGATCAATCAATCTAGTTAATATAGGTATTGTTAAAAAACCTATGATCAAACTTATGAAATTAAAACCAGCATACACACCAAAATTTTTCAGCACAATTCAGAGCCTATATAATTTTCTCAAAAGACAATTGAAAAAAACTTTTATAATAAAAGTTTTTTTCTTATATGATTTATTCTTAATAAAACTTTCAAATTCAGAAATATTTTCTTTTAAATAACAATTGTTTTCTACCGCTTTTTGACCTCCTCTAAAAAATAATAAATTATCAATTATACTTACACCTAAATTTGATTCTTTCCATATTCGAAATTGCATTACTCCGGGCTCCCATTGCAGAGCCCATGAGACATTTCTATAATTAACATCAAAATTGGACTGTATATACTTGTAGTATGTAAGCAACATGTACAGAAATTTTTCATCCAATAATAGCATAGATGTATATTTATTCTTTGAATAAAATTCTAACCAACTTCTTATTTCTTTCGATTCATTTTGGAATGGTAATATCCAGAAAAAAACAGGCAAGCTAACTGTTGGGTAGTACCTTGCTAACTCTTGATTTATATTGCTAGACACAATCTTTCGAAGATCCGCTTTTAATCCATAAAATGCAGTATCATGAATATAGTATGGTGTATGTAATGAGAACCATTGCACCCATATCTTTTCATCAAATATTTTGTACTTATCTTTTTTAGCAATATCAACTTCATTTCGTTGAAAAATTTTTTCCAACTGTGCCCTTTCGATATATATATCAGTTCTCGTTCTGAGTATTCGACAATTATCCGGTAGAAGATTTAATGCAAAGTCAAGGTCGTATAATTGCCTCCAGATAGTACCACTTCTGACACCACCACTAACTTTTCTTAACTTTTCTACGCGACTTAATATATCAGGATCAAACTTAAGTAAATCTGAATCTGTTAACGCTGGTTTCGTAATAATATTAACATTGTATTTATTTAAAAATATTTCAGTCTCATCATCAATCACATTATGATCCGTAATGTAATAGATCTTTTGAACCAAACCTTCATCTAATAAACTTGAAAACAATTCAATTTGCGCGAAAAAATTTGTTTTTTCACGCAGTTGCCCCATAAATAAAACTATATTATTCAAATCTTTCATTTCTTTCCTGTTAATTGCTTTTTAAGCTCTAAAGCACTCTTAATACAAACATCCATGTTATAATATTCCCATTCGCCAAAACGACCTAAAGTATATAAATCAATGCTATCAAGATAATTTAAAATACTAGATCTACAGTCATCATAATTTTCATCGAAGATTACATAAGCTCTTTCTGAAACATTATATGCTAAAGGTTTAATTAGGTAATCGACCTTCATTCCCTCACTTACCATTTCATCGTAAGATAGGAAACCAACAGCTTCAGTGATTGATATATTTTCGGATGGCACAAAAAAGTTACCAATATGTATATGCCTATGGAAAGGTGTTGTCTTATCAGGGAAATATGTCCATGTAGAATCAACATGCCGCCTACTCCAAAGCATCGTTGTCACTTGATTATATTTGAGTTTTTTACAGTTTTTATTAATTTCATCAGGAAAGTCATCAACAATATTGCAAATTGTATCTAATGGTGCTGTGTTTATAACAACATCATATTCAAATTGTTTATTTACAATCCATATGTTATTTTTTTTAATTAAACTATATATTTCAAAATCATAAGTTATATCAATACCTTCAGCAAGTTTTTCTATGAATGTATTTTGATTATTTGTTTTTGGATAATAAAACTTTGAATGGGGCATATTATCGCTTGCATTATTTAAAAGACCTTTTATAAAATTTTTCTTATTTGGTAATGGTAATTTTGTTGTCACCCAAGCCGGTGACATTTTATCTACTTTCATACCCCAAATTTTTTCATTATATGGAATAAAGTATTCATTTGCTAAAGATTTTCCAAAATTATTTATAAACCAATCTTTTAAATTTGAGCTGACAGGGACATCTTTAGTATCTAAAAAATCTGTTATAAAACTATATGCTAGCTCTTCATTAAATGATGATATTTGTTTCATTGAATACTCAATTGGATAATCTATATAGTTACCCTTAAAATGAATATCAGCTTTTCTTACAATTTGATTCCACTCATTTTTTGGCATTATTTCATCAAATACAAAATCCAGAACCTCTTGGTGCTTTGAATTGAAACAATGACCACCAACTAAGTGATATGCATTCCCCGATACATTTTTAGTTCGAGCAATACCACCGCATTGAAGCTGCTTTTCATATACGTTAACCTCAAACCCTTCTTTAGTTAACATTTTGGCTATGGATAAGCCAGAGATTCCAGCACCAATAATACAAACTTTCATAAAACTATCCTTAAATCCTCAACAATACTGTACTTTTGAAATAATAAGTTGTTACATTGTGTTAATTTTCAATAATACTTTCTGTATTTTATCTACACTTTATAATTGATTTTTCTATCTTTGCAATGTCCAACTTATATTAAATAAACAAGATTTTAATAACTGACAATGATTCTTCAACTAGCTATATACCATATTACTAAGTTCTAGTATCTATTACATCTTTTAGATACATACTATTTTTTTTACTTCCATTAGTTTTTTCACATTTAATTTTTTTAAATGTTTTCGGTAAATTACATTCTATATCGTTTAGTACCAATGTAAGTGACTTGAGTATCGGATGTTCACGTAACAACGGAAAAATATTGAATAAAAAAATCATTTCTAATCCAGAAAGTGATAATTTAAATAGTGCATCTGAAAAAAAAGATATTGCATAAAGAGGCTTGTATTTATTTATTGATTCGTCAATATTCATATCATTTATGATATGTGGAGGATTTTTTAAAGAATACAGTTTATCCATTATTTGTTTTTTCATTTCAACAGAATCCCTAGGATGAAATTTGAAATATACATGACTAAATTTTTTTGATAGTTCTTTAAAAACACTCTCTAATGCCTCTAAATAATCATCCACACTTAAAAAATTTTGATATAGTGGCTGATTTAGAAAAATACATTTACTTTTATCAAGGTCTAAGTATTTATCACTATTACTATTGACTACTCTAATTTCAACATCTCGCTTTAACCTCACATTTCGATACAAAACTAAATCATCAATATATTTGTCCTTTAACTTTAAAAAACCGTTTTCATAAGATTCAATAAACCTGAATCCAATAATATATTTTAGATAATATAATTTTGTTCTGCTCTTAATTGGAAGTGTACTATTAGATTCTGTTTTAGAAATATTATTATAATATGTAGCTATACCTTCTTCTAATATAATAACTTTACTTGATTTCTTTTTTGCTGTAAAAGCAATATATTGATTTATCGGATCGTACTCCGTCAATATAATCACAGCATCATCAACAGTGAAGTTAATTTTCTTTACTTTTAATTTCGCCATATAGTAAAGCACAGGATTAATATGCTTTTTGAAATTACTGTATGGAGAATTTATTGTTATTATATTATTAGATAATAAGGAACAATCATTATTCAGGTTATATGGAATTCTAATAACACAAACATCATATCCTTTTAAACTGTCCTTTTGATTTAGTAAGTTTTCCACATGAAAATCATTGTTAACAATCAAATAAAGCATATTTATCCTATATAATATTAGCTGCCTCCACAAAATGTCATTAGTGTTTTTTTATTAAAGGTCAAGCTCAATTCAAAAGGATCTGTTACATTATTAATCAGATCCAATTTTATATATATTAACTCATTTCTTTCTCAATAAATCTTACTGATCTTGAATTAAGATCTTCATTTCTATTTATTTAATATTTTTATCATATAGTTTTTCTAAAAATTCTAATGCTGACCAAAAACCTTCACCATCATTCTTGTGCCCCTGCCAAACTTCAGGAATAAATTGAACAGATGAATTTTTTTCGTCTAATAAAGACATTAATGTGGGGAAGTCAATATCACCTTTACCTATTTCAACGCCTTCACCATCGATACCTTTTGCATCAACAATATGCAAATGTACGTTATATGGAGCTATTTTTTCAACGAATTGTATTAAGTCCCATCCGTAGTAGTTACAGGACATCATAGAGTGTGAAACATCTAAGCAGATTTTTATAGCTGGGTTACTTTCACAGAACTCAACAATTTCATCAGCATCAACAAAAAGATTATGATAACTTTGACCACCAAAATGCCATGGAAAAGGTGGCATAGTTTGAATAGCAATGGTCACTCCGGATAAATCAAGTTGACTTAATGCTTCTGAGATTAATTTATATTTCGCAGTTTTTAGCTTTTTATCAATAAACTTATCTCGATCCCAACCACCTGCGTTAACTACAATCACTGGGCTTCTAGTTTTTGGAAAAAAATGATTTAGATCGCGCGTGATATTAACTACATTTTGCAATAATTTCATAGATTGAGAACGGTATGCCGAGTCATCAGAGCACAAATCAAGTATATGATCGTTAGCAAATAGTTCAGGGCTATGAACTGCAAAGCCAATAGATTCAAATCCAGAAAAATGATCACTTAGCTTTACGTTTAAATCATTATATGAAAGGTGGAATTCTACAAAATCTAAATTTGTACCCTTTTGTATTTTTCTAAAGTCATGATATCGAACTGGTACACCAAATGGTCGATTGAATTCGTAGTTTTTCTTTTTAATTTGCCCGACTATATCACTCATATATAAAAATCCACCACGAGAAATCTCCCTATCAGCTATTTTTCCAATTAGATCTTTTAATCTATTTGGTTGTAATCCCTGACCAGGACTCTTAATTTCAACCATAGCTCTAGTGATTACCTCGCCGGGGCTAATATCCCTTACAGCAACTAGACTCTTCGCCAAGTTTTCACGGTTTATTAGTTCACCTTGTGTAATTTCTCTTGGTGTTTTATCACAACCTAGACCTTCTTCTACATGCCTAATTTGTTTAACCATTTCTTTAAATTCATTTGGAAGTAAGCTTACTTTATGATCAGTTCCCTCTAAATTAGTATTAATTGTAATGTGCTTCTCAATAACAGTAGCTCCAAGAGCTATTGATGCAATTGGTACACTTATTCCTCGTTCATGTCCTGAGTAACCAATAAGTGCACCAGTAATTTTTTTTAATCTTGTTATGTATTTTAAATTCACATCTTTATATGGTGTTGGATAGGTTGAATTGCAATGAAGTAAAACATATTTTGCACCTAATTCATTTAAAAAAACTACCGTTTCTTTTATTTCGCTTTCGCTAGACATTCCAGTTGAACAAAAGAAAGGTTTGCCTGTTTTACTAATTGCTTCGAGAAGTTCGAAATTAGTAAAATCTGCTGAAGCTACTTTATAGGCTTCCATTCCATATTTCTCAAGTGTTTTTAAAGATTCCAGGTCCCAAGGTGTGCATAATGGTAATACTCCTTTTGATTTTGCATAATCAAATACTTCGATTAGCTTATCATTTGATAATTGAAATTTTGAGAGTAAGTCTAATGTGTATTGAGCACCTAGATCAGCAGAAATATCATCATTTCCAGAGTCCTTATATAGGTTTTTCATACTTCTCATCTGAAACTTCACACAATCAACTTTAGCAGCAACTGCATGATCTATTAACTCTTTTGCTAAATCAACTTCCCCTTGGTGATTATTACCTATTTCTGCAATAATAAAACTAGGTGATATATCAGAAATTTTTCTACCTTTTACATAAAAACCACTTTCTTTTTGAAAGGCTAATTGAACTAAATGCCCAGATTCATTGATTAATGGAACACAATCAACTCCAACATCAAATGCGTTTTCTATTATCTCTTCATCTGTTCCTAAATTGAATTTTTGAACATTTTCATTCATTACAACTTTAGAATATATATTTAAATTTATTTCTTTGGAGTTTGTCAACCACCGCCTAACATCACCATCGGATATACTTCCAAGTAACTTACCATGCTCTGATACAACAAATATTACTCTTGCTTTATTCTCATTAATTTTTCTAAGAACATCTATAAGGCTTGTTTCTGAAAAACAAATATATTCTTGAATTTTATTAGTTACTAACATTATTTTCTCTATTTTGTGATTTATATATTTCTTCGCATATTTTAAAATCTAGTAAGCTATCAATTTCAAAGCTTTCTTCTTCAGGTACCACAAACATTCCTATTTTCCCATTAAGACGGTTTTTATATTGCCTTAACAAATGAGTCTTTGTAATGTAGAAAGAGCCAGTTTCTAAATACTCTTTTTCTTCTATATCTTGGCGACGTTGTCGATTAGTATAATCATATGATGCAGTTGGATTAACAGGGTTTTTCCAAGTAAAGCGATGAGTTTCTGCTACAGTTAATAGGCTATCATATTTATTTTCTTTGAAAGCTAAAATCGCATTATCAATTTGATTCATTGTTCTTAGTGGTGACGTTGCTTGTAATAAAATAATTATCTCAGGCAATTCATTTTTCTGCTCCAAATAATCACAACAATGTAGCATTGCAGACTCTGTTGTTGCTTTATCGCCCGATATGGAGGCCGGTCTTAGAAAGGGCGTTTCAGCTCCGTACTTTCGAGCTATCTCAGCAATTTCTTTAGAATCAGTAGAAACAATTACTCTGTCTATATATTCTGAAGACAGTGCCTGTTCTATACTCCACGCTATCAGTGGTTTTCCCGCAAATAATCTGATGTTTTTTTGTGGTAAACCTTTTGACCCCCCTCTTGCAGGGATAAACGCAATTATCTTCATTTCCCGATCCTTAAGTTGTTTTTAACTTTTAAAATGAATGGAAAACCGTATATATCAGGAAACTAAGACTATAAAGACCAACATTGAATTTACACTATTCAGCTCTTTATATATGTCTATTATCTTTATCTTAACTATTTTCCCTTTAAACGGTCTTTAACTTAGCCATAAATTTCAATATAATTTTTCACGCGTATTCTTTACAAAGTTAATACTGCATAATGCTCTTCATAACTCTTAAACCAATTCAACAGTTGAGTATTTATATAAATATCTTATTTTTAACTACTTGAATATAAATAGCTGAAATTCACCGATCTAAAGACAGTATCTTTTTCTTTTAATCATAATTGTTTAATTTATTTAAATTTTGACTTATCACTTTCATAACTATAATTGTAATAACCATACCCATAGGACGCACTCGCTTTCTTCTCTACAGCATTCAAGATAAAACCTTTCACATCTATCCCAGCCATCTCAAACCTCTGTCGAGCAAATTCAATTTCTTTTACTGTATTTTGGCCAAAACGCCCTACCATTAATGTAGTTCCTGCCAACGCACCTACTATACTTGGATCAGTTACTGCCAATACAGGCGGCGTATCAATCAACACAAGATCATATTCATTGGATGCCCAATTAATAAAATCGGCAAATCGTGGGTGCATTAACAATTCAGAGGGATTGGGTGGAATTTGTCCACGGGTAATGATGTCAAGGTTATCTATTCCTGATGGTTTAATAATATCTTTACTTTCAAGTTTACCAGATAACATTTCAGACAGCCCATGATTCCAATCAAGGTTAAAATGACGTTGTAAATACCCTTTTCGCATATCCCCATCGACAATCAGTACTTTTTGCCCCGCTTTCGCTATCACCGCTGCGAAATTAACGGATACAAAAGATTTACCAATACCTGGTGCTGGTCCTGAAATCATAACAACATTATTCTTGGCCTCCATCATAGCAAAATGCAAACTAGTTCTTAGACCACGCAAGGCCTCAACCGTTAAGTCTGCAGGGTTTGACTCTACTAATAAGGTTTCATGTAATTCAAATTTCTTCTTGAATTTCTTATGCTTAGTTTTTTGTTTTATTTTGACATCCATTTTTGCCTGCCAATCAGACATAGGGATACTGGCATAAACAGGCAAACCTAAGGCTTCAATTTCATCTGGGCTTTCAACACCTTTATGCAGCGCTGCACGCAGCAATACAATTGCAACTGCTAACATTCCACCCAATAATGTTGATAAAACAACGATTAACGATTTTTTCGGTTTAACTGCTCTACTATATACTTGGGCAGTATCTAAAATACGCACATTACCCACTGTACCCGCCTTTAGGACACTTAGCTCTTGAACCTTATTGAGTAGCTGAATATAAATTTGTTGATTTACTTCAACATCACGCTTCATACGAAGCACATCGCGCTGTGTTTTAGGTAACTTTTGAACTTGTGAATTTAACTTATTCTGTTTCTTTAGTAATACATTACGTTTATCTATTAATGATTTATACGCGGGGTGATCTTTAGTGAAACGCTGACTTATTTCACTTTCTTTGAAGGTCAATTCATTTAACTGAGCTTCTAATTCGATCATTACTTTTAACGTGGACTGTGCTTCTAAGCCTAAATCAATTGATTCATTTTTTTGTCGAAAACTATTTAAAACATCTTCAGCTGCTGTTAATTCAGTTTTAATATTTGGTAAATGCCCTTGTAAGAAGGCTAAACTTTTTTCTGCTTCTGCA
>Ga0105359_10001410_pt1 | contig 20265 bp, 16 predicted proteins | sample GOMGulsemesocosm_6_FD_83659 | JGI IMG/M metagenome (GOLD analysis project Ga0105359, IMG submission 83659) | Methane-oxidizing microbial communities from mesocosms in the Gulf of Mexico - GOM8C Gulf of Mexico | ecosystem: Environmental > Aquatic > Marine > Cold seeps | place: Gulf of Mexico...
AATTATAAGATGTTTCACGTGAAACATGGACAAATTTCAGCAATGAGTAAATAGGCTAATCACTATGACAGTAGAAAATGAATATGGCTCAGACAGTATTAAAGTTTTAAAAGGGCTTGATGCGGTTCGTAAAAGACCAGGAATGTATATAGGTGATACCGATGATGGAACAGGTTTGCATCATATGGTTTTTGAGGTCTTAGATAACTCTATAGATGAAGCATTAGCAGGTCATTGTAGTGATATTATAGTAAAAATACATCTCGATGGTTCAGTATCTGTAAAAGATGATGGCCGCGGGATTCCGACGGATATTCACCCTGAAGAGGGGGTTTCAGCTGCAGAAGTTATTATGACTGTTCTTCATGCTGGTGGTAAGTTTGGCGGAGAAGATTCTGGCTATAAAGTATCTGGTGGATTACATGGCGTAGGTATTTCTGTAGTAAACGCATTAAGTAGTAAGCTAAAGTTAAATATTCGTAGAGCAGGTAAACTTTATGAACAGTTTTATCATGCCGGAGAACCAGAAGCTCCATTAGCGGTAGTTGGCGAAAGTGATAAAACAGGTACAGAAGTAAGGTTTTGGCCAAGTGAAGATACCTTTTCTGATGTATTATTTCATTACGACTTACTAGTAAAACGTATCCGAGAATTATCATTTCTAAACTCTGGTGTATCAATTCGCTTAATTGATGAAAGAGAAGAAGGCAAAGAAGATCATTTTCATTTTGAAGGTGGTATACAAGCTTTTGTAGATTATTTAAATACCAATAAAACACCGGTGAATGAAGAAATATTCTATTTTGATTTAGAGCGCGAAGATGGCATTGTTGTCGAAGTGGCAATGCAATGGAATGATGGATTCCAAGAAAGTATTCACTGTTTTACCAATAATATTCCACAACGTGATGGTGGAACTCATTTAAGTGGATTCCGTACAGCACTAACACGTACCCTAAATAGCTATATGGTTAAAGAAGGACTTAATAAAACCAAGAAGGGTGGCAACACTGAAACAAGTGCTTCTGGTGATGATGCCCGTGAAGGTCTTACCGCAGTTATTTCTGTAAAAGTACCAGATCCTAAGTTTTCATCACAAACAAAAGATAAGCTAGTTTCATCAGAGGTTAAGACTGCTGTTGAGCAAGCAATGGGTGAGAAACTTGCTGAATATTTATTAGAAAAACCATCAATAGCACGTACTATTATCATGAAAATTGTTGATGCAGCTCGTGCACGAGAAGCCGCTCGAAAAGCTAGAGAAATGACTCGCCGCAAAGGTGCTTTAGATATTGCAGGTTTACCTGGTAAGTTGGCTGATTGCCAAGAGAAGGATCCAGCATTATCTGAATTATATATTGTGGAAGGGGACTCTGCTGGTGGATCGGCCAAGCAGGGTAGAAACCGTAAGAATCAAGCAATTTTACCACTAAAAGGTAAAATTCTTAATGTAGAAAAAGCACGTTTCGATAAGATGATATCTTCACAAGAAGTAGGGACTTTAATTACAGCTCTAGGTTGTGGTATTGGTCGTGATGAATATGATCCTGAAAAACTTCGTTATCATAGTATTATTATCATGACAGATGCTGATGTTGATGGGTCTCACATCCGAACATTATTATTAACATTCTTTTATCGTCAAATGCCTGAAATAATGGAAAGAGGCTATGTATATATTGCCCAGCCACCATTGTATAAAGTGAAAAAAGGCAAACAAGAAAGATATATAAAAGATGATGAAGGTTTAACTCAGTACTTAACGACTCTTGCTTTGGATAAAGCAGAAATTCATGTTAACGAATCTGCTCCAGCTATTTCAGAGGTTGGTCTTGAAAATTTGGTTAAAGAATATCGCAATACATTGGATATTATTAAGCGTGTTTCCCGTTTAATTCCAGAAGATATTTTAAACAAGATGATCTATAGCAAAGCAATATCACCTGATGACTTTAAGGACAAAGCAAAAGTAGAAGAGTGGACTGCAAGCATCATAGAACAACTTGAAAACCAAGATGGTAATGGTTCAATATATTCAGCAGAAGTAAATCACGATCAAGAACGTGATCTTTATATTACAGATTTCCATGTATGTCAGCATGGTATTGATAATGTGTATATTTGCGGATATGACTTTATACAATCAAAAGAATTTGCATTAATAAATAAATTAAACATCTCGATTAATGGTTTAATGGAAGAAGGTGCTTATGTTAAACGTGGAGAAAAAATCAAGTCAATTACTTCATTTGAAGAAGCACTTAATTGGTTGATGGCTGAATCTAAACGTGGTCAATATATCCAGCGTTATAAAGGGCTAGGCGAAATGAACCCTGATCAACTGTGGGAAACCACCATGGATCCTGAAACACGCAGAATGCTTCAAGTTACAATTGAAGATGCTATTGCAGCAGACCAATTGTTTAATACTCTAATGGGTGACCATGTTGAACCGCGTCGTAACTTTATTGAAGAAAATGCCCTTAAAGTAGCAAACCTAGATGTTTAGTGTTTAAACTCTAATAAAAATGCCCGGTCATCAGAACCGGGCATTTTAATTTAAAGAATAGTAAAAATATTGAGTTTTTACTCAAAAATAGCGTCGCAAACTAGGCTAATAAACAGACAAACGGTATACTAGCGGACATATCGTTTTAACCCAGTATTTAAATCGGAAAGACATGAGTACGTTTAATATAAAAACATTTCAAGGCTTAATCTTACAATTACAAGATTATTGGTCGCGCCAAGGTTGTGTAATAGTACAACCATTAGATTTAGAAGTAGGCGCTGGTACGTTCCATCCTATGACCTTTTTACGCTCTATTGGTCCAGAGCCAATCAGTAGCGCATATGTTCAACCTTGTCGTCGTCCAACCGATGGTCGCTATGGTGAAAATCCAAACAGGTTACAACATTACTATCAATTTCAAGTGATGTTAAAACCTTCACCAAAAAATATTCAAGAGCTTTACCTAAGTTCATTAAAAGAACTAGGCATTGATCCCCTTGTGCATGATATCCGTTTTGTCGAAGACAACTGGGAGTCACCAACATTAGGCGCTTGGGGTCTAGGTTGGGAGATATGGCTTGATGGCATGGAAATTACACAGTTTACTTATTTCCAGCAAGTAGGTGGTATTGAATGCGCTCCTGTAACGGGAGAAATAACCTATGGTTTAGAACGTCTAGCTATGTATATTCAAAATGTTGATAGTATTTATGATCTTGTTTGGGCCGATGGTCCAATGGGTAAAGTATTATATGGTGATGTTTTTCATCAAAATGAAGTTGAACAGTCTACTTATAACTTTGAACACGCTGATGTTCCTGCTTTATTCAATACCTTTGATCATTGCGAAAAAGAAAGCCAAAAATTAATTGAAGCTGGCTTAGCATTACCGGCATACGAACAAGTTATGAAAGCATCACATGCGTTTAACTTACTGGACGCTAGACATGCTATTTCAGTAACAGAAAGGCAACGCTATATATTACGAGTGAGAACTTTGTCAAAAGCTTGTGCTGAAGCATATTATGCAAAACGTGAAGAACTAGGCTTCCCTATGTGTAAATCAACACCTGAGAGAGGGGAGTAACATTATGACAACAAATACTTTATTAATTGAATTAGGTACTGAAGAGTTACCACCTAAATCATTGAAAAATTTTGCGACAGTTTTTTACCAACAGATTACAGAACAATTAACTAGTGCTGATTTATCTTTTGATAGCGCTTGCTGGTTTGCTACACCGAGAAGGTTTGCAGTTAAAGTAACTGGTTTAGTAGCTAAACAGCAAGATAAAGAGATAGAAAAAAGAGGTCCTGCAGTTAATGTGGCTTTTGATGAAGCTGGTAATCCGAGTAAAGCCGCACAAGGCTGGGCACGTTCAAACGGTATTACGGTAGAGCAAGCACAGCGATTAACAACCGATAAAGGTGAGTGGTTATTACATAAGGCGATAAAAACAGGTCAAACCATTGAATCTCTAATTCCAGCAATGGTTAATCAAGCTATCAGTAAACTACCTATTCCTAAACCTATGCGTTGGGGTGCTGAACGTATTCAATTTATCCGCCCCGTACATACATTAACGTTAATGTATGGCGATAAAGTTATTAACGGTGAAACATTAGGTGTCGCTGCCAACAATTTATTACAAGGGCACCGTTTTCATCATCATGGTTTGGTAAGTTTACCTCATGCTGATGAGTACGAGGCAGTAATGAAGCAAGCGTATGTTGTGGTTGACTATGATGCAAGACAACAAACTATTGTTGAACAAATTAAAGCAGCAGAGTTGGAATTAAATGGCGAAGCATTAGTTGACCAAGCACTCTTAGATGAAGTTACCGCATTAGTTGAATGGCCAGTAACATTAATAGGTAGCTTTGATGAAGAGTTTCTAAAAGTACCTGCAGAGCCGTTGATATACTCGATGAAAGATCATCAGAAATATTTCCCGGTAAAAGACAAAGAAGGCAACTTATTAAATAAATTTATTTTCGTAGCCAATATAGAAAGTAAAGAGCCTGAAAAAGTAGTTTTTGGCAATGAAAAAGTTATTCGTCCAAGGTTAGCTGATGCAGAGTTTTTCTTTAAAACAGATAAAAAACAAACGCTTGAATCAAGACTTGTAAGTTTAGAATCGGTATTGTTTCAAAAGCAACTTGGTACAATGAAAGCAAAATCTTTAAGAATTGCCGAGCTAAGTAAAGTTATAGCGAATGTAATTGATGAAGATGTTGAGCAAGCTTATAGAGCGGGCCTATTAAGTAAAACAGATTTAATGACAGAAATGGTATTAGAATTTCCACAAGTACAAGGCACTATGGGGAAATACTATGCACAGCATGACGGTGAAACAGAAACGGTAGCGCAAGCATTAGAAGACCAATACAGACCTCGTTTTGCTGGAGACAGTTTACCTGATGCGAATATCGGATGTGCGGTAGCAATAGCAGACAAAATCGATACCTTAGTGGGTATCTTTGGCATTAATCAGCCTCCAAAAGGGGATAAAGACCCGTTTGCATTACGTCGCGCAGCGATTGGCTTAATTAGGATCATCATAGAAAAATCACTAGATTTAGATATCGCAGATTTAGTAGCAAAAAGCATAGATTTTTATGGTGATAAATTAGCTAATGAAAACACACAACAACAAGTGATTGATTTTGTTTTAGGGCGTTATAGAGCATATTATCAAGAACAAAATGTCTCAGTTGATGTAATTCAAGCGGTACTAGTTAATGCACCAACATCGCCGTTAGATTTCGATAAACGCGTGTCGGCAGTTAGCCACTTTAAAGCGATGACAGAATCAACAACATTAGCCGCTGCCAATAAACGAGTTGGAAATATTCTCGCTAAGTTTGATGGTCAACTTTATTCCGCTTTTGATACAAAAATAGCGAGTGAAGATGCAGAAATGGCATTAGCTAATACCTTTGCAGAAATAAATACCAAAGTTATGCCTTTACAAGCTGCTAGAGATTACCAAGCGGTATTAACTGAATTATCTAAGATAAAGCAACCTATTGATGACTTCTTTGATAATGTCATGGTTATGGCTGATGATGAAAAAGTTAAAACAAACCGTTTAACTCTGTTGAACGAAATAAGAAATAGCTTTTTAGCAATAGCAGACATATCAGTATTACAAAGTTAACTAATACCTATGCAATAAAAAAGGGTAGCTTAGCTACCCTTTTTTATTAGGTATTGAAAAGGAATATTGTCACATTGCTGTGCAACAAGTTGATGATCCATAAAACGACAAAAACTTGGAATGTCACGGGCCGTAGATGGATCATCTGCTGAAATTAAGAGAGTTTCACCTATTTGGATTTTTCTAATATTTAATCGCACCATCATTACAGGCTCTGGACATCTCAGCCCAATAGCATCAAGTTGATGGTCGGCGTTTAAAAATAATTCATTCATAATAAAACAGTACTTGTAATAATTGTAGAAATTTTAAGGTTCGAGCTTGGTAACATAACCTTTTAACGAGTATTGAGAGTTTATCATACCAATATAGTCATCAGCCCGTTGTTTCATCAGAAATCGTTGGCTAACTATTCGATAGTACTGTTTATGTTTGAGAAGTGAAAAAGCTAATGAAGGATAGATTGTTTGTAATTGTGCGCGCCTTTTATTGGCGTTGTGACGGTTTTGATAGGCACCAAACTGAATATACCAACCAGCAATAAAGTTATCCTGACTAATTTTAGCTTCAGAGGTTATTTGGCGATTGATAGGTCGACTGTTTATCTCTTGATAAGGGGTTGGTGATTGAGTTTTTGTCTGTTGTTCTACTTGAGTATTAGTGTCGTTGCTTTCCATTGCTTGTTGAAACAACCGACTTGGACTTCCAAACTGATAGTTAAAGGCTAAATATACGCTGTGATTAGTCGATAAGTTGTCATTATTAAAAGCATTGATTTGACCTATTTCTATTTGAGATTGTTTAGTCAGTTGATAACTAGCGGCTAACTTAACATAAGGTGCCATAGTTTGACTGGCAACTAAGTTTTTATTTGAACTTGAAGTAACAAAACCTAATCCTGTACCAGCTTTTAAAGATAGGTTTTTGTTATAACGTTTAATGAAATTGGCACCTAGTGAAAATTGATTATAGTCCCCTAAAATATTTTGCTCATTTTTAGTGATTTCCACATCCGAACTACTCAAATAGCGCGCTTCTAATTCATATGATTGAGAAAATTGCCATTGATAGGTAATTTGATAACCAGGATTACTCTTTTGATCTAGGTGATAATTAAAACCTAAACCAACTTTATGAACATTTTGGGCGAGTATTGAAAAAGAAGTGAGAGAAATAAAAACGAAGCTAAAGAGATATTTATTCATAATAAGAAACATTATTTTTTTATTTATATTAACAGTAAAGACAAGTAAGTCAAAAACTACAAAAGCGAAATTTTAAATTTTAACAAATGTACTTGCTTTGTGTTCTCTTGATGAATAACCTTAAGGAAGAATAACTCCTTTGGCCTGATTATGATTCGCATTACCCTTGTTTTAATATCTTTTCTGTTTGTGACATTTTGTACTAATGCACAAAAAAATAATTCATTACGGGCTATATTTGAAAAAGCAGAAAAACAGCAATGGAAATCTAATTCAGCGAGTTATAAAAACCTTTATCAGCAATTAGATTTTTACCCATTACAACCATATCTTGACCAACAACGTTTAATTCATCGGATGCGCTTAGCTTCAGCAAAAGATATTGCACAATTTTTAGAAAAATATAAAGGCACTCCATTAGATTGGCCATTGAGAAAGAAATGGCTGAATTATCTAGTGAAACGCAATAAGCAAGCTTTGTATATCGATTTTTTTAAACCAACGTCGGATGTTGAATTAACATGCCATTACTATCAATACCAAATAAATAAAGGGCTTGATGAAGCAGTAATATTACCAAAAATAGCGTCATTATGGGTGGTCGGTAAGTCTCAACCTAAAGCTTGTGACGGTTTATTTGAACGCTGGCAAAAAGCAGGATTAAGAACCAATCAACATGTTTGGCAACGTCTAGCAAAAGCGGCAGACGGTGGTAAACATACTTTGATCCCATACTTAACTTCTTTATTACCAAAAAGTGAACAATATTTAGGACGATTATGGCATAAGGTTCGTAGAGACCCTGCTTACATCACTAAGTTAACTCGTTTTACTAGTAAAGGTGAAAAAGAAACACAAATTTATGTATATGGTATTAAACGACTGATTTGGCGCGATCAAAGTCGGGCGATAAAGTCCTATCAACAAGCGCAACAAGTATTTACTTTTACTGCAGAGCAAGAGCAACAAATAGCGCTTAAATTTTCTTTAGCTTTAGCCAGTAAAAACCACCATTTGGCACCGAAATGGCTGGCAAAAGTTGATGATAGCCATTTAACGGAAAATATTGTGCAATGGAAAATTGCGGATGTTTTAAGAAAACAAAACTGGCAAGTTATCAAAGCGGAATTACTATCCTTACCTAACAATGTACAGGCCAAACAACAGTGGCAGTATTGGTATGCACGTAGTTTATTTGCCACCAATGACATAGTGCAAGCACAAAAGTTAATGGCAGAACTCGCCGAAAAACGCCATTATTATGGTTTTTTAGCGGCGAGCTATACCGATAAACCAATGAACTTTCAAAACAAGCCACTAAAGATCACTGAGCAGGAAAAAACGGTATTATTTAAAAATGATGCTGGCAAAAGAGCATTTGAATTTTTCCACTTAGGTCGATATCACCAAGCACGGAAAGAGTGGAATTATTGGTTAAGTCAATTAAACTCGCGTCAAAAGTTGGTTGCTGCCAAATTAGCCAATGAAAGTGGCTGGTTTGATCGGGCTATTTTCGCTTTGTCACAAGTGGGATATTTGGATGATGTTGATTTACGTTTCCCTTTAGCCTTTGATCAGCAGATTAACAAACATGCCACTAAACATAATATCAATCCTGCATGGGCCTTTGCTATTGCCCGTCGAGAAAGTTCATTTATGTCAGACGCACATTCTTCTGCTGGTGCTAAAGGTTTGATGCAGGTTATGCCAGACACAGCAAAATTACTGACGCGTCGTAAAAAAATAACAACCAAGTATTTGCTTGATAGTAATAATAATATCAATTTAGGTACTAAGTATTTAAAGCGATTACTGGATAGACATCAAGGAAACCAAGTATTAGCGACTGCTTCTTATAACGCGGGTCCTTATCGAGTTAAAAAGTGGATAAATAAAGCTTCGCCTTTACCTGCAGATATATGGATTGAAACCATTCCCTATAAAGAAACTCGAGAATACGTTAAAAGCGTTTTAGCTTACCAACAAATTTACCAGCAAAAAGTAGGTAAAGTAGGGCGTATATTTGATCAGCTTCATCAAAAGAACATCAGTCAACTGTAAAAGCTATACGGTGCTGATTTGCAATGCTGAATTAGCAGGCAGGCGTTGAATAAGTATAACTATGATATGATAAATAAAAACTTTGTCGGTGCTCCCTATGAATAAATTATCAACCTTATATCCTGCTCACCTAGCTGAGCTGCAAGTGAGAACAAAAAATGCACTTAATAGGGAGAACCTGCAAGGTGTAGTGATCCACTCGGGCCAAGAAATTAAAGTGTTTCTTGACGATATGGGCTACCCGTTTAAAGTGAACCCTCACTTTAAACATTGGTTACCACTTGTTGATGTGCCTAATTGTTGGTTGATACTTAATGGGGAAGATAAACCGACGTTGATTTATTATCAACCAGTTGATTTTTGGCATAAAGTTATTGAGCTTAGCGATAGCTATTGGCACCAATACTTTGATATAAAAATACTAAAAAAAGCGACAGATGTTGATCAGTTACTTCCTTACGACAAAAAAGGTTTCGCTTACATCGGCGCGCATATTGAAGTAGCGCAAGCGCTTGGCTTTGAAAACATCAATCCTGAATTATTGCTCAATTATTTACATTTTCATCGTGCCTATAAAACACAATACGAGCACGAATGTATGCGTCAATCAAACCGAGTTGCTGTTGCAGGACATAAAGCGGCTAAGGCGGCATTTTATCAAGGCGCATCTGAATTTGATATTCAACAGGCTTATTTAAAAGCGACACATCATACTGATAATGAAACACCATACGGCAATATTGTTGCCCTCAATGAAAACACCTCCATACTTCATTACACGGCATTAGCACGAGATGTTCCACAAGCTCACCGTTCATTTTTATTGGATGCCGGAGCAAATTTTCATGGTTACGCTTCTGATATCACCCGAACATATTCTTATAAAAGGGATAAGTTTTCTGAGATGATCACTCGTATGGATCAATTGATGTTAGCGGCGGTGGATGGCTTAAAACCGGGTAAAAGTTATGTGGATTTACATATTGAAAGCTACAACGATATAGGTAATGTATTAAAAGAGTTTGATTTTCTCAATGTGGATGCACAAACGGCTGTTGAGGCGGGCGTGGTGAGTACGTTTTTCCCACATGGTCTTGGACATCATTTAGGTTTACAAACTCACGATGTAGGTGGATTTATGGCTGATGAGCGCGGCACACATGTGAATGCACCCGAGCAACATGCTTTTTTACGTACGTCCCGATTAGTGGAAGTTAATCAGGTATTTACTATTGAACCTGGTTTGTATTTTATTGATTCTTTACTCGAAAAATTAAAACAATCAAGTCACGCAGATATGATCAATTGGGCTAATATTGATGCTATCAGGCCTTATGGTGGCATTCGAATAGAAGACAATATTATTGTTCATCAAGCACACAATGAAAATATGACCCGTGATTGCGAACAGGATTAAATTATAACGATATTTTTATGTCTTTATCTTATCCAATAGCGGCCAACGAAGTGATTGATGAAACTGTCGTCAATCGTAGCCGCTTTATTTGTTATCTAGCGCCATGTTCGTCTAATGAAGCCGCGAAAGTATTTCTTAAACGTATTCAACAACTACACCCCCAAGCAAGGCACCATTGTTATGCTTTTATAAGTGCTCAGCCAAAAAATAGTCAATATTATGGTTACTCTGATGACGGTGAGCCATCAGGAACAGCGGGCCGGCCAATGTTACAAGTTTTACAAGGCAGCAATATTGGTGAAATTTGTGCAGTAGTGGTGCGCTATTTTGGCGGCACTAAGTTAGGTACCGGTGGATTGCAACGTGCATACGGTGGAAGTGTTAGACAAGCGTTATTACTGATTGAAACAAAAACAAAAATTCCTATGGTACACAAAACATTAGCGTGTCAGTATACGCAAGTGAATGATATATTGCGTTTGTTAGACTCGCTAGATAGTCAGGTGGTTGAGCAACAGTACCAAGAAGAAGTTGCGTTAACACTTGCTATTCCAGAAGAAAAACTTGCCAAAATGGCCGAGCAATTGCAAACATTGTCATCAGGGAAACTGGTATTAAAATCCATTTAACCTAAATTTATAATTAAAAATAAGAACATAGCAAAAAGTGCAAATTAAAAATATTATCCGTATCTTAGGGCTCTTAGTGACCTTGTTGAGTGTCACTATGTTGCCACCTGCCTTTATTTCGATGGTCTATCGTGATGGCGGCGGGGTGTCGTTTTTAATGTCATTTGTCTTTTGTTTAGTGGCAGGGTTACTTTCATGGTACCCGAATAAAGATGAAAAAGGCGAGTTAAAAGCCAGAGAAGGTTTTTTAATTGTCGTGCTTTTTTGGACCGTTTTAGCCAGTTTTTCTGCGTTACCTCTACTGCTTTTAGAGCAACCTAATCTTTCTGTTGCCGATGCATTTTTTGAATCCTTTTCTGGCCTGACGACAACTGGCGCAACAATATTAACAAAAATTGATGGATTACCTCATGCAGTGCTTTGGTATCGCCAGCAGTTACAGTGGTTAGGTGGTATGGGGATAATTGTATTAGCTGTGGCAGTATTGCCAATGTTAGGTATTGGTGGCATGCAGCTTTATCGTGCTGAAACTCCAGGTCCGGTGAAAGATTCTAAAATGACCCCACGTATTGCCGATACTGCCAAGCATCTTTGGTATATCTATTTGTCATTAACAATTGCCTGTTCTTTAAGTTACTGGGCAGCAGGAATGAGCTTATTTGATGCCGTTTGCCATGCCTTCTCAACGATTGCTATTGGTGGCTTCTCTACTCATGATTTAAGTATGGGTTACTTTGATAGCCCGATGATCAATTTTGTTTGTGTCTTCTTTTTATTAATTTCCGGCGTTAACTTTGCGCTTCATTTTGCGGTAGTTCACAGTAAATCATTACGGGCCTATTTTTATGATCCAGAATTTAAGGTTTTTCTTGCCATACAATTTGTTTTAACCATTATTTGTTTTGTTGTACTTATGTCTGCAGGTATTTATGAAAATGGATTCGAAGCCTTCGATCAGGCGCTCTTTCAGTCAGTATCCATCAGTACAACTGCAGGTTTTGCAACATCCTCTTTTGCTGATTGGCCGACGTTACTGCCGATATTATTAATTTTTGCCAGTTTTATTGGTGGTTGCGCCGGCAGTACCGGTGGCGGTATGAAAGTTGTTCGGGTGTTATTGTTATATTTACAAGGTATCAGAGAGCTTAATAAGTTAGTTCATCCACGAGCAGTTTTTACCATTAAGCTAGGTACTAAGGCATTACCTAATAGGGTAGTGGAAGCTATTTGGGGATTTTTCTCTGCTTATGCTGCAGTATTTATATTATGTATGTTGGCATTATTGGCTGCCGGTGTAGATGACATTACTGCCTTTACCGCGGTTGCAGCATGTTTAAATAATTTAGGTCCTGGTTTAGGGGAGGTTGCTGCAAACTTTGCTGGGCTTGGGGATTTCAGTAAGTGGGTGCTTATTCTCGCGATGTTGTTTGGTCGCCTTGAGATTTTCACTTTGCTGGTGTTATTCACACCAGCCTTTTGGCGTTCTTAAATGTTAATTAAATTATTGTCTGTGATCGTTTAATTAAAAGAACTGTAGCGGGTCAACATAGAATAATTTTTCAACATCAGATATATAGCGTTTATTCACTAAAAAGAGAATAACATGATCTTCTGCCAATATTTTGGTATTGGAGTGAGCAATTAATACCTCTTCGTCCCTAACAATCGCGCCAATGGTTGTGCCCGGCGGCAGTTTTAATGAAGAAATGGTTCTGCCTATCACTTTTGATGAATTTTCATTGCCTTTTGCTACTATTTCAATCGCTTCTGCCGCACCGCCACGTAAACTATAAACATTATCAATGCTACCCTTACGAACATGGGTTAATAACGCTGAAATGGTGGCGTGTTGAGGGGATACGGCAATATCAATGTTACTACCATGTACTAAGTCAATATATGCACTACGTTGGATCAGTACCATTGCTTTACGTACCCCTAAACGCTTCGCCAGTAACGATGACATAATATTAGCTTCATCATCATTTGTAACAGCAATAAAAACATCAAATTGGTCGATATTTTCTTCCATTAACAATTCTTGATCAGAAGAGTCACCAACAAAAACTAAGGTATCATTAAGCTCTGAAGCTAAATAAGCAGCACGTTTTGGCGTGTGTTCAATTAACTTAACTTGATGTTTTTTCTCTAGTAATCTGGCTAAACCAGCACCAATATTACCACCACCAGCGATCATAATACGTTTATAAGCAGGCTCAAGTTTTTGCAGTTCGTTCATCACCGCACGAATATGTATGGTTGCCGCAATAAAAAAAACTTCATCATCTGCTTCTATCACCGTTGTGCCTAGAGGGCGGATCGGTTTACCGTTACGGTAAATCGCAGCCACCCGGGTATCAATATTAGGAATGTGCTCGCGTAACGTTGATAAGGCATGACCAACTAAAAGTCCGCCATAATAAGCTTTTACCGCAACTAAGCTGACTTTACCTTTGGCAAACTCAAGTACTTGCAAGGCACCGGGATAATCGATTAATCGAGCTATATCTCGAGTTACCAGCTGTTCGGGAGCAATAACATGGTCAACGGGGATGTTGTCATGTTGAAATAATTGTTTTTGGTATCTTAAAATTTTTGCCGAGCGAATACGGGCTATTTTAGTGGCAGTATTAAATAACGAATAACATATCTGGCAGGCGATCATATTAGTGGCGTCGTCACTCGTTACCGCGATAACCATCTCAGCATCTTCTGCGCCAGCTTGTTTTAATACGTCAGGGTGTGAGCCTTGACCAACAACAACTTGCAAATCCATTTTGTCTTGCAGTTCACGTAAAACCTCACTGTTAGTATCAATGAGGGTAATATCGTTAAGCTCGCCAACTAAATTTTCAGCGAGGGTACCACCAACTTGTCCTGCACCAACTATGACTATTTTCATATTACTGTTACCAAGTACTTATTGTTATATTTTTTTCTTTAGCTTCGCGTAATAAAAGCCGTCCATTGATTGTTCATTGGGTAAAATTTGCCAACCAACTTTCTGTTCACTTCTTGCAAGGTTTATTAATTCAACATCGCTATTATGTTCAATAAAGTGCTGAATTTGCTCACTGTTTTCTTCAGGTAAAATACTACAGGTTGCATAAAGCAAAGTACCACCGGGCTTAAGTAAAGACCATACATTTTTAAGTATTTGTTGTTGTAACTGAACTAGGTTCGTAATATCCGATGCTTTTCTGAGCCATTTTATGTCGGGGTGGCGTCGAATGACACCTGTGCCAGAACAAGGCGCATCGAGTAAAATACGGTCGAATTGTTTTTTGTCCCACCACGAAGATGAATCCGCTGCATCACCAGCAATAACGTTAGCGGTTAAATTTAATCGTGATAAATTATCTTCAACTCGTATTAGTCTGTTTGCATCAACATCAATAGCCGTCATTGAGGCTATTTCAGGTGTCAGTTCCAGAATATGGCAAGTTTTCCCTCCGGGGGCAGCACAACAATCTAAGACAGTTTCATTGTTTTGGCAGTCCAGTAAAAGGGCGGCTTGTTGGGCTGCGCCATCTTGAATAGAAACATGACCTAAGGCAAAGCCCGGTAATTTATTAACATCAATAGCTTGAGTAAGCTTTATTGCGCCTGAAATAGCATCTATTTCAGTTATCTCAATATCATGTTGATTAAGTAACGCTTGATATTGCTCAACGGTATGGTGCTGTTGATTAACACGTAGCCACATCGGTGGCTTTTCTAAGTTGGCTGTTAACACTGCTTGCCAATCTTCAGGGTAAGCACTTTTTATTTTGTTGATAAACCAACTAGGGTGGTTATATTTTACTGCTTCAGAGCTAGGTTCAGTTAACGTAGACTGTTGACGTTGAAAGCTACGTAAAACACCGTTGACCATGGCTTTTAAATGTTGGTTTTTTAAGGGTTTAGTTGCCGATACGGTTTCGCTTACAGCAGCATGATCAGGAATGCGCATATACTTTATTTGATAAAGTCCAACTAAAATCAAAAAATGCACCACGCGTTGCTTACCTGTCAGTGGTTTATTGATAAATTGACGACTGTTATTTTCAAGCTCAGGTAAATAGCGCAATACACCGTAGCAAAGTTCTTGTAATAGACCTTTATCTTTACCTTCTACCTTACTTTGTAATTCAGGTAACTCATCTGCAAGGCTTCTGCCTTTGTCGATGACGGCAAAACAACATTTAGCAGCAAGTGCTCTTACATTTACAGTCATAGATTTTCCATCACTTTTCCGTTTATTGATTGACCCACTTGAAACCAATCAGCGCGGCCATTTAATATATCAGCACAAGCTAAGGCTTTTTTCCCAGGTAATTGTAAAACTTCTAACTTCAAAGCATGCTCGAGTGTTGCAACGGTAATGCCTGTTTTATCAACCGTCAAAATCGTCCCTGGAAGTTGTTTATGATCAACGGCTATTGTGGTTGCTTGCCAAACACGGATACGGTGTTGTTGGCTTTTATTATCGACAAAGGTGAACTGAGCAACAGGCCAAGGAATATAAGCCCGTAACTTTTGATGTAAAGTGTGAGCCGATAATTGCCAATCTAATTCAGCTTCGGTTTTATCAAGTTTGGCAGCATAAGTTGCTAGGTTGTTTTCTTGCGGTTCTGGCAGGTGTTTACCTTCAGCCATTAACGTTAAGGTTTCAAGTAAGGCTGTTGGCCCCAATTCGGCTAACTTTTGATAAATGCTGGCGCTGGTATCATGAACAGTGATATCACAAAGAGATTTAAGTAACATATCGCCGGTATCTAGCCCTTCATCCATTTGCATGATGGTAACACCTGTTTGTTGATCACCTGCTTCAACGGCTCTTTGGATGGGAGCTGCACCACGCCATTTAGGCAAAATTGAGCCATGAACATTAATGCAACCTAACCGTGGTGCCTCTAATATTATTTTTGGCAATAACAAGCCGTAAGCAACCACTACCATAATGTCGGCTTGATAATCACTGAGAGTTTGTTGCTCTACAGTTTGTTTGAAGTTGGTGGGCTGTTCAACAGGAATATTATGCTCAAGGGCAAGTTGTTTGGTTGCACAGGTGGTGAGTTTCTTTCCTCGGCCAGCAGGTTTATCTGGCGGGCAATATACCGCAATAATATTATGTTCTGAATTGATGAGTGCCGCTAAATGTTGAGCGGCAAAATCAGGTGTTCCGGCAAAAATGATATTCAATGGTTGTGACATAAAGTTCTAATAAAATATGTTTAAGAGGATTGTTCTAAACGCGCTTCTTTTTCTAATTTCGTTTGGATGCGTCTACGCTTTAAAGGTGATAAATAATCAACAAACAATACACCGTTAAGGTGATCAAGTTCATGCTGGATACAAATAGCAAGCAACTCTTCACCATCTAATTCAAATTCGTTACCATCCTGATCAAGCGCTTTGACGGTAACTTTGGTATGACGGTCAACTTTTGCATAACTACCTGGCACCGATAAACAACCTTCTTCGTTGATCATGGTTTCATCGTTTTTTGCGATTATTTCAGGATTGATTAAAACATACGATTGCTCTTTGTCTTCAGAAACATCAATCACCACTATACGTTGGTGTATATTTACCTGAGTTGCTGCAAGGCCAACACCATTTTCTTTATACATAGTGTCAAACATGTCGGCAATTATTTTCCTGGTATCGTCATTTACTTCTTCAACAGGAAGGGCTTTGGTTCTTAGTCTTGGATCTGGAAATCTTAAAACGTCTAATATAGTCATAATTTTACAAAAGAATTCGCGAAATATCGCATTGAGTGTTATGTTTCAATTTTAGCCATTAAATATAATTAATCCTAGTCCTTTAGGTTAATTGCAATAAGAATAGGCAGGTATATATGATAAAAGGGATGTTATTTACAGTTTTTTGTCTTCTTTTACCGTTAAGTTCATCAGCAGATGAACTGCAATTGGCAAAAGATGCACCTAAATCTTATGTGGTTAAAAAAGGAGATACCTTATGGGACATCTCTGAAACATTTCTGCAACAGCCTTGGTTATGGCCAAAATTGTGGCGAATTAATCCTGAAATTGATAACCCGCACTTAATTTATCCTGGTGATGAGTTGAAGTTGGTTTTTGACGAACAAGGTCAGCCGATGCTTGTTAAGGGCAAACCTTCATTAAAATGGTCTCCTAAAGCACGCACCACACTAAAAGACCAAAACCCAGTTGAAACAATTTCTCTAGATGCTTTATCACCTTATATTAAATATGACACGGTTTTGTCTGAAGCTGAAATTAATGAAGCACCATATATACTAGGCAGTGATGAAGGTTATAAATCCAGTATTGATGGCTTTAAAGTTTATGTAAATGGTGACTTGGTTAACGGCAAGTCATACGCCATTTACCAAAAAGAAGAGCAAATTTTGTTACCTGATTCAGCAGAAGTTATTGGCTATCATATGCGTTTAATTGGCACAGGCAAAGCCATTCGAACTGGTGATGCCGCCAATAAAAAACCTTCAACAATATATTTACAAGGTGCAGTGCAAGAAATACGGGCAGGCTCGATAGTTAAATCAGTAAATGAAGGGCAAATGTTACCTTCATTTTTTACCATGCAAGCTGCTCAAGAGACAATTCAGGGTAAAATTATTAAATCCTCTAATGGCGTTAGAGAGTTTGGTAAATTTGATGTCGTATTTATCGATCAAGGATTGCAGCACAACGTAAAGCAAGGGGATGTTTTATCAGTTAATCGACAAAGCCCAGGTATTGTTGAAACAGCCGATGGCCCTACTTACACCAGTGATGCATCACGTTGGAGTCGTATGGCAGCGGCGTCAGACTCTGACTATGAAATGCCAGAAGAGGCAATAGGTAAGATGATGATCTTTAAAGTCTTTGATCAAATGAGTATGGCGCTAATTCTAAGTTCATCTAAACCATTACGCTTAGAGGATTCGGTAGCTGCACCCTAACTTTATTCATTGAGAAATGCGCTGTTTTAAGGAGAAGACAGATGCTAGACAAGGAAAGTCACAGCCATTCGATTAGTCGCCAACCAGAAGTTATTCAAAACATCCGATTATGGTTGGCGTTGCGTTTTATTCCCCGTTTGGCGGTTAATAAAAAAATTGCCCTCGTTGAACAAACCTCTATATCAGCATTGTTCAATTCACCGCCACCTAAAAGTGCTTTAGCATTCACGAATAAACAATATCATGCGTTATGTCATCCTGATTGGCTAGGTATTGATAAAATCATTGCCAAAGTAACCAAATTTGGCGGCAGTATCATTGCTTATGATGACCCCAATTACCCCTTAAAATTAAAACAAATATTTGATCCACCGTTAGTATTATTTACCAAAGGCAATCCAACTATATTAAATCATCTGCAAATAGCGATTGTAGGTAGCCGTAATGCTAGCGTACAAGGCCTAGAAGCCGCTTATCTATTTGCGAATGAACTTTCAAGCCAGGGAATTGTTATTACTAGTGGTTTAGCTTTAGGTGTTGATGCTTTTGCTCATAAAGGGGTGGTAGAAAATCAATGCGCCACTGTCGCGGTTATTGCCACGGGTATTGATATCATCTATCCGGCTCGACATAAGTTATTGGCTAAAAAAATCATCGCTAATGGGGGGGTAATTATCAGTGAGTTTTTACCTAATACGCCGCCAAAAGCAGGTCACTTTCCGAAACGAAATCGCATCATCAGTGGTCTTTCTGAAGGTGTTGTTATTATTGAGGCCGCGATGAAAAGTGGTTCGTTGATCACAGCTCGTTGTGCTTTAGAGCAAAATAGAGAGGTGTTTGCTCTACCGGGAAATATTAATAACCCACAAGTAAAAGGGTGCCATTGGTTAATTAAACAAGGAGCTAAATTAGTTGATGAACTTGCCGATATAGTGGAAGAAATAAGTTTTGATGCTAAAAATGGTCTAAACTTAAATAGAAAGCAGAATAGAAACAAAGAGAAAGAAGTAGAGTCAAAAAAAAGTTGTGATCAAGACTTGTTTAACGATCTATTGTTAGCTAGTGTGGGATATGAAATCACTCCCGTAGATACGGTGATTTCTCGGAGTAAACTACCCACAGATGTAGTGCTAACCCGATTAACAATGCTTGAGCTTAGAGGTCTGGTATCTGCGGTGCCTGGAGGCTACCTTAAAAATTAATAGGGGCTAATTATGTTTGATATCTTGATGTACCTTTTTGAAAATTATATTCATAGTGAAGCCGAGGTCATGGTAGACCATGACATACTTACAGATGAATTAACTCGTGCAGGATTCCACCAAGACGAAATATATAAAGCGCTTTCTTGGTTGGAAAAATTAGCCGCATTGCAAGATACCGATGCTTATCCGTATTTTACTCGTGAAACCAATCGCTCATTTCGGATCTATACAGAAGAAGAGATGCAGTTACTTGATGTTGAGTCTCGTGGTTTTTTAATGTTCCTTGAACAAGTGAACGTTTTAGATTTTACGACTCGAGAAATGGTAATTGATCGTGTAATGGAGTTAGACACTAAGTTCTTCTCTATTGATGATTTAAAGTGGGTGATCTTGATGGTGTTATTTAATGTGCCCGGCAAAGAAACTGCTTATTCTCAAATGGAAGACCTGATATTTGATGAACAAGAAGGGCCTTTACATTAATTTTAGCTTAATCAAACTGGCATAATAAATAGACGGTTCTTAAAGATCCATATTATGGCATAATAACAATATATCTAATGATATGTGTTTATAACCATTAATAAAAAGATGCGCCTTGACAATGAATTGCTCAGTAGTACTGAACAAACATTTTGAAGTCGCTTGGATATCTTATGTCTAAGCCTGACAACGCCTTATTTTCTCACCATGAACATGCCCTTGAAAAGGCTGATGAAGCTTGCCCTGAATGTGGTAGCGAATTAGCCATAAAACACAGTAAGTCAGGAGCTTTTTGGGGGTGTGTTACTTATCCTGCTTGCCAATATACTCGGCCTGTTGTAGAACAACAAAAAGTTGCAGACCAAATATTAGCGGGCAGTGAATGTCCGGAATGTAGTAATGAATTAGCGGTTAAGCAAGGCAGGTACGGTATGTTTATCGGTTGTACTAATTTCCCTAATTGCAACCATATTGAAGACACTAATCAATCTCAAGATGTTGGTGTTTCTTGTCCTAAATGTCAAAAAGGTCAGTTAATTGAGCGTACCAATCGATATGGCAAAACTTTTTATTCTTGTGATGCTTACCCAAAATGTAAATACGTAGTTAACTACCAACCTATCGATGAAAAATGCCCACAATGTCAATGGTCTATTCT